>Ga0078972_1003796_pt1 | contig 43906 bp, 41 predicted proteins | sample YelNatPaOPGAMG01_FD_67568 | JGI IMG/M metagenome (GOLD analysis project Ga0078972, IMG submission 67568) | Hot spring thermophilic microbial communities from Obsidian Pool, Yellowstone National Park, USA - OP-RAMG-01 (SPADES assembly) (version 2) | ecosystem: Environmental > Aquatic > Thermal...
ATATGGAACATCTGAACTTGTAGAAGGTATGCTTGGAATGAGGAATATAAAAAGTGATTTTATAAATTCAATTTATAGAGAGACACTCGGTAATCCACATAAAATAATAAATATTATCAATCATATTTCAAAGAAAGGGAATATAGAAACAATCTATAATGAGTATAACTTTAAAGAAGGAATGATAAAAGATGTTGAGAATAATTTTGATGATGATGAGAAAACTATCCTTATGTTGAAGAAGGTTTTAAATGAGAATTTTAACGAAGAATTAGCCGCAAAAATTACAAATAAAAAAATTGACTATGTTGTAAGTGTGATTGAAAAATCCGAAAGATTAGGTGTGAGCGATCTTGAATATTTTGAAGAAATAGGTTCAAAATACTATGAGAAGATAGCAGAATATTTCTCTATTATTGGAAATAAAAAAACAGCAGGAGATTTTTATTTGAAGACTTCCAATTTTGAAAAAGCACATATAGAGTATTTAAAATACCTTGAAGAAAATTTAGGAAGGTTTTTGAAAAAAGAATATGAGGGAATACTTGAGATTTTAAAAAAATGGGAGAATGAAAAATGGTTTAGGAAGAAAGATTATTTTTTAAGATATGCTGATTATCATTACAAGTTAGGTGAGTTTGAGAAAGCAATTTATTATTTAGACCTTGCCCTCAATATTGAAAATGATGAAGAGGTTCTTTTAAAAAAGGCAAAAACACTTGCAAAAATAGGCGATATGAAAAAATCCTATGAGATATTAAATATTATAGGTGATAAAGGGCTTCCGTTCATTTCAGAACTTTTCATAAAAATAGGTGATTACGAAAGGGCATTCTTAAATGCGAAAAAAGGTATAGAGAGATTAAAAGAACCTGAGGAACTGATGGAATCATACACTGCTCTTGGTGGAGCATATATAAAGATGAGGGAATTTGATAAAGGTATTAAATCACTTGAAATGGCACTTTCAATTGCGAGGCATTTAGATAATAAACACTGGATCTCTATTATCAATAACAGGATTGGAGCAATATTCTTCCTGAAATCAGATTGGACAACAGCAAAGATATACTATGAAAGGGCATTGAATGGGTTTAAAGAATCTGGGGATGTTTTCTCTATGGGGAATGTGATGCTGAATCTTGGACTTGTTTATGAAAGAGAAGGCGAAATAAAAGAAGCGATGAATTATTACAAAAAAGCATTAGATATATCAAAGGATATTTCTTCTATTTATATAGAAGGTGAAGCATATGGGAATATTGGAAGACTATTTCTAATAAAAGAAGATTACGAAAAGGCAGAAGATTTTATACTTAAAGGTATAGAGATTATGAGAAAGATGAAATCACTTGAATCTCTATTTTATCTATATTCAGATCTTATCAAAATTTATATAAATAAAGGAAAAATTTCTTCTTCCGAGAGATATATAAAAAAGTCAAAAAAGATTGCAGAGTCTCTTAAATCTGAAATATTGAAGAAAAGGGTTCTTTTACATGAAGCAAACTATCATATTCTGAATGGGAATCCGAAAACAGGGATAAAAATTTTACAGGGTCTTAAAGAAACAAGGTTTGAAGAATTGAAAGGTGATATATTTTTACTACTTTCGCTCGGAATGGACATTTTAGGGAATACAAGGGATGCAAGGTTTTATGGGATGAAAGGATTGAAATTTTATAAAGAGAATGGTTCAATACTTGAAATTTCTTCCTGTTATGATAAATTATCAAGGATGAAAGCATTTGAGAAAGAAAGAGAAAATTTCATAAATATAAGAGATGATTTAAAAAGGAGGTTAAGAGTATATGAAATTTAGAGGAACAACAGTAATAGGTGTTAGAAGATTTGGAAAAAGTGTTATTGGGTGTGATGGTCAGGTTACACTTGAGAATACAGTTATAAAGATGAACGCAAAGAAGATAAGGAAGATAAAGGATGGAAATATACTTTTGGGATTCGCAGGTGGTGTTGCAGATGCACTTGCAATGTTTGAAAGATTTGAAAAGATGCTTGAAAGACATAGTGAATTGAAAAAAGCAGCGGTTGAACTTGCGAAGGAATGGAGAACGGATAAATATTTAAGAACTTTAAATGCAATACTTATAGTGATGGATAAGAATGAGAGTTTCCTTATTTCAGGGAATGGAGAAGTTTTACAACCTGATGATGATATTATAGCAATAGGTTCAGGAGGTCCTTACGCACTTGCCGCTGCAAGGGCTCTTATGAGAAACACAGAACTTTCCGCAAGGGAGATCGTTGAAAAATCACTTATTATAGCATCTGAAATATGCATTTACACAAATGATAAAATTTACCTGGAGGAAATTTGAACGAGAATGTTTTAAAACCAATAGAGATTGTTAAAGAACTTGATAAATACATTGTTGGTCAGGAAAAAGCAAAGATGGCTGTTGCAATCGCTATGAGGAATAGATGGAGAAGGATGAATGTAGAAGGAAAGATTAAGGACGAGATTTATCCGAACAATATTCTTATGATTGGTCCCACAGGTGTTGGGAAGACAGAGATAGCAAGAAGGCTTGCAAAGATAACAAACTCACCTTTTATAAAGGTTGAGGCAACAAGATATACAGAGGTTGGATATGTTGGAAGGGATGTAGAATCTATGGTGAGAGACCTTATGTATTCTGCAGTTGCAATGGTAAAATCAGAGAAGATGAAGGGTATTGAAGAGAAGGCTAAATCCCTTGCGAACGAGAGGGTTCTTGAAATAATTATGAAAAAAGAGAAGAAATATGCACCAGAAGATAGGAGTTACTTGAGGGAACTTTTACTTTCAGGGAAACTTGATGATATGAAGATAGAGATAGAATCATTTCCAAATCCCACTCCTATGTTTGAAATCATTGGTGGAACTGGTCTTGAAGAGTTACAGATGAATCTTCAGGATACTTTAAAAAATATTTTTGCGGGTAAAGGGAAAAAGAAAAGTTTAAATGTGAAGACAGCAATAGAATTGTTCAAACAGGAAGAGGCTGAAAAAATGATAGATATGGAAGAGGTTTCAAGTGAAGCAAAAAGAAGGGTTGAAAATCAGGGTATGATATTCATAGATGAGATAGATAAGATAATAGGCTCTGAGACACATGGCCCAGATGTTTCAAGGGTTGGTGTCCAGAGGGATCTACTCCCGATTGTTGAAGGAACTGATGTTATGACAAAATATGGAATTGTTAATACAAGCCATATACTTTTTATTGGGGCAGGTGCATTCTCTCTGAGAAAGCCTTCTGAACTTATACCAGAATTTCAGGGGAGATTCCCGATAAGGGTTGAACTATCTCCTTTGACAGAAGATGATTTTTACAGGATACTACTACAGCCTGAAAACTCTCTTATAAAACAATACAAGGCGATATTCAAGACCGAAGGTGTTGAACTTGAATTTGATGATGATGCAATAAGGGAGATAGCACATATAAGTTATGAGGTGAATTCAAAGAGCGAGAATATTGGTGCAAGAAGGCTTTCAACAGTTATGTCAACAGTCCTTGAAGAATATCTTTTCAAAATACCAGATGTAGAAGATAAAAAAGTTGTTATAACAAGGGATTATGTTTTAAATAAGATAAAACCAATATTGAAAGATGAGGACTTAACAAGGTATATACTATGATATGGGAGGATGTTGTTGATTTCTTTATAATCACAAAAAAAGGTAAAGAATCTATAATAGAATTACTTGAAAAATCTGGATATTCAAGTATGATAAATGAGATAGTGGACGAGAAAAAGATGTTTATGTATAGTATTGGAAAAGGTATATATTTTATAAGAACAATGATAGATATTGATGAAGAAGAGGTTTATATAGGTGTATCTGAAGAAGATACAGGGCTTAAATCTTTTGATGGGATCCCTGTGAAGATAATAATTCTTTTATTCCATCCAAAGGATAAAAAGAATTTTGTGAAATTCGTTTCTTTCTTTTTCAGATTGCTTAATATACCATCTGTGAGGAATGAAATAATTAAGGCGAAAGATGTTGATGAGGTGAAAGGAATCTTGAAGAGAGAACCTGTATGAAGAAATTTTTTTTCCTCTGGTTTTTTCTTCTTTTGACATTAACCTCTATTCCAAAAAATGAAATAATAGCAACAACAACATTACTTTCCTCTTTATCCCATTTTTTCTTTTATTCCACATTATCACTCCTTTTTCTCGCATCTTTTAAGACAAAAAAGTATTATATGTTGATATTTATAGTTATAATTGGGATATTTGATGAATTACATCAGTTTCTTATACCTGGAAGATACCCTTCTATCTTTGATTTTATTCTTGATGTTTTAGGAGGAATTTTTGTATGTTTGAGTGTGTAAAAGGAACAAAAGATATATTACCCGAAGAGACAGAATTCTGGCAGAGATTGGAGAAAGAGATAAGAGAGATATGTTCTCTTTATAATTATAAAGAAATAAGGATTCCAACTTTTGAAAGAACAGAACTATTTAATAAATCAACAGGAGAGGATACAGATATTGTTGAAAAACAGATGTACACATTCATTGATAAAGGTGGAAGGTCTTTATCTTTAAAACCAGAGGGAACACCATCTGTTGTGAGGGCATTGCTACAATACTCATTGCATAAGAAAAATATGGTAAATAAGTTTTATTACATTGAGAGGATGTTCAGACAGGAAAGACCACAGAAAGGAAGATACAGGGAATTCACTCAATTTGGTATTGAGAATATTGGAAGTTCATCTTATCTTGTTGATGCAGAAGTTATATTATTGGGTGTAAATTTATTGAAGAGAATAGAATTAGAGGATGTTTTTGTTAGATTAAATTCACTTGGTTGTGATAAAGATAGAAAAGGATACACGATGAGACTTAAAGAATATCTTCAAGAGAGAAAAGAAAACCTATGTGATGATTGTAAGAAAAGGATAGAAAGGAATCCATTAAGGGTTCTTGATTGTAAAATTGATAGAGATAAATTAACAGATGTTCCTGATATAAAAGAATTTCTTTGTGAAGATTGCAAAGAACATTTTCAGAATCTCGTTTCAACTTTAAATGAAATTGGTGTTAATTTTGAGATTGATAAATCACTTGTAAGAGGTCTTGATTATTATACAAGAACAGTTTTTGAATTCACATCACATTCACTCGGTTCACAGGATGCAATAGGTGGTGGTGGAAGATACGATAACCTTGTGAAAAATATGGGAGGACCTGAACTCCCTGCCTGTGGTTTTGCTATGGGTATGGAGAGGATAATTTTGCTTATGAAAAAAAATGAAGATGAAGAAGGGCTTGATTTTTATATATGCTCAATAGGTGAAGATGCTTCTAAAAAATCTTTTATTCTTCTTGAAGAATTGAGAAAAAAAGGATTGAAAGGTGAGAAAGATTATCTTAAAAGAAGTTTAAAATCTCAGATGAGGGAGGCAGAAAAAATGAAATCAAAATTCGTTCTGATTATTGGTGATGATGAGATAAGTAAAGGGACGATTCTTGTGAAGGATATGAAAACCGGTGCTCAAGAAGAGATAAAATTCTCAAAAGAAGAAATAATGAAGAGGTTAAAATGTTAAGGGATGTTAATTGTGGCGAATTGAGGATAAATGATTCGGGAAGAAAGGTGAAGATAGCAGGATGGATAAAGAAGATAAGAGACCATGGTGATATTATTTTTATAGACCTCTGGGATAGATACGGGAAGACGCAGATAGTGATAAGAGATGATAAGGATTTGTTAAAGACAGGTAAGAAATTAGGCATTGAATGGGTAGTTCTTTTTGAAGGTGTTGTTTCTGAAAGACCTGAAGGAATGAAGAATAAAGATTTTCCGACTGGTGATATAGAGGTTATTGCTGAGAGGATAGAGATTCTTAATCCATCAAAGGTTCCACCTTTTGTAATTGAAGAGGAAATAAAGGCACAAGAAGACCTCAGATTAAAATACAGATATCTTGATCTGAGAAGAAAAAGTATGATAAAAAATTTTGAGATAAGGCACAAATTTATACAGATTGTGAGAGACTTTTTATCAAGCAGGAATTTTCTTGAGGTTGATACGCCAATACTTGCAAAATCAACACCTGAAGGTGCAAGAGACTTCCTTGTCCCATCAAGACTTTATAAAGGTAAGTTTTATGCACTTGCACAATCACCTCAACTATATAAGCAGATACTTATGGTATCAGGATTTGATAGATACTATCAGTTCGCAAAATGTTTAAGAGATGAGGACCTGAGAGGAGATAGACAATTTGAATTCACACAGATAGATATTGAGGCATCATTCGTAGAGATAGATGATATTTTAAACCTTGTTGATGAGATGGTGAAAAAAATATTTTTTGAAATCCTTGGCTTGAAGATAGAATCAATACCAAGGTACAATTATAAATATGTTATGGAAAGGTATGGTTCTGATAAACCTGACCTGAGGAATCCACTTTTCATTGAGGATTTCACTGATATTGTAAAAAAAACTGATTTCAGGATATTCAAAGAATCAGAGTTCACAGGTGGAATAAGGGTAAAAGAGATTTTATCAAGGGGAAAAATTGGTGAAATAGAAGAAAGAATAAAGAAAGAAGGTGCAAAAGGGATACTTTTTATATCAAGGGATAATGAATACAAGGGTAATTTTATAAAATATGTGAAACCTGAAGAATTCAGAATGGAGGAAGGTGAAACAATTCTTTTAATATCAGGTGAAAAATTGAAGACATTAAAATTTCTTGGAAGATTAAGGGATGAATTATTCAAACCAAAAGGGAATGATTTCAGTATTCTTTGGGTTCTGTATTTTCCTCTTTTTGAACTTGATGAAGAGAATAATAGTATTGTTCCCTGTCATCATATTTTCACATCACCTTTAAATAGCATTGAAGATGTTGAAAAAAATCCATTAAATGAACCAGGGAAACAATACGACCTCGTTATAAATGGTGTTGAGATTGCAAGCGGGAGTATAAGGAATCACAATCCTGATGTCCAGAAAAGATTATTCAAGATAATGGGTCTTGATGAGAAGGATATGGAAGAGAGATTTGGTTTCCTTCTTGAAGCATTGTCATACGGAGCACCACCTCATGGCGGAATTGCAATTGGATTTGACAGATTTGTTGCGATAATCTCTGGAGAAAAAAGCATAAGGAATGTGATTGCATTTCCTAAGACATATCAGGGTTATGGACTTATGGAAGGTTCTCCTGGAAGTGTTTCAGAAAAGGAACTTAAAGAGTTGGGGATAATGGTTTATGACAAAGAGAAAGATAAGAATATATCCTGACCCAATATTAAAGATTGTTGTAAATAAGGTTGAAAAAATAGATGATAATGTGAGGAAGATTGTGAAAAAAATGTTCAAGGCGATGGAAGAAGAAGATGGGATAGGTCTTGCAGCAAATCAAATGGGTTTTAATATGAGGATTATTGTTGCAAAAATTCCAGAAAGTCCTTCCTATGTTTTTATTAATCCTGAGATAATTGAGAAAGAAGGGGAAGATATTATGGAGGAAGGATGCCTCAGTTTCCCTGGTGTCTCCGTTAATATTGTGAGGGCATCAAAGATAAAGGTTAAGGGTCTTAATCTTGATGGGAAGGAGATAGAGCAGGTATTTGACGGATTAATTGCAAGGGTGATTCAACACGAGGTAGACCATCTTAATGGTATCACAATCGTTGATTATTTATCACCTCAGGAATTTTTGAAGTTTCAGAGATACTTTGAGACAATTTTAAAAGAAGGTGTTGAGAAAAAAGGAGGATTATGAATATTGATGTGAAGAAGGGAAACATAATAGATTTTGAAGGTGATGCAATAGTCGTGAATATTTTTAAAGGGACGAAGGAACCAAAGGGAGGGACAGGTGCTGTTGATAAAATACTATCAGGTGAGATTTCAAGGGTATTAGAGAATTTTGAAGGGAAATTAGGTGATGTGTATGTTCTGAATACATTTGGAAGGATAAAAACAAAATTTGTTCTCATAGCAGGGCTTGGAGAAAAAGAGAAATTCTCAATAGAAGGTATAAGAAAAGTTCAAGGGTCTGTTGTGAAAAAAATGTCTGAATTAAAGATAAAAAAAGCAGGTAGTATTCTGCATGGAGGTGGAGAGGGAAATATAAATTTAGAAAAGGCTTCATCTGCATTCGCAGAAGGTAGTATACTTGGGAACTATTCATTTGATAAATATAAATCAGATGAAAAAAAAGAAGATATAGAAATCACAATAATTGAAATGGATGATGAAAAGATAAAAGATATAAAAAGAGGAATTGAGGAAGGAAAAATAAAGGGAAGATGTCAGAACATTGTGAGAGACTTTGTTAATGAACCTCCAAATGAACTCACACCTTTAAATTATGCAAAGAAGGTGGAGAATATACTCAAAGAGTTAAATATAAATAATAAAGTGATTACGAAGATTTATTATAAAAACGATATGGAAAAGATGGGTATGAATGCGCTTCTTTCTGTTGGTAAAGGTAGTGCAAATGAACCAGTTTTTATAGTTCTTAAAAACAGGGATTCAAAAGAGAGGCTTGTTTCTATAATAGGGAAAGGTATAACATTTGATTCAGGAGGAATAAATATAAAAACTGGTGAGGGAATAAGGCATATGAAAGGAGATATGGCAGGTAGTGCTGTTGTTTTTGGCGCTTTTATTTATGCAGTTTTATCAAGTCTTGATATAAATGTTATGTGCATTATACCTGCTGTTGAGAATATGCCTTCAGGGACTGCTTCAAGACCAGGGGATGTTGTTTATGCAATGAATGGTAAATCAATAGAGATAATATCAACTGATGCTGAAGGTAGGATGATACTCGCAGATTCAATATGTTATGCTGAAAAGGAAGGCTCTGAATACATAATTGATATTGCAACACTCACTGGTGGTTCATTCGTTGCATTTGGTGATGTCGCAGGATGTATGATGGGTTCAAAAGAAATTGTTGAAATAATAAGGGGAAATATTGATATAACAGGTGAGAAAATTTGGGAAATGCCTTTGTTTGAAGAATACAGGGAGAAAATGAAAAGTGATATTGCAGATATAAAAAATTCTGGAGGATATGGTGCTTCCCCAATCCTCGGAGGAATATTTTTGAGCAACTTTGTTGAAAAATCAAAATGGGTTCATATTGATATCGCAGGTAAAGAATTTACAGAAAGAAACGATTATTATAATGTGAAAGGCGCAACAGGATTTGGTTTCAGAACAATAGTTGAGTTACTTAAAGCCCTATGCTCTTCTTAATTTTCTCGATGAATGAATTTACAGATTTAATAAAAACAAGGAGGTCTATAAGGGAATATAAACAGATACCTGTTTCTTTTGATGTATTAAAAGAGATTGTTGATGCAGGAAGGTTTGCCCCCTCTCCCCATAATATTCAACCATGGGAATTCATCATTGTCCAGAGGGAGGAGAATTGTGACTCTCTTTATCTCCATCTCGGATGGCTTTATGAGAGTGATAAAAGTTCAAGACCTGTAAGTTATATCGTAGTGATAACAGAGAAAAAAAACTTAAAGAATTTATCAATTGTAGCATCTTTGGGTGCAAGTATTGAGAATATGCTACTTTCTGCATGGTCTCACGGGATTGGAAGTTGCTGGATTGGTTCAATAAAAGATAAAAATGGATTAAAAAAGTTCTTAAAAATACCTGAAGATTTCACCATTTTTGCTGTTATCACACTTGGTTATCCACTGAATATACCTGAGACGATAGATACAAATATTGTATTAAAGCCATTCTTTAAAGATGGAAAATTGTTTGTTCCAAAATTAAAAATTGATAAAGTTCTACACATTGAAAAATTTTAAAAAGGAGGAATTGTGAAATTCTTTAAATCGTTTTTATTACTATTTGTTTTTATTAGTCTTTTTGCAGGTGTGAAATGGGAAACAACGATAGTTTCTCAGGGAAAGAGCGGAACATCAACTATAAAAACCACTGGTTATGCTGAGGGAGATTTTGTAAGGATTGAATATGTTGATGTCCAGGGTAAAGAGACAATGTCCAAAAAGGGAGAATACTGGTTATATGATACAAAAAAGAATGTTATATTTATAGTTGACAATGAAAATAAAGAATATATTGAGATTCCAATGAATGACCTTTCAAGCCTTATGAAAGGAATTGGTGATGTTGTTAAAATAGACATAAAGAACCCTAAGATTGAAATAAAACAAATTGGTGAAGAAATCGTTAATGGATATAAATGTAATCATTATTTAATAACTAAATCTTACGAAACAGAGATGAGCGTAATGATTATGAAAGTTAAAATGAGGACCGAAGAGGCAGAGGATGTCTGGGCTACAAATGAAGATCTTTTTTCAGGAATATCAAGGAATTATGTGAATAGTAAGTTTAAGAGCGGACTAAAGGCACTTGATGATATGATAGATAAGGAGATAGAAACTTACAAAATTACAGGTTTCCCAATAAAAATCATTTCTATAAGAAAAACTTATGATAATCAAAACAAATTAACAGAGGAACATAAGACGGAAACAAATGTCACAAAGATTGTTAAAGAGAATATAAATCCTTCAATGTTTACAATACCATCTGATTACAAAAAGTCAGAATTGAAGTTACAGATGGAAAAGGATAACGAGTGATAAAATAACTATATTTTTCCAGCAAAATAATCCATTTTTTTAACATTTAATATCTCTGAGACATAATCACATTTTGCTCTAAGAATAAAATATGATTTTTTCTGATTCAATAATGTCTCAAAGTTTGCATGTCCTTTTGCAATCACCATATCAACTGAATTGAAAATCTTAATAAATTTATCACTCACTTCTTCCATAATAATCCCTAAAGAATCTGTTCCTGTGGGTATAATCTCAGCAAAATCCTGTATACCAGTTTCTTCAATTTCTTTAATCGTTATATCATTTATTATTGCACCACTTTTCACACTCACATATAGTTTTTTATCCTTTATCTCCTCAAGGAATATTTTATCAAAAAAGATCTCACCTGAATTATCAGTTATAAAAAGTATACTTTTTGAACTTTTAATTTTTCTGATAAAATCTTTCAGACTTTTTTCAGGAAGGATGAAATTTAATTCCTCCTTAATATTTTGGAAATTTAAATTCACAATACCTGTGGCACCAAGGTCAATAGAATTTCCAACACAGGAAATCTTTATCGCATCAATAAATGGGTTTTCAGATTCTTTAATAATCTCTTTCAAAATATTATAAACCTTTTTACCAATATTGTTCTGCTTTTTCTTCTCCTCTTTATAAGGGTCTTCAATACCTGTTATTGATTTTATCTTTCTAAATATTATTGTTCCAAGATGTGCAGGAGTGAGCGAATAATCAATATCCTTTACTTCATTAAGTATTTCTTTCATTATATTCTCATCATTTTCTTTACCTATAAATTTTAAAGTTCTGTAAGCGAATTCTAATGCACAGGGAATGCAAATATTCTTAATCTTCATTGAAATGTTTAAACCCTTTATGAGTTATCCTTTTCCCATCAAGATAAACACCTTTCCCTTCTTTAACTTCACCTATAATCTTAACAAATTTTAAATTTATTTTTTCAGGTGATGTGAAAAGTAATTCGTATTCTTCGCCGCTGTTTATACAAAAGTCTACAAAGTTTAAATTATTTTTTTTACAATGTTCAACTGCCTTTTTATTAAATGGGATTTTATCAGAATAAATATCAAGCCTCACACTGCTTGCAAAAGATAATCTTTCTGAATCAATCACAAGGCCATCAGAGATATCAATCATTGAATTTATTTTGTATTTTTTTGTGAGAATTTTCACTTCTCTTATTTTTGGTAAAGGATAAAGAAATTTCTCATTAAAAATATTCAAATCATAACCAATCCTTGAAAGTCCTAAATCTCCTGTGATATATATAAAATCACCTGATCTTGCACCATTCCTTAAAATTGGTTTTTTTATTTTACCAAAGACAGTGTAAGATAAGACAACCTTTTCGCTCTTAACGGTATCTCCACCTATTATCTGAACTTTGAAAATATTTGAAAGATTCATCATCCCTCTCATTAAAGATTTAAAAAATTTATCGTCAAAATTTTGAGGAAGTCCTATTCCTAAAAGGAAATATAAGGGTTCACCACCTATTGCTGCTATGTCACTCAATGCACCTGCAAATGTTCTCCATCCTATTCCTTCTGGTGGTATATTTAAATTGAAATGTGTCCCTTCAATGTATATATCTTTTGTGATTGCATAATTTCCTATGATAGCACAATCATCACCAATTCCGAGTTTTATCTTTCTGAATTTCCTGAAATTTTTATTTATGAAATTGATGATACCTTCTTCAGTCTTCTTCAATCTTTATTTACTTTCTTTTTTAATTCTTCCTTTTTGCTCTCAAGTGAAATAATGAGTGAATGAACAGGTTCTGCACCACTGCTTATAATAAGGCCTGTTAAAAAATAATCAATATAGAGCATAAAATTACTTGTTTCACGAATTATTCCCATTTCTCCTAATATTCCGATTTTACCAATAAATGTTATTAAAAGAGAAATAAATGTTGATAATAACCACATTATCTTCTTTCTTTTCTTTTTCGGGATAAATTCACTTATCTGTTCAAGTGCTCTTTCAATTACAAGTGATATAGCAAAAATTAAGAAAAATTTCTGCATAAAATAAAAGGGGGCTTAAAGCCCCCTTTTAATTAAGATACTGCCTTCTTCAATTCGTTTCCAGCCTTGAATACTGGAACTTTCTTCGCAGGTATTTTAATAATCTGGCCATTGCGTGGATTTCTTCCCTGTCTTGCTTTCCTCTTCCTTACTGCGAATGTTCCAAATCCAACTAATGTCACTTTTTCGCCTTTTTTCAGAGCCTTCGTAATGTTCCCAATAACTGCATCAAGTGACTTCTGTGCCTGCTTTTTTGAGATACCTGCTTCTTTCGCAATTTGCTCAATCATTTGTTTTTTGTTCACCAATCACCTCCTTTTGGTTTCAAAAATATACATAAAATCTTGCTTTTTGTCAAGTATTTTTTTTATTTTTGTTAATTTAAGTTCCTTCCATATTTCTTGACAATTTTTTTATTTTGAGAATAATTAAATAATATGGATTTTGATTTATATTTCTCTGAAGTTATTGAAGAATTAAAATCAATCTGGCATAAGATTTTTACCCTTGATACTCAAGAATTACATTATGGTTTTACAGGAAAAAAGACAAAATTGTCATTGATAATGTTTTACTATTACACTTATGAAGGAAATGATAAGGTTTCTCCATTTAAAAAACTTATAAGAAATATAATTGCAATATCCAATAATCCAAATATGAGCATAAGGGAGAATGAGTCATATCTTAGAATAGATGAAATAAAAGATATAAAACCATATCAGTCTGAAATTTTAAATCAGAAAGAAAGTGATAGAAAGATATTAACCCTTGAGAAAAAACTCTCAACATTTACAAATGAAAATATCTTTATAGCAGTATTCCTTGAAAAGATAGTTTGGGATTTAAAAAGGTTAAAATCTGTTTTAGAAAAATTGATTTCGGATTTTGAACAAGAAAAGGAAAACAGCAATAAAGAAGAAAAATTAGAAAAGTGTGAAAATTATCTGGAAATTTTTAATGAGTGTGTTCAAAAGATTGATTATTATCTGCCAAGATTTACATCATTAAGATTTCTTCCATTTCTTTCTTCTATTCCTTTTGGTTTCCCTTTTCCAGTTTTTTCAGAAAAAATTTATAAGAATAGACTTTACAGGGATATATGGAATTTTTATAGAGAGTATTCAAGGTTTTTGATACCAGATGATAAAGAAATTGATTTATGTTTGATTGCGGATTGGAGGATATATGAATTGTGGGTTTTGTTTAAGATAAAAAATGGGATTAGAAAAATTTTCAACGAAGAGCCTGAAGTTGAAATGAAAGAGATTGAAGAAGAGGTTATAATAGATACTAAAAAAGAACTTAAAGATGTATTTGATAAAAACTTTCTCACTTATATATGGAATAATTTTATTTTGGAATATCAATATCCTATTGGTAATAAAAACGAAATTTATCGCACAATTTCAACACCCATAAGACCTGATATAATTTTTTATAATGAAAAAAATAAGGATAAACTTATATTGTTTGATGCAAAGTATAATAAATTATTTTCTGAACTTGAAAAGAAATCAGGGGATGATTTTCATAGTGCATATGTCCAGATGCATATGTACAGAGACAATATAAGAATTGATAGGATAAAAAAACCTGTTCAATTAGGTATGATATTTTTCCCTGGTGAAATTGATAGCGGGAGTAATACGCATTTGTCAAAACTTCTTCTTACAGATTTTGAAAAAGCATGGGAGGAAGGAATAACAATATACAATCTAAAAGATAAAAAAGATATTGTAAAACTTGAAGAAATTTTAAAATTAATAATTAAAAAACTAAAAAACGGAGGTCAAAATGGATGAAAAAAAATTTAAAGATGCTGTGTGGAAATATGTATGTGGACGCACATTAGAACAAATCAGCAAAATATGCGAAAAATTTGATAATATCAGAATATTATTGTGCGAGAAAGGAGATGCACAAGATAGGAGCTCTTTTAGGAAAATAGCAAGATGCAAGGATGACGATAAACCTGTTAATATAAATAAATTAAAAAATGAGATTATCAATTTAATTTCTAATTTGGATTTAATTTTTGATTGGTATCCTGCTTACAAGGATGAGATTATAGATATTGATAAAATCTTAGAGAAAAAAGGAGAATTTGTGAAATTAGCAATTGAGAAAGAAAGATACTTAGACGAGGAAGACTTGGAACGCATTATTGACTACGACAGGGAAATTAAAAAAGATGGGGAATTGGTTAAAATGGCAATTGAGAAAAAGGAATACTTATACGAGGAAGGATTGAAACTCATTATTGACTACGACAGAGAACTTAAAAAAGATGGGGAATTGGTAAAATATTTAATTGAAAAAAGAGGATACATAGGCGTTGAAGGATTGAAACGCATTATTGACTATGACAGAGAACTTAAAAAAGATGGGGAATTGGTAAAAATGGCTTTAAAAAAGCAATCAGTATATTCAGGTAAGGAAGAATTAAATTTTATTATTAAATTGATTATTAATTATTGTATAGAACTTGGGGTAAAAGGTATAGAGTTATTTAAACAGGCAATTGAAAATCCATCTTATTATCCATTATATTCTGAAAACTATGGACTCATTATTAATTATGACAGAGAACTTAAAAAAGATGGGGAATTGATAAAATATGCAATCGAAAAAAAAGGAGGCATAGGCGTTGAAGAATTGAAACTCATTATTGACTACGACAGAGAACTTAAAAAAGATGGGGAATTGATAAAATATGCAATCGAAAAAAAAGGAGGCATAGATGTTGAAGAATTGAAACTCATTATTGACTACGACAGAGAACTTAAAAAAGATGGGGAATTGGTTAAAATAGCAATTGAGAAAAAGGGATACTTATACGAGAAAGACTTGAAACTCATTATTGACTACGACAGAGAACTTAAAAAAGATGGGGAATTGGTAAAATTGGCAATTGAAAAAATAGGAGACATAGGCGTTGAAGAATTGAAACTCACTATTGACTACGACAGGGAACTTAAAAAAGATGGGGAATTGATGAAGTTGGCAATTGAAAGGTCCGAAATAGGGACTGGCGAATTAGAACTTATCATTGAATATGATAAAGAACTCAAAAAGGATGGGGAATTTGTAAAATATCTCGTTGAAAATGATAAAATAGAAAATCCTGTAAATTCGGACTTGTTATCCCTTATTTATAAATATGATAAAACTTTAAATAATGATTTTGCTCTTATAAATTATTTATTAAATAAAAAACTTAATGTTGAAGGGGATATTTTTAAAGGGATAGATAAAGAACTTGGAGTAAAGAAGGCATTAGAAATAAAGGATTTTGATGAAATATTGGATGAATTTTATAAAATAAAAGATATATTCTATTATAAAGAAAATTTATTATCTGAACTTTATTCAGCAATAAAGATAGACCCTCATTTTGTTATACTTTCAGGACCACCAGGAACAGGTAAAACTGCATTCGCAATATTATTTGCAGCAGTATATCTTGGTATTGAATTAGACAAAGATGTGAATAATGTAAGGGAGTTATTGGATGAAATCCAAAGAGAACAGACTTTTAAAGATTATGCAATAATTGTGAGAACAAGACCAGAATGGACAAACCCTAAGGATATAATTGGATATAGGGATATAAATGGTAATTTCAGAGAAGGTATAATCTACAGATTATTAGAAAGTGCTGGTAAGGATGAAAACAAAGAGAAAACATATTTTATTATATTTGATGAGTTTAATTTATCACATCCTGAACATTATCTTTCAGATATTATTTCCGTTATAGAAAGCGGTGGTTTTATCATCACTGATAATGGAGAAATCCCTTATAACAAAAACATATTCATAATTGCGACAGTGAATAACGATGAGACAACACAAAATTTAAGCCCAAGATTATTAAGCCGTGCACACAAAATTGAGATAAAGACAGACTGGGAACTAATTAAAGAAGAAAATGAAATAAAAGAAATCCTTAAAGCATTTGATGAATCTTTATCAAAAATTGGTTTTGGTCTTGGATATAGAGATTATTACCAATGTAAAGAATTTTTAAAAGAATGTAAAGAATCATTTGATAAAAATGAAGCACTGGACATATTTTTGAAGAATAAACTTATTCCAAAATTAAGAGGTGGAGAAGAACTTCATAAGTGTCTTACCGAAATGATAGATATTGCTGAAAAGAAATTGAGAGAAGACTCGGAAACAAAAAAATCACTTGAAGATAAATTAAAAGAACTTGAATTAAAAGGTTTTATTTCCTAAAATCTAATCGGGGTCAGTCATAAACCGACAACGAAGTTGTCGCCCCGAGTGAAATGAGGGGTCTCATTTAAACATTTGTGAATAGCAAATAATGGATTGCCACGGCACCTTTGTTGCCTCGCAATGACTTTTTGGGTTGTAATGAATATGCGATTGCCATATTCACTTTGCATAAATTTTCCACAATGCCTTAAATTATATCTTGACAACCGCCAAATATTAGATACATTTTAATAGATTGTTCTCAAATTTGAAAGAACAAAATTAAAAAACAAAAAGGAGATATTATGATATTTTTTTCATTTTTTTATGTTTTATGTGGTTTTATGTTTAAGACAAACCAGACAAATACAAAACTTATAAATGTTGAATTTACTACTGGTGATTATATCATAGAGAACATAACAATAGATAATAAGATATTTTCAAGAATCATCTATCCTGATGGAGTTCCTTCTCTTGAAGAAGGGAAACCCGAACTTCCGAGTATTTCAAGAAGTGTGATTATACCAGATGATGGATTGATGGAAACAAGAATTATAAACATTGAAGCAGAGACAATAAATGTTAATACTATTATTCCTTCAAAAGGGAATTTAAAAAGAAATGTCATACCGGATACAATCCCTTATGTTTTTGATAAAATTTATAATGAAGATAAATTTTATCCTGATGTTATCATAGAAAAATCAAAGGAGTTTATTTTAAGAGATTTCAGGGGAATAACAATAAAGTTTAATCCTTTTATATACAATCCAAAGAAGAACAGATTGATAATAGTAAAAAAAGTCGTAGTTCAGATTTATGAAAAAGGAAAAGGTGGTGAAAATATACTAAATAGGAAAAATTTAAAAATAAGCAGGGATTTCTCGGAGATTTACAAAAACTTCTTTATCAACTATGAAAACACTCTAAAAATATATCCTTTTCTTTTTGATACATTGGGTAAGATGCTTATTATAACAGCAGATGTATTCTATGATAATTTTAACGATTTTATAAACTGGAAGATGAAAAAAGGGATAGAGGTTGAGATTTGCAGCGTCTCAACAATAGGGAATAATTCAACTGCAATAAAATCAAAAATCCAGAATAAATATAATAATGATGGTGTAACATGGATTTTACTCGTAGGCGAGGCAAATCTTGTTTCAACAATCGCAGGTTCATACGATGAGACCTGTGATCCAACTTATGGTTATCTTTCAGGTTCTGATAATTATCCAGATGCATTCATAAGCAGATTTTCAGGCATTTCAGAAACACAGATTGATAATCAGATTTTGAGGGTTTTAAACTATGAAAGGAATCCACCGCAGGGATTATCATGGGATTGGTATCATAAGGGATTACTCACTGCTTCAAATGAAGGAAGTCCAGCAGATTCAACAAGGGCTAACTGGTTAAAGGATACTTTACTTTCATACACATACACAGAGATTACAAAGGTTTATGAACCCTGGGGAACAGATGCAATGATAACAAATGCACTAAACAATGGAAGAAGCATTCTAAACCATATAGGTCATGGGAGTGAGACAGGTTTTGGGACGAATACAGCATTCTGGTTTGATGTGAATGATGTGAATAACCTTAATAATACAAATATGCTTCCATTTCTTTATCTTTGTGCCTGTTTATCTGGTGATTTTGATGCAGTTGCGACCTGCTGTGCAGAAGCATGGATGTGGGCAGGGACTCCATCAGCACCAAAAGGAGCAATAGGTGTTTATGCATCTTCTGTCCTTCAATCGTGGGTTCCACCTACTGTCTCTCAGAATCACGCAATGGGGCTTCTGAAAAGGGAAAAAACAACAACAATAGGTGGATTATGTTTTAATGGTTCTATGTATATGTATGAACAGACAGGTGATCTGGAGATGCTTGAGACCTGGCATATTTTTGGTGATGCTTCACTGGATTTAAGGACTGATTCACCTGATACTCTCTTGGTAGAACATAGTTCTTTTGTTATTCCATCACCTAATACATTTTCAGTAAATGTTAAAGATAATGATGGAATAACACCTATAAAAGATGCAATTGTATGTCTTTATATTCCTAATCAGGAGCCAATCCTACATATAGCAGGTTATACTGATATAAATGGGAATATTGAATTTAATATATCACCATTAAATGTTGGTGATACTATGTGGGTAACAGTAACGAAACACAATTACAGACCATACGAGGGATATGCAATAGTTCTTGATGTTGGTATGCCTTCAAAACCAGAGATTATAAAACCATTCAATTATGCGAAATTAAAAGAAAAAAATCCAACTATTTCATTATACTCTGAAGACCCACAGGATGATGATATTGTTTATTGTATATATTATGACACTCTCTACAATTTCAGCACAGCAGAAAGCATTGTGACAGCAAATTATCAAAGCAAAGATACAATAGATGTAACTTTCCCATCAGCAATGATAAATAACAAAACATACTGGTTTAAGGTAAAATGTAAAGACCCGAATGGCTCAAATATCTGGACGCAGTTTTCTAATACTCAATCTTTCACAATTGATACAACGCTTGCACAGGGAACTTGTTCCTGGTTCATGCAAAAGAAGGAACAATTCTTTTCCTGTATTTTAAGTGGGACAGAAATTCAAGGTGATAGCGTTATACTTCTCCCTTTTGGTGATACAATCATTGACACTCTGGTTTTTGAGAATTTTGAAAATGGTAATTTACCTCAAAACTGGACAATAATAAATGGTAATAGCGATTCTTATCAATGGAGTATTGGAACTACTGGTGATATAGGTTCTTATACTCCACCAAATTATGGAACAAAATATGCATATTATTCGGATGATGATGCAGGAAATGGGGTTATAAATTATAATGAAGAGATAATAACTTCACCAATTTATGTTGGAAATCTTCAGGGGAAACTTGAGGTTGTATATTCTTATGGATTTAGGCTTTATCAGAATGGTGAGAAGTTCAGATTTAAGATGAGAAAGAAAACTGGTGGTGTCTGGGGGAACTGGCAGGATAAAATCGTTTATATAGCAAGCAGTAGTGGTGAAGAAAGAATTGATATAATGAATGAATTACCCTGCGATTCAATAATGTTTTCCTGGTTTTATAGTGATAGTACTGCATCCTCACATTGGGGATATGCGTGCGCATTTGATAATTTTGGCTTGATAAATACATATCAATTACAGAACAATTATGGTTCTATAGTTAGTCCTGAGATAAAATTCAGCGACCTATCTAAAACATTTCAAAGAAACCTATGGGGAGATATTATATTCACAAAATCCTCTCCATCAGATTCAATAGGATTGCAGGTAGAATACTACAATGGTTCAGGTTGGGAACTTATCCCTGATAATCTGGTAACAGGGAACTCAAGCGGAATTTTCACAAATGAAATCTCTGGAAGGATTTCTCTTTCTAATATAAATGATACACTAACATACGGAAGGATAAGGATAAAAGCATCATTTTATAGAGGCACAAAAAGTTCTGGTGAGCCAAGACTTCTTTCATGGGAGGTTGGAAATCTCAATAACTATGTTGGTCTGGATGAAGAAAATGATGAAAGATATTGTTATTTCTCAATAAGTTCAAATCTTGCAAAAAATGAGTTTATGTTTAGTTTTATATTCCCTTCACATTCTAATCCAACATTAAAAATATTTGATATAAATGGTAGGATTGTTAAGGAGTTTGACCAGAAGACATTGATGTGTTCAAAAGAAATACACTGGAAAGGTGAGAATAACACAGGGAAAATTCTACCTTCAGGGATATATTTTATCAAAGCAGAGGTAGATAAATACAGAAAAATAGAAAAGATTATATTTTTAAGATAATTTGTATTCTGGGGTCAGTCATAAACCTACAACGATGTAGTGGCAAACCTATATGTTTGCCCTCTCTATAGGTGATATCATTTTTTAGTGTCATTTCGAAAGAGGGTTGAAAACCCTCAGTGAGAAATCGCATACTCACTTGATAGTATCGGTTTGCCTTTGTTCAAACATTAACACCATTCCATTGAAGTCAATATGCGATTGCCACGCACCTTTGTTGCCTCGCAATGACATTCCTTTTTGTGATTCATAAGCATGAAGGGATGAGGAATTTTATTTAAACATTGCAAATTTAAGTTTGAAAAATCCAAAATGCAGATCAAAAATTTATAAAATATACTTGACTTTTTAAAATTATTCAGTATATTAAAAAGAAAAAAGGGAGGTATTATGAGTAGATTTTTTGTTGTTTTAATGTTTGTCGCACTTTTGGGTTTTGTGGGTTGTCAGAAGGTTGATTTGACACCTGTAACACAGAAACTTGATGAACTTACAAAAAGGGTTGAGACAATTGAAAAGGCAATTCAGCCATTACTTACACCTGACACCACAAAGACAAGCATCACACCTGAACTGAAGATGGAACTTGATAAGATTAAGAAAGAGATTGCAGGGGTGAAGAACGCACTAAACGACCTTGAAGGTAAGTATTCAGACCATATAAAGAAGTATCATTCTGGAACAGTAAAATAAAAAGGGGTGAAAGATGAAAAAACTATTAATTTTAGGACTTTTTATCATTCTTTTGGCATTTATTGGTTGTGAATCAGAGATTGCAATTGAAGCCCCTTCTAATCTTACAGTGAAAGTTACTGGTGCAGATTCACTTGGTCTTGCATTCTCCTGGGATCCTTCACCAACATCTGGTATAGATGGGTATAGACTTTACTGGGATGAAGACGATTCCCTTATGTGGGAAGGAACACAGACAACCTGCGCACTTACAAATCCACCAATTGGAACATTCTATGTTACTGCATATAAAGGAACAAAGAGTGAATCAGACCCATCTAATGAGATCAATACAGCACCTGTAACAGGAACAAATCAGGGACCAATATATTACATTTCTGACACATCACCTGATCATCCATCTGCATATTACTGGAATGAGGATGGAACAGGTTCAACGGTGGCATTAAGTGATACAGCGAATAAGTATAAGGCTGATATGTATCTTGATGCCGAGGATTGTCTTGCTTCACCAAGTATCTTAGGTTCAAACTATCATACTACAGGATTTAAGGAATCTTCTTCCACATTTGATGCACTTGAAACAGCAGATCTTACAGGTTATACAAATGCGACAACAGTTGTTTCAGCAAACAAGGTTTATGTCCTCTGGCTTACTGACACAAAGCAGTATGTGAAGATAGAGATTTCAAATTATAATGCAACGACCCATTCAATAACATTTAGATACGCATTGCAGAAAATCCCGGGTTATAGAAGATTTAAGTAAAGATTTCAGGGGCAAGAGCAACTCTTGCCCCTTTTTATTAAATAATAAGAACTTATAATTCCACCTAAAATAACACCTAAATAACAGGTTATAAATCTCCACAAGATAATATAAATACCTAATAATTCATAAGGACAAACATCTTTAAATATTCCATAAGCACCAAATTCTGCAAAGCCTGATGATGCGGGTGTTGGAAGGAAGTTTAATGAATATGTTAATATAATCTGCAATAATGAGACCTTTATAAAATCAATATTTACACCAAGACCTTTTAAGATAAAAGGTGCAGTTATGAAATAAAAAATTAAGGATATAATTGTAAAAATAAATGCAAAAAGTATTTCTTTTTTTCTCTTAGCAAAATCTTTAAGGAATATCTCTTTAAACCTTTCAATACCAGATGATAAATTCTGGAACCTTTTAATCTTTACACCGAGGAAGATGAGAATAAAAATAATAAAGAAGAAAGAGTAGAAAAATAATAGGTAATAAAATAAACCGAGGAAAACAGGTGAATTGAAAGAACCTGTTTTAAGAAAAATGAAAGGTAGAAAAAATGGGAATGCGATTGCAGAAAGAATACCCCTTGTAAGGATTATTGCACTCCCTTCGGGTATCGTTATTCCATCTTTTTTCAGAAAATAAATCTGTAAAGGAACACCACCTATCTGGAAAGGTGTTAGACCACCAAGAAATTGACCACTTAAAATGAACAATGTTGAACTCCTGATACCCAAATTCTTTCCTAAAGCCCTTGAAATAAAAATAGACCTTATAATATCAGAAAAGAATCTCATACCTGTTGTTAATATTGAAAGAAGGATAAATATAAAAGATGTGTTTCTTAAAGCATATAATGTTTTTGGAGAAGTTGTTTTAATGAAAATAACGAGTATTGAAATGAAAGAAATAAAAATAAAGATCTTAAGATTGAGAATTAATTTTTCCCTCAATTTCCTTTTCTCCAATATGGAAGACCTTTAATGTGAGTATTCCTCCTATTATAGCGGATAGATAGAATGTGAAAAACCTCCATAGGATTGAGTATATGCCGAGAATATATTTCGGTGCAATCGTAGCGAAAAGAAGTGCAAAACCACCTTCAGCAGCACCTGTGCTTCCAGGTGTTGGAAAGAAGAATGTTATAAGGACAATGAATAATTGAAGTATAAATGTATGTGCAAAATTTGCGTTTATACCAAGCCCTTTTAATATCAGTGGTGCAACAGAATAACAGGAAAGGAATGCTATGTCTGTGAATACATAAGCAATCAAAGTATGAAAAATCTTTCTCCTTGCAAAAATAATGAATTTTTCCCTCATATCATAAAATTCATCCGAAAGTCTTAAAATACCTTCTTTTATCTTCCTTATCTTTACTATCTTTGCAAACTTAAAAAGTGCCAATTTCAACCATACAGGTTTTATTATGAATATAATGAACAATATTATAACAACGGAATAAACAATCAAACTATAAAGAAAGAGTGTGAAAAATTCATTAGAAAGTTTAAAAAGAGGGAGAATGAAAGGTAATGTTGTTAAGAAGAAAAGTCCAAAAAATACACCCCTTAAAAATATTATGAGTGTCCCTTTACCAACTGATACACCATTTTTATGCAAAAGATATATCTGGATAGGGAATCCACCCGTCTGGAAAGGTGTTATCGCTGCAAGGAAAGAACCCATAAGATTTATATCAAAAGATATTGATAATGGAAGGAATTTTCCGGTTACACCATGTATAATTGTGTGAACCCTTAATGCATCAAATAAAACATATATAAACCAGAGGAGAAAAGAAAGTAAAAGAAATTTTATCTGAAATGATTTTAATGCACTAAATGTCTCCCTTGAAGTTGTGATGGCTAAAAGTAAAGTGATTGTTATAACAAGGAGAACAAAAAATAACCTGATTCCCTTTTTAAGATTCATTTTACCCAATCAAGGATAGTTTTAAAAACATCCTCTTTTTTATTATCAAGTGTAAGAACATGTGTTGCATCATCTATAAATGAGATTTTCTTCTTTGTCTTCAATCTTTTAAAAACAAATATGGATGATAATGGTTTCACCATCTCGTCTTTTAATCCGTGTATGATAAGTGTGGGTGATTTTACTAATCCTATTTTTTTCACAAATTCATTCCTTGCCCTCAATAATTGATAAACACTGAAGGCAGGTGCGAAATGATATGATTCAGGATTCAAACTTTTATCACATATCCGAACAAGTTTATTTCTCACCATCAAACCAAAGGGTGCAAGGCTAAAAGAAGCCTTTTTAATATAGACAGCAGGTGCAAGAAGTATAAGTTTCTCAGGAATTTTTATAGATGCTATAATCCCTGATAATAGAGCACCCATTGATAAACCACATAAGAATACCTTCTCATATTTTTTCTCCATCTCATTATAGAATTCTATAAGTTGATTCTTCCAGTCTTCAAGTTTAACATCTTTGAGACTTTCAGGTTTATCTCTGTGCCCTAAGAGCAATGGGTATTCGGGTGAAAATCCATATTTTTTAAGATATTCTCCAAGTTTCTTCATCTCATAAGGTGTTCCTCCAAATCCATGGACAAGTATAATGCAGTTTCTCATATCATCACCCAAATGTGAATAATTTTGAAATATATTCACCAAAAATAAGAACTATAAATCCACCTGATGCAAGGAAAGGACCAAAAGGTATCTCTGTTTTCATATCTTTCTTATTCTTTATCACAAAATAAATACCATAAACTGAACCTAAGATAGATGCAATGAATAAAGAAAGAAAGAAATAAGGTGCTGATGTGAATGAACCAATAAGTGCTGCAACCCTTATATCACCAAGCCCCATTGCCTCTTTCTTAAAAATAAATCTTCCTGTAAAATAGATGAGTATAATCGTTATTCCACCAGCAAACGCACCTGTTAAAGAAGAAAAAATTTCACCTTTGAAGAATGAAATTATAATACCTGCAAAAATTCCAGGAATTGCTATAACATCAGGGATAAGCATCGTTTCAATATCTATAAAAGAGATTGGTATCATCAAGAAAAGATACATAGAGATTTTTAAAAAGTCAAGTGAAAATCCATATCTTATGTAAAGAAAGACAGGTATAATACCTGAGATTGATTCAACAATTATATACCTTGGTGAGATCGGTTTTTTACAGAACCGGCATCTTCCCTTAAGAATGATATAACTTATCACAGGTATATTATCATAAAACCTTATTTTATTTCCGCAGTATGGACAATGTGATGGAGGAAAAACTATTGATATCTTTTTTGGGAGTCTATAGATAATTACATTTAAAAATGAACCGAGAGAAGCACCAATAAAAAATATTAATATTATTATCACTCTATCACCCTTCCTATGAATTCAAGTTCAAGTTCACCAGATAAAGTATCAAGATGATTTATTCTTGTTATTATTTTCTCTCCCACCCTGAACTTCTTCCATCTCCCAATCAGTTCATTCTCAAATGCCCTGTAGTTATCTTCGGGAAGTAATGAGACAGGGATAAAGCCAGAGATAAGGAAATCTTCAAGTTCAACAAAAACACCTTTATTTGAAACACCTTTTATAAGCCCTGTAAATTCTTTATCCCTATTTTTCTCAAGATACTTAAGGACGAATAATTCCTGTGCCTTCCTTTCAGCCTCCTGTGCCTTCCACTCCATATCTGTTGAATGCTCTGCAATTTTTTCAAGTTCTTTCAAACTATAATCTTCACCTTTTATAATTCTATGGACAACAAGGTCAGGGTATCTCCTTACTGGTGATGTGAAATGTGTGTAAAGTTGTGAGGCAAGGGCAAAATGTGAAGAAGGATATGCAACATATCTTGCCCTTTTCATACATCTTAAAAGTTCATAATTCAAAATCTTTTCAAGGGGTTCACCTTTAATATATTCAAGGAATTTAAAAAGTGCTTCCCTTGTTATTCCTTCAAGTTTATATCCAAGAAGACCTACAAATCTTTTGAATTCCTGTAATTTTATCTCATCAGGTTCCTCATGTATCCTGAATATCCCTCTCTCAAATTTCAGTTGTTCATTGGCAATCATCTCATTTGTTAGCACCATAAATTCTTCTATTAAATCATGTGATGATAATCTCTTCTCAGGCATAATAATAATCTCTTCATCTATTATTCTCACTTCAACTTTTGGTATGTTGAAATCAAGCCTCTTTAATCTCAATTTTTTCTTTTCAATAATTTTTGAAAGTTCATATAGTTCTTTTAAGTATTTTCCGAGTTTTGTTTTATGGTCTGAATTTATGAGTTTTTCAGCCTCCTCATAACTCAATCTTTTTTTATTCCTTACAACAGCACTATCAATTGAATAGTCAAGGACATCACCAGATTCATCTATCTTCATTGTAACTGTTATAACCTTCTTATCCTCATTCTCTGTTATACTTATTTTATCAGTGAGTTCTTTTGGAAGCATATAAAAAGTCTTATAAGGGAGGTAAACGGTGAGACCTCTTCTCTGTGCCTCTTTATCTATCTCTGTATTCTTTTTTACATAACTTGAAACATCAGCAATGTGGACATAAAGATAATATTTCCCCTTAATCTTTCTTATTGATATCGCATCATCAAAATCTTTTGCATCTTCAGGGTCTATTGTTATCACAAACTCTTTTCTTAAATCTTTTACCTTTTCTTTTATATTGAAATTTATCCTTTTAGCCTCTTCAATCACATTTTTGGGGAATTCATCCTTTAATGAGAATGTCTCTTCAAGTATGTATCTTTCAATCTCATCTTTTTCTATCTTTTTCAGTATAACGCAATTTGGTGCATATCTCCTTGATTCCCATTTGGTGAATCTTGCGAGAACAGTATCACCTTTTTTAAACTTTTTCTTATTAAAATTTTCTATATAAAAAAGATAAGGGACATTTTTATCAAAAACATAGAGATATGGCACACCCCTTTCTATCACTATCCTTCCAACATACTTTTCTTTTCCTCTTCTTAAGACATTAATGACCTTCCCAATATACTTTGAACCTTCTTTTATCTTTATAGCAGAAACTATATCACCATTTAATGCTGTAGAAGCGTAATGCTGAGGAATGAAGATATCTTCTGAACCATCTTCAGGTATTAAAAATCCATATCCACCATTTTTGCCATCAAATTTTCCTATGATTATTTTTTCTTTTTTCTTCAATTTATCTCTCTCTCAGTTCCTTCAGTATCTTTTTCTTATCTTCTTTCACATCTTTCGCATCTTTTATAATCCTTGCAGGAACTCCCGCAACGACCTTTCCTTCAGGGACATCTTCAATCACAACAGCACCTGCCCCAACAATGGAACCTCTCTTTATATTAACACCTTCAAGAACAACTGCATTTGCTCCGACTATAACATTATCCTCAATTATGACAGGTTTTTCTGAAGGTGGTTCAAGGACGCCCGCTATAACAGCACCTGCACCAATATGGCAGTCTTTCCCTATTATTGCCCTTGCACCAATAACAGCATTCATATCTATCATTGTTCTATCACCTATCTCAGCACCAATATTCACAACAGCCCCCATCAGTATAATGGAATCCTTTCCTATCTTCGCACCTTCCCTTATTATTGCACCAGGCTCTATCCTTGCTTCTAATTTCCTTAAATCAATAAGTGGAATCGCTGAATACCTTCCCTTCACATCAACATATATATCTTTCTGTTCAATAATAATCTTCTTAATATCCTCCCAATCCCCAATTATTATGTAATCTTCGCCAAATCCAAAAATATGGATTTTGAGTTCTCTTGCTTTACTGAGATCAACCTTCCCTTTTAAAAATACAATGGATGGTGTTGTTTTTTTTGCCTTTGAGATGACCTCTGCTATTTCCTTATAGTCCATATATCCTCCATTGAATAAAGCCCTGGGGATTTATTCAGAATCCATTCGCATGCAAGGATTGCTCCAATTGCGAATATTCTTCTTGTCCTTGCCCTGTGAACAATCTCTATATTTTCACCTTCCCCGAACATAAAGATATAATGTGTTCCAGGCTCATCCTTTGCTCTTATTGAAAATGTTTCAACAGGGTTAATAAAATCTCCTATCTTCTTTGCTGTTCCACTCGGCTTATCTTTTTTCTGGATATGATGCGCTTCAAGTATATATGTTGTGAAGAATTTCTTTATTTCATCAGGGAAAGAATTCAGAAAATGAAAGATGAGGTTCACTCCGAGTGAGAAATTTGGCGAATAAACTATAGGTATTAATCTTTTAGGTTCATCAAAAATATCCTTTTTTATCCCGGTTGTTCCACTCACAAGTGGAATCTTATTTTTCACGCAATATTCTATTGCACTTAAAAGACCTTCTTCATTTGAGAAATCAAGAATGCAATCAACTCTTTCTTTTATATCATTCAAACTCCTTATCTCACCTCTTAAATCAATCTTTATAACATCATATCCTTTTTCAATAGCGTATTCAGCGGCAGTAGAACCCATCTTACCAAGCCCACCAACGATTCCAATCTTCATATTCACCCCTTTAATATTTTGTATTTTAAAAGAACCTTTTTTAGTTTCTCTTTATTATCAGATGAAAGTTCTGTGAGTGGTAATCTTGGTTTACCCATATCAAAACCCATCATATTCAATGCTGCCTTAACAGGTATTGGATTTGTATCTATGAAGAGTGCATCTGAAACCTCAACTATCTCCTGATTCATAGATATTGCTGATGATAGATCACCTTTAAGAAGTAAGTCAACAAATTTTTTCACCCTTTCAGGTATTATGTTTGCAGTAACAGAGATAACACCTTTTCCGCCAATACACATTACAGGCAAGGTTATAAAATCATCCCCTGAAAGAAGGACGAAATCTTTTTCAGCGTAAAAAATAATCTTCATCATTCCCTTCAGATCTCCGCTTGCCTCTTTTATCCCTATAATATTTTTTATCTTTGACAATTCTGCTATTGTCTCTGGCTTTATTGAAACACCTGTCCTTGAAGGGACATTGTAAATAATTATCTTAACATCGCAGGATTCTGCAACCTTTAAGAAGTGATGATAAAGCCCTTCCTGATTTGGTTTATTGTAATATGGTGTGATAACAAGGACAAATTCAGCACCAAGTTCTTTTGCCCTCTTTGTTTCTTTTATTGTTTTTTCAGTTGAATTTGTGCCTGTCCCAACAATCACAGGGACCTTTGAATACTCAAGTGTCTTAGATATAATCTCATCTTTCTCTTTTTCGTTCAATGTTGGAGATTCACCTGTTGTTCCGAGGACAAGGATTGCATCTGTCCCTGAACGATTGTGAAATTCTATGAGTTCTTTTAATGTTTTTAGATTCACACCATCCTCTTTGAATGGTGTTGATAATGCAACGATTGAACCTTTTATCATATCTTCCTCCTTCTTATGTTATAAGGTGGAATATTCAATTCCTCCCTGTATTTAGATACAGTTCTTCTATTTATCTTAATGCCCATATCTAAAAGAATTTTCAGAATTTCTGTATCTTTTAATGGTTCTTTCTCTTCAGAGATAATCTTTTTAATAGTCTCCTTTATATAATCCCTTGAAATCTCTTTTTTATGTTTTGAGGGAGGACTAAAAAAATCTTTTATGTTATAAACCTTATCATTAAATTGGACATACACATCTTTTAAAAGCCTTGAACAGGTTGAAACACTCACATTCAATTTTTCAGATATATCCATAAACCTTAAAGGTTTCTTATAACCTTCCCCCTTCAATAAAAACTCTCTCTGCTCTTTTATTATAAACTCAATCATATTCCTAAATGTCCTTCTTCTCATCTCAAGCCCTTTTATAAAAAGGAAAGCCCTTTTTAATTTCTCTTTTGCGAACTTAACTGTCTCCCTATCATACTTATCCTCATTATTCACTATATCTACAAAATCTGGGTTTATATAAATAAATGGTAAATCAAGTTCATTTATTGTTATATTTATCTCTTCACCTTCCATCTCCACAATTATATCAGGTATAACATAATCAACATCTTCAGATGCCTCAATGGAAGGGAATGGTTTCAATCTCTTTATCTTTTCAATCTCTTTTTTCACATCTTCAACACTAATGTTTAACCTTTTTGATATTTTATCAAAATTCCCTTTAAGCATCTCTTCATAAAATTCCCTTATAATCTTTTCGCAAAGAGGATCCATATTCTCTTTTCTTATCTGGTATAAAAGATATTCCTTAGTTCCTTTCAAACCAAATCCACCAGGTTCAATCTCTTTAAGAATATCAATTGCTTTTAAAACTGATTCAATACTCACATTTAAATCCCTTGCAATATTTTCATGTTCCTCTTCAAGGAAACCCTTAGGATTCAATAGTTCTATTATGTAGCCGCATATATTAAGAATTTCTTCTTCAGATGTCTTAAAAACAATCTCCCCTTTAAGATATTCTTTCATTGATGGTTTTTTTGCAGGTATCTCTAAGAATTTTTCCTCTTCACCTTCAGGCTCAAAATATGGGAGGATATCCTCCTTCACAATCTCCCTTAATTCCTTCTCAAACTCTATATCCTCTATTTCTATATCTTCTATCTCTTCTTGTGGCTCATATTCAATATCAAGTAGTGCAGGATTATGGATGATTTCATTCGCAACAAGTTCTACTACCTCAATCTTCGGTGTCTGGAGGACATTCAGGATAAATACCTGTTCAGGTGTTAATCTGTGCTCAAGTTTTACCTCTTCTTTATGAGATAGATTTTTATTCATATCCTGAATTTCTCCCCGAGATATATTCTTCTTGCTTCATCATTCTTTATAAGTTCCTCTGTTCTCCCTGAAATAAGTATCTTACCTTCATACATTATGTATGAAAAATCAGTGATCTCAAGGGTTTCCCTCACATTGTGGTCAGTGATAAGGATACCTATATTTTTGTTTTTCAGTGTGAGAACAAGTTTCTGTATCTCCTCCCTCACAATAGGGTCTATACCTGTGAAAGGTTCATCAAGTAAAAGGAAGTGAGGTTTTGCAACAAGAGCCCTTGCTATTTCAACCCTTCTCCTTTCACCACCTGAAAGTTTTCCTCCTAAGGCTTTTCTTATTCCTTTCAGATTGAACTCTTCAAGAAGTCTTTCCGTTGTCTCTTTCATCTCATTTTTGTCCTTCATAATCATTTCGCATACAGCATATATATTATCTTCAACAGTAAGCCCCCTGAATATGGATGCTTCCTGCGGCAGGTATGAGATACCAAGCCTTGCCTTCTTATGCATAGGAAGATTAGTAATATCTATATCGTCAAGGTAAACATAACCCTCATCTGGTTTTAAGAAACCCATTATTATATAAAATGTTGTTGTTTTACCAGCACCATTAGGCCCTAATAGACCAACAACATCACCCTTTTTTATCTGAATATCAACACCATCAACGACTGTTTTTGATCTAAATGATTTCCTAAGGTTTTTTGTTGAGAGAATCATATTTTGCAAACTCACCTTTTGTATCGTTAAAAATAAAAAGTGAATCAAGTTTGTTTGAACTGAAGAAAAATCTTGCAAGATTTCCACTCACCTTATTTGATCCATCATCAAGCCTTGAGAATATAAATGTCCTGAAGGAGAGAGATTCATTCTTTTTGAAATCAAAATATCCAGAATCACAGACAATACTATCCTTTTCTGTCAAGATAACAGGATTATCATAGAAGTATCCATCATTCATCCTGTCATTATAGAAAAGTTTCCCACATAACCCTTTTATTTCCTTTGTTTTTATACGAACATTCTGTAAAAAGATTGCTGTGCTATCGTTGAATTTGTAAATTATTGTATCTGAACTTATGAGAAGGTTTTCTCTTTCATAGGAGGGGCTTTCGAATATTTTTATCCTCTCCTTATTGAATGTAGCATAATTACCTTTAATTAAAGAACTATCTGTTTTGAGAAAAAATTTTTTCATTACAAAACCTGAATCTTCATTTATAAAATAATCACCATTATTACCAGAAAATAAAAAATTTTCTTTTATTATAACTATATTATCAAATAACCTTAATCTTCCTGTATTTGAATAGAAGATAACGCTATCACAGAGCAGGGTTGTGCTACCTGATGTTGCAAATACATTTTCCATAATCTTTATTGTATTCTCATCCTGTATCCCTCTAAGACCTGTTATTAAAAAACTATCAGAGACGATTGAGATAGTATCATCAAAGATCTTCTTCTTGAAATCCACGATTCTCATACTCCCTGATTCTATATTGTAAGTGATTGATAAAAGGAATATCATCTTTTATATTCACCTTTCCCTTTTATCCTCTTTTTTATCACAACCTCTTTGAGGAATCTATCTGATTCCATTCCTTCACCTTCTATCTCCTCACTCATAGAAATATATTTGAAATTCCCCTCTATGATTATCTTACCTGATTTATTATCCCATTTTAAAGAATCTGAAAAAATCTTTATAGTATCAGATAAAATAACTTTAACATTTGAGAGCGCCGTAAGATTACCTGAATTTTCAAAGACAACACCGCTATCAGAGAAGAGTTTTGAGATAGTATCTTTATTTTCTGATAAGAAATTCAATCTAACTCCGTATATTATATAACTTGTATCTTTTACAATTGCACTATCAGCAAATAGTATCCAGTTTTTATTACCTGATATAGACTCCGAGATTGTAAAATCTTTAACGCTTACTTTTTGCGTTTCCTCTGTATTTTTCACCTTTGAGCATCCAATAAAAAGTAATATAAAAATAATGTATCTCATAATAGAATTATAAAAGAGAAAGAAAAAAATGCAAGTGAAAATTAAAATGGGTTTCTATTCTTTTTTACTATCTTTCACTTCAATATTCTTCTTCTTATAATCTGTTATATAGAAACCCTGACCTCTGAATGATATTCCTACACTTTTTGAGAATATCTTATAACTTTCACCATTGCATTTTGGACAAAATGCTTTTGAATTGTCCTCAAAATTTCTCAATTCACTGAATATATGTCCGCATTTGCTACATTTAAATTCGTATATAGGCATAGAAAAATAAAATAGGGAGCTTTCGCTCCCTATTTATTAGTATTCACCATATCCTCCTCCAGGAGGCATTGGTGAAGTTTCCTTCTTTTCAGGTATCTCAGCAATAAGTGCTTCAGTTGTTATAAGGAGAGATGCAACACTTGCAGCATTCTGGAGTGCGCATCTAACAACCTTTGTTGGGTCAATGATACCTGCCTTCACAAGGTCTTCTATCTTTCCTGTCTCAGCATTGTATCCTACATTTCCCTCAGCATTCATCACTTTTTCAATGATAACCGAACCTTCATCACCTGCATTCTGTGCTATCCATCTCAAAGGTTCCTGGAGAGCCTTTAAAACAATCTCCGCACCTATCCTTTCATCACCTTCAAGTTTCTCTGCAAATTTCTTCACCCTTGAAGTAGCCCTTAATAATGCGACACCACCACCTGGAACGATGCCTTCCTCAACCGCTGCCTTTGTGGCATGTAAGGCATCTTCAACCCTTGCCTTCTTCTCTTTCATCTCAACCTCTGTTGCAGCACCAACCTTTATCACTGCCACACCACCAGCGAGTTTCGCAAGCCTTTCCTGTAATTTTTCTTTATCATAATCTGATGTTGTTTCCTGTATTTGCTTTTTAATCTGATTTATCCTTCCCTGAATCTCCTCTTTCTTTCCAAGACCTTCAATAATCGTTGTATTATCCTTATCTATCTTTACCTTCTTTGCCCTACCAAGGTCCTCTATCTTTGCATTCTCAAGTTTCATTCCCGCTTCCTCAGCAATCACCTTACCATTTGTAAGGATCGCTATATCCTTGAGCATCTCTTTTCTTCTATCACCATACCCAGGTGCCTTAACAGCAGCAACCTGAAGTGTTCCACGGAGTTTGTTGTAAACAAGAACTGCAAGTGCTTCACCTTCAACATCTTCTGCAATTATGAGCAATGGTTTGCCCATCTGTGATATCTTCTCAAGGAGGGGAAGTATCTCTTTTATTGTGCTTATCTTTTTATCATGTATCAATATATAAACATCTTCAAGTTCAACAGTCATCTTATCTGGGTTTGTGATGAAGTATGGTGAGATATAACCTCTGTCAAACTGCATTCCTTCTACAAGTTCAAGTTCTGTCTTTAAACTCTTTCCTTCCTCTGCAGTTATAACACCATCCTTACCAACCTTCTCCATTGCATCCGCTATTATCTTTCCAATCTCTTTATCGTTGTTCGCCGATATCGTAGCAACCTGTTCAATCTCCTTTTTATCCTGAACTTCAGCAGAGATACTCTTTAAGAATTCAACAACCTCATCCACAGCCTTGTCTATCCCTCTCTTCAAAGCCATTGCATTAGCACCTGCTGTGACATTCTTCATACCTTCTTTAAAAATCGCCTCTGCAAGGACTGTTGCGGTTGTTGTTCCATCACCAGCAACATCTGATGTCTTGGATGCAACCTCTCTTACCATCTGAGCACCCATATTTTCAAATGGGTCTTTAAGTTCTATCTCTTTTGCAACTGTTACACCATCTTTTGTAACAGTGGGAGCACCCCATTTCTTCTCAATCGCAACATTCCTTCCCTTTGGTCCAAGAGTAACCTTTACGGCACTTGCAAGTTTCGTAACACCTTCAAGTATTGCCTTTCTTGCCTCGCCTGAATACTTAATATCCTTTGCTGCCATAATTCACCTCCTTATTTTTCTTTTTCAATTTTTGCAAGGATATCATCTTCGTTCAATATGAGGTATTCTTCACCTTCAACAGTGACTTCACTCCCTGCATACTTCCCGAATATTATTTTATCACCTTTTTTAACAGGAAGAGGGTCATCTTTCTCTTTAACATCTGCTACTTCAATAACCTCACCCATCTGAGGTTTTTCTTTTGCAGTATCCGGGATGTAAATCCCGCCAACCTTCTTCTCTTCCTCTTCCAACCTTTTAACAAGAACCCTTCTACCAACAGGTTTTACTTTTACCATAGACTACCTCCTTTTTTATAATAATAATATCATAAATAACATATTTGTCAAGGGGTAAAGTAAAAAAATTTTCATTTTTTAATATATTGATAATTATTTATTTAGGAAAAATTTTTAAAAATTTAAGAAAAAATTTTTAAAATTTGTTATTTTAAAATATTTCTTACGAATTCCTTTAATTCTTCAAATTCCTTATCTGAATAGAGTCTTTTTCTTATATTCTCATCTATGTTCTTATATCCCTTAGCGTTTTGGATTGTATAATTTTTTGACCCTTTAATCATTTCGCATATCTTAATAATATCTTCCCTTGTTACGAAATCTGGGTGGATCGTTGTTCTGAACTCGTGTTCTGGAAATTTTTTTATGATCTCTATAGATTCAATAATCTTATCTATTTCAACACTCACACCTGCCGCATGGTTATATCTTTCAAGGGAAGTTTTTATATCCATTGCTATATAATCCACAAAGGGGATAATTTTTTTTAATCTTTCAGGGAATGAACCATTCGTGTCCAATTTAACAAGGAGACCATTTTCTTTTATTCTTTTTGCGAGTTCTATCGTTTCATCGTAAAGTAAGGGCTCACCACCGGTTATAACAACACCATCTATAAAACCTTTTCTTCTTTCTATTTCCTTTATTATATATTCTTCGTCAATATCTTTCAATTCCCTCAGTAATTCAGGTAAGACGAGTTCTGGATTATGGCATATAGGACACCTGAAATTACATCCACCTATGAATATTATGGATGCTATTTTTCCAGGAAAATCTATAAGGGTTGTTCCGCTAAATCCCTTTATCAATTTTTACAGGCTTTCTCTCTTTAAACTCCTGTTTCTTTCCTATATTCCAGTTTTGGACAGGTCTAAAATATCCAACAACCCTTGAATAGATCTCTGGTTTTATCAAGATTATTTTTATCTTTTTTTCTTCTTTAACCTTTTCCATCTTCACCCCTTTTTAAAATGATTTTTATATCTTCATCCTCTAAAATGTATGAATTTTTGGGTAAGTTATCAAGTTCTGATGCAAGAACCTCCATTTTAATTCCGTATTTTTTAATATCTTCCTTTGAATGTTCAAATGGGCAGAATTCCTGCTTTCCTTTCAGGTATCCATGGACAGGACAGATTGAGAATGTTGGTGTTATACTGAAGTATGGGAGTCTGAACCTTTCAACAATCTTCTTCACGAGTGTTTTCACCATCCTCCAGTCCTCTATTTCTTCTCCAATAAATATATGGACAACTGTTCCACCTGTAAAGAGAACCTGCAGGTCATCCTGTATCTCAAGGAGTTCAAATATGTCGTGTTCCTCATACACAGGTAGGTGGACTGAATTTGTATAATAAGGTGCATCTCTTGTTCCCTGTGTATAAATTGAAGAGAATTTCTCCCTGTCCTTCCTTGCAAATCTGTAAGAGACACCTTCAGCAGGTGTTGCTTCAAGGTTGTAAAGATTCCCAGTTTCTTCCTGGAATTCAAGTATTTTTTCCCTCATCCATTTCAAAACCTTTATAGTCCATTCCTTCCCTTCCCTTGAAGAGATAGGTAGACCAAGGAAGTTCATACAGGCTTCATTCATCCCCACAATACCTATTGTTGAGAAGTGGTTTGCCCAGTATTTACCAGTTGATTCCTTCACATTCTCCAAATAAATCTTTGAGTATGGATAAAGTTCCTTTTCTGTGAGGTCTTCAACAACCTTTCTTTTTATCTCAAGTGATACCTTTGCAAGTATCATAAGGTGTTCAAGCCTCTCAAAAAATTCCTTTTCATTATGTGAAAGATATGCAATTCTTGGCATATTTATTGTAACAACACCTATAGAACCTGTTTGAACCCCCGCACCAAAAAGGCTACCACTCCTCCTTCTCAATTCCTTTTTATTTATAGAAAGCCTGCAGCACATACTTGTAATATCCTCAGGTTTCATATCAGAGTTAACATAGTTTCCAAAATATGGAATACCATATTTTCCTGTCATCTTCCATATATTAATATATGCTTCATTATCCCAGTCAAAATCCTTTGTGATATTTATCGTTGGTATTGGGAATGTGAATATCCTCCCTACACCATCACCTTCAAGATAAAGTTCACCGAGGAGATCATTGAATATATCCATCTCTTTCTGGAAATCACCATATTTTTCAGGGATTTCTTTCCCACCAATGATAACATTTCTATTTTTTAAATAATCAGGGACTTTCAGATCAAGTGTGATATTTTCAAATGGTGTCTGGAAACCGACCCTTGTAGGAACATTGCAGTTGAAAAGGAATTCCTGTAATGCCTGTTTTACCTGATGTCTTTCAAGTTTATCCGTCCTTATAAATGGTGAGAGCAATGTGTCAAAATTGGAGAAAGCCTGTGCACCTGCTGAATTTCCGCACCAGCACGCCTTCCCGTTCCTCCTCACATAAAGTGTATGATTTGGGACTTCCAAACAATAAACATTTCCTTTATATTCTAATTTTCTTATACTTTCTTTCTTAAATTTTAGATGTGAACTTCTTGAAAAAACAATTCTATACCATTTAAATTTACCTGTATATTTCTCATAAATGTTCGCTGAGAAACCCAATTTAAGTGCGATTTCCTGAATATCATCCGCTAAATTTTTGCTCTTTGTATAATAATAATCACCTTTTATCATCCAATCAAACAATATTTTCAGTTCCCTTTTAGAGAGTTCTTTAATTTCCTTTGGTATAAATTTTGAATCATCATTCCCAAATCTTCTCAAATATGAAAACAATTGATCACTCAAGATTTCAAATTCTATTTTTCCACATTTTTCATTTTTAATGTATTTAAAAGGGAGTTTGTTTAGAATACATTCAAATGCACTCGTTTTCTTAATATCTTTTTTGGGTATTTTTATCTTCACTCTTTTATCTTTCACATTATTGGAACCATAAGTAAGGTATAAGCCAAAAAATGCTAACCAATCATCCATCAAAATATTTTTTGTTTCAGTCTTTTCTATCCCGTATTTTCCCATAGGTTCACATAATGAGAATGCCTTTGAATAAGTTTTTTGATTAAATTTTCTATAGAGTGGAATTTCGGGTAGGAAAAACCATTTTTCTTCTTTCCCTTTCCAGATACCATTTTTTGGAATAAGGTGTTCGTTTGGTTTGAAATCTTTTGCCTTAACAATTTTACGATGATATAATCCATTTTTATATTCATCAACTAACATATTATGGTTTGGTGTTACTAACAAATCTATTTTCCTGGATTTAAAATTATAAATTTCCCCATTAAAATTGAATCTGTAAAATCTTACTGGTTTTTGTAATTCAATTTCACCAGTTTTAGTATTCAGGGTAAAAACTTTATCCTCTTCTTCCACTTCAAAAAAATATTTCCATCCTCTTTCTGTAAGAACCTCTGTATCTTCACTATAACATTCACCCTGTAATGTGTAAAAGAAATTCACGACCTGTCCTAATGCACTCCTTAAATGCTTTGGAGGGGTAGATGTGATCTTTCCCGAAACACCACCAAATCCCTTCCTTAAAAGGTCTTCAAGATTCCATCCAACACAATATGGGGCAAGTAAACCAAGGTCGTGGATATGTAAATCACCATCATCATGTGCATTCTTAATACTCTCAGGATATATCCTGTTCAACCAGTATCTCGCAGTTATTGAAGAAGAGATATAGAAGTTCATACCTTGAAGGGAGTAATTCATATTTGAATTTTCCTGAACCCTCCAGTCCCATTTTGAGAGATAATTCTCTATAAGATTCTCTGCTTCCTGTAGTGTGCTTTTTAAATCCCTTGCCTCACTCCTTTTCTGTCTATAAATGATGTAAGCCTTTGCAACCTGAACATAACCTTTCTCCATCAGCGTTCTTTCAACAATATCCTGTATCTCCTCAACAGAAGGTATACTCCCTTTTTTAAAGAAACTCCTGTGAAGCGTAATCTCTATCTCTTTTGATATATCCTCAACAGGTATGATAACTTCACAGGCTTCAGCAGCCTTTCCTATTGCATTCTCTATCCTCTGCCTATCATATTCTACAATACTTCCATCCCTTTTCCTCACATACCTTTCCATAAAAACTCCTTTTTCTTCTTATACATCAAAGAAAGGAATTTGTCAAGCAAAAAATACTAAATATAGTATTTTTATTTTTTTAATACTAAATATAGTGTTATTTAGATGACCAGAGACCCATTTTTTCCCTTGTGATCTCCATCGTTTTTCTTGCTTCTTCCCTTGCTTTTTCTTTGCCTTTTATCAGGATTTTTTCAATATCCCATTTTGATACTATCTCCCTTCTCTCCCTTATAGGTTCAAGGAATTTATTAAGAAGGGAAGCAATCTCTTTTTTACACTGGACACATCCAATCTTCCCTTCTTTACATTCTATCTCTCTTTTTGTGTATATTTCTTTATTTAATATCTTAAGATATGCAAAAGGAACACAACCTTCAGGGTGTCCTATGTCGTCTTTCTTTATTTTTAAAGGGTCTGTGAATGCACTCATCACCTTCTTTTCAACATCTTTTTCACTATCTGAGATAAGTATTGTATTACCTAAGGATTTTGACATCCTTTTCCCATCAAGCCCTGGAACCCTTTTTGCCTCAGTTAATATTGCCTCGGGTTCAGGGAATGTTTCACCATAAAGGAAATTAAATCTCCTTGCGATCTCCCTTGTGAGTTCAATATGTGGAAGTTGATCCTCACCAACTGGAACTTTGTTTGCCCTGTAAATAAGTATGTCTGCTGCCTGAAGGACAGGATAACCAAGCAATCCAAAAGACAGATTTTCACCTATTGATAAATCTTTTATCATATCCTTCAGTGTAGGATTTCTCTGCAATCTCTGAACTGTCACAAGCATTGAAAATAGGAGGAAGAGTTCAGAATGTTCCTTCACATCAGATTGAACAAAGACACAGGATTTTTCAGGGTCTATTCCGCATGCAAACCAGTCAATAACAGTCTCCCTTATAAGTTCCCTGAGATTCTTGCTATTTTCTGGCTTCGTTGTTAATGTATGCCAGTCTGCAATTTCAAAAAAACAAATATTCCCATCCTGCAATCTCACCCAGTTTTCAACAGCGCCAAAGAAATTACCTATATGCATCCTTCCAGTTGGTCTTAATCCACTCAAAATTTTATCCACATATCCCCCTTTTTATACGAAGAAATCCTTTATATTGAGGCTGAATTCTTCAATAACTGCATTTAGATTCTCTATTTCGCCAAGGATCTTCTTCATAAATGCCTCAAATTCATTTGCCATGCTTAAACTACTTTTTATCTGGTATATCAAGTTTGTTATCTTCTCACCTTTTTCCTTATTAAGATTAATAGACCTTCCAATCTCCTGCTCAATAATATCAGTATTCTTTTTCAGATTCTCAATCATCATTGAATTCTTACCGATAATATCTTTTATCTCAAAAAGCCTTGCAGAGACAAATGAAAGATAATTTTCAAGTGATTCTGTGAATTTTCTATACAAATTTATACTCTCCTTTTTTGATTCCACATTCTGGACAATATTGTTCAGTTTACTTGAATAATTGTCAAGAATATCCTTTGCCTTTTCAATCAGTAAAATTGTATTTGAAGAAAGTGTGCTTATCTCCTGTGCGATAACAGAGAATCCTCTTCCAACTTCACCAACCCTTGCTGCTTCAATACTTGCATTTATAGCAAGTAAACTTGTATCATCTGAGAATTCTACAATTGAATCAATTATATTTCTGAAATCCTTTGTGCTTTCTTCTATCTCTTTTATTGAACCTGTTATTATTTTCAGGAATTCCGATGTATCTGATAAAATGTTTCCATGTTCTTTTATCTCCTTTGATTTCTTCTCAACTTCGTTTGTTATCTCACCAATCATATTTAAAAGTTTCTCTGTCTCTTTCAGGAATTTTTCGTTCGTCCCTTTTATTGTGATAATACTGTTACCAAAACTATTAAAAGTATCTATCATCTTTCCAGTTTCTGCATGTATGATACTTGCAGATTCAACATTCTCATTCACCTTTGAAGTGAACTCATTTATCACCTTACCAGTATCATCAATCCCATTCCTTATATTCCTTGATGTCTTCAAAAGTGGTAATAATTTTAAATGTGTGTGAATGATCCTTGATAATTCATGTGTAAAAAGATTTCCGAAAATTAAATCATTTTCATCAAATGCATTCGTTTTTTTATGCTCAAAGTCAAGGACACCAAGTGGATTATCCTCATAAAATAATGGGATACATAGTTCGCAATTTACTTCTGGATTCACCCTCACATATTCCTTATCTTTTAAAGTATCTTTTACGAGGGTTGCTTTTTTTGTCATTATAGATTTCCAGGCAATACCTCTTCCTAAGGGCGTATAGAAATCAAAGTCAAACCCCCTTGTTGTTGTATAAAGAATGTGAAGTTTTTCATCCTTGATTATTCCGAAATTTATGCAATCCCAATCAATGAGATTCTTAGATTCTTCAATAACATAGTTTATTGCATCTTTAAGTGAAAGTTTTGATAATTTATTTGAGATATTCGAAGACAATTTGAAAAGAAATCCATCTATAGATAACTTCATCAAAACAGATATCAGGATAATTAAAAGTGTGGATAAGGTTAAGTAAATATATAAGGATTCTGTGTTTAAAAAACTATAGAAAAAATATGTGTATATTATTCCAAGGAAAAAAATAAATGAGTTATAAAAGAGAATATAGTAAAGATTTCTCTTCAACAGATTTATTTTTTTTACATACATAATGGATGAAAAAAATATATAAAAAGCGAATGATATTAAAGAGGCAAAAAATATGTTCTCTAATGAAGGATTCCTGTTAAAGAATAAAAAGCCTGTGATAGCAAAAGGGATTGAATGTGTAAAACCATAATAAATATTTCTTTCAATATCCTTTTTTAGAATTAAACCTGAGAGGAAGATAGAAATGAATATAAAAATTGTGAGGAGGACTGGATTCAAAAGGAAGATAGAAATCAACGAGAAGAAAGGAACAAAAGAGATAGGTATTCTGAATATATTTATCCTGAAAAAAGATGAAATGAAAAGAAGGGATAAGAGAATAAAAACTGGGAAGGTCCGTATATTCCCTTCCAATGCGTTTGAAAAGATATTCCTTGATATAAAAATAAGAAGAACGCATAATGCAAGCAAAGATATTCCATAAAAAACATTATATTTTTTTATCATAAATATATTATAGAAACAAAAAAAATTTTGTCAAAAAAAAATTTTAAAATATAAATATGATAATACCTTATGCTTTTTCCTGTTTCATTTAACAACAAACTCGCATATTATCACTTGTTTTTACTATGATTATTTCCCTGAAATATTCAAGAACAGGATTATTCATATTATTTATCTTAAAATGGATTATTTTAAGGACAAATAACGGTTATCTTGCAGGCAGGATTATCGCTGATATAGGAAACTTGATAATAATCTTTTTGGAATAGATTTTTCTTTTTGCGATACTATGAAAAATATTATCAAAATTAAAATGAGAAAAAAGGGTCAGGGTGAGGCAACGAAGTTGCCGTGGCAATCCCATTATTGACTACAACCCAAAAAGTCATCACGAGCCTGCCTCTTTAAGGCGTGGTGATCGCATATTTACTACATACCAAAAGCCGTCATTGCGAACGAACGAAGTGAGTGTGGCAATCTCATTATTGACTACAACCCAAAAAGTCATCACGAGCCTGCCTCTGGCAGGCGTGGTGATCGCATATTGACTACCTTGGTGCGGTGTTAATGTTTTTTTCAAAAACCAAAACTATGCGGGAGAATATGCGATTCCTCACTATGTTCGGAATGACAAAAAAAGAATGTCATTGCGAGGCAACGAAGTTGCCGTGGCAATCCCATATTGACCACAAAAGAAAAGCCGTCATTGCGAACGAACGAAGTGAGTGTGGCAATCCCATTATTGACTACAACAGAAAAGCCGTCATTGCGAACGAATGAAGTGAGTGTGGCAATCTCATATTGACTGCTATGGAATGGTGTTAATGTTTACACTATGCGAAACCAATACTATCAAGTGAATATGTGATTCCTCGTTTCCTCGGGGTGACGACTTTAACGACGCTTTTCAATTTTAATTAACATTTTTCACTTTTTTACTTGACAAGTTATTTTCTACATATATATTTTTATCGATCGTAATTAAGTTTGGTTAAAACCCTGTTCTGTCAAGTCAGAGGTTGCGAGTTCAACCCTCGTAGACCTCGTTTTTTGAAAGGAGATTGTTATGGGAAAATGTGAAAAATTAGAGAAATGTCCTTTCTTTAATGACAAACTTGCGAATATGCCTAAAACTGCTGCGATGATTAAACAAACTTATTGTCTTTCGGATCCATCAAAATGCGCAAGATACATAGTTTTTAAGGCAGGATTGAATGTTCCGCAAGATTTGTTCCCTTATAATTTAGAAAGGGCAGAAGAGATTATTGGTAAAAAATAGAATTGTTTCTTAAATTTCAAAAGTAGACTCCGTAAAATTCAAAAACGTACATATCCAGATTTTTAATTTTTTCCTTCTTTTCACATATAAATTTATTTTTATACCAAAACCTTAAATAAACTATCCCTTTTTCAGTATCAAGATATAATCTTATTTCTATCCTTTCGTTTGGTGGAACA
>Ga0078972_1003797_pt1 | contig 43904 bp, 41 predicted proteins | sample YelNatPaOPGAMG01_FD_67568 | JGI IMG/M metagenome (GOLD analysis project Ga0078972, IMG submission 67568) | Hot spring thermophilic microbial communities from Obsidian Pool, Yellowstone National Park, USA - OP-RAMG-01 (SPADES assembly) (version 2) | ecosystem: Environmental > Aquatic > Thermal...
AAAACAATAATCAATTCCTTAAAAACCTTAGAAAAATATAACTACATCTTCATAAAAAGAAATAAAGGACAACCTTCAATCTATTATCTTTTATTCCCTAAAACTAAACTCAATTTCTTAAATGATAAAAATGAAACACTAAGTGGTGTAAATGAGATACCACTTAACAATTTAGAAGAAGACATAAAAGATGAGGTAGAATTTAATAAAACCTATCAACTTCAAAAATACCAAAAATACAAAGTACATAATATTGAAGAAAGGATAAAACTTCTAAAAGCTCAAGCAGAATGGCTTTTAAAACAACAAAAAGGCTGTTAAAATAAAAGGAACAAAAAAAGCAATAAAAGTTACCGAACCCTTTCTTTTCTTTTCATTAAAAAGGATTTATAAAAGAAATTTAACCCTTAAAACGGAATATTCTCATCATCTTCATCAAAGCTTAAAAATTCACTAACAACTTCTCTAAGAGGTGAAATTTTTGTATCCCTAAAGTAAATTTTTCTTTGAACTTTATTTTCGTTTTCAAGAGTCTGAAGTATTTTTTGTACTTCTTCTATTGAAACCTTTGAAGATGCTTTATCAAAATCTTTATCTATAATTTCCCAGTAAACAGCCCTTTCTCTTTCAAGCTTTTCTCTAGCTTGCCTTTTTGTTTCCTCTAAATCAAAATTAAATTCACGAGCTATCCTACTAAGAAGCTGTTCTAAATCTTCTGAATTTTTTTTAAAAACTCCCGTAGGGTCCGCCATAGGTCCTGCCTCCCCCTCTTTTTTTTCGATTTAATAAACTAAATACCTAGCAGTAACTACTGAATATGGTTTATCCATTTTTGTTAAATGACAAAAATAGATAAACAGTTAAAGAAAACAACCAAAATCAGTTAAATTTGGATTATGAAATTTTCTCAAATGAGAAAATTTCATATTTTGAAAACCATTCTCAAAATGTTTCACTGACCGCCCGCCAGCCCGCCCCTGCAAACCGCAAACGCCGACCCAGAGTTTTAAAGTTTTTTGAAGTTTTTTGTTTTTTTCACTAAGGGAAGATAATTTTCAAAAAAAAAATTTTGAGAAAAAAAATTGAAAGAAAAAAAATGAAAAGTTGAAAAATATAATTAAGAGTTACTTACGTAAGTAAGTAACTCTTAATTATGTAACACTCTTTTAAGTAACTTTTAAGTACTTACGTACTTAAAAGTTACTTAAAAGAGTATTTTTCAATTTTTCAAAAAAATTTTTCAAAAATTTTTTCCAAAAAAATTTTTTTCCTCTTAGTAGTTATTGTAAAAATTTTTAAAACTTTTTTTCAACTTTTTATTTTTCTTCCTTTTTTAAGAATTTTTTTCTTCTAAAAGTTTTTTGGAAAAATTTTTTTTAGAAATTGCTCTTGACTTTTTAAAAAAATCGTTATATAATAGTAAGTGGCACGGACGTGGTCCTGCCTCCTCTCATTTTTCTGCTCCTTCCTCTCTTTTAAGGGGGGAGGGGGCAGAGTTTAAAAAGCAAAACTTCTCATAAATAAAAGTCAAAAAAATCAAAAACTTCTCCCTTTAACTGTCTTTTTGTTACTTTTTTGCTTTTTATTGCATAAGCTTTATTAGAACCAAACAAGGAGGGGGGGTATGATTGTTGAGCTTGAAATAAACTCTATACATATTCCTTGGAATCTTTACCCAAGAGTTATTACTGGAGTTGTAGAAGATATAGTTGAAGAGTACGCTGAAATGATTGAAAATGGTATTGAATTTGATCCTATTTTAGTGTGGGATAAAGGAGGTGAATATTGGGTTATTGATGGAGTTCATAGAATTGAAGCTTATAAAAGAGTAGGTAGATCTACTATAAAAGCTGAGCTTATTTCTTGTAAAGATGAAACTGATTTTCTTATTAAAGCAATTCAAGCAAATCTCAAGCATGGTAAAAAAGATCAAATTGTTTTAGCACAAAAGCTTTATCGTCGTGGTGTTAGTGTAAAAAAACTTAGTAAGATTTTTGGAGTTTCAGAAAGAACTATTTATCATTGGATAGGAGATGTTATAAAACAGAGAAAAGAAGATTTAAGAAAGCAGGCTTTGCAACTTAGAACTCAAGGATTCACTCAAAAAGAGATAGCTAAAATGCTAGGTGTAAATCAAACAACTATTTTCAGATGGGAAAGAAAAAGCTTAGAGAAAATTGAAGAAAATAAAAAAGACAAATTAGAAAAACATTAATAACTGAATTTACAAAAAACCAAATTTTTAAAAACCAGTTACCATTTTTGCTTTTTATTTTGTAGGTTTATTTCAAAAGACCAAACAAAGGGAGGGAGGCTATAAGCACAGTTCTTGAGCTTGAAATAAACTCTATTTATGTTCCTTGGGACCTTTTTCCAAGGGTTGTCACTGGAGTTGTAGAGGACAAAGTCAAAGAATATGCTGATATGATTGAGAGTGGAGTTGAATTTGATCCTATTTTGGTGTGGGATAAAGGAGGTGAATACTGGGTTATTGATGGTGTTCATAGGCTTGAAGCTCATAAAAGAGTAGGTAGATCTACTATAAAAGCTGAGCTTATTTCTTGTAAAGATGAAATCGATTGTCAAATTAAAGCGATTCAAGCAAATCTTAAACATGGTTTGTCTATAAAAAAGGAAGAAAAAATTTCTTTAGTTCAAAAGTTTTACTATCATCGTGGTATTAGCGTAGAAGAGCTTAGTAAGATTTTTGGAATTTCAGAAAAAACTATATATCGTTGGATAGGAGATATTATAAGACAGAAAAAAGAAGAATTAAAAGAACAGGCTTTGCAACTTAGAACTCAGGGATTTACTCAAGAAGCTGTAGCTAAAATGCTGGGTGTGGATCAAGCAACTATTTCCAGATGGGAAAAAGAAAGATTAGAAGAAGAAATAGAAAAAAAACAAAAAGATGATCATGAAAAAAATATGGATTATGCAATTTTCTCAAATGAGAAAATTGCATATTTTGAGAATGGTTCTCAAAATGCTGAAGAAGATTTAATTGATATTGAAAAACCTGAAGTTGCATTTGAAGCTGAAAAACCTGAGGTAGTTCAGGAAGTTAAGCAAGAAAAGAAAGAAGAAAAAATTGAAGATTGGCCTTTTCCAGTGCATCCAAAAACTCTTCTTCCAGAGTGGATAGATAGATTTCGTAATGATAAGAACTTTCGTGTGAAATACATGATAGAACAGGATATGTTTGCTTATATGAGTGGGTTCTCTGTAAAGTATAAAGACTGGATTGTAGAGCATGAAAAAGAAGATTATGACACTTTATGGAGAGAATGTTGGTTAAGGTATTACAAACATAGATATAGAGATCCAGCTAAATTTCCGCCTATTCCTCCAGTTCCTAAAACTGAAAAAGAACTTGCAAGAGAAAAAGAAAATCAAATCAATGCTTGGGTTGAAAGTGAAGAGTTTAAAAGCCTTATTGAAGAGATATTTAATAAGATTGTTGAAATAGCAAGATACAAAGGAAACGATTTTGCTCAAAGAGTTATTGATGAATTAGAGAGGAGGTGGGAGGAATGGCTGTATCAAAATTGGGGATTGGTAAAAAAACGCTAATAAAAAAACTTGAAAAAATAAGAGAGTTATTAAAAGCAGGAGATTTAGCAACAGCTTTAGGAGAAGTAGAAACACTTCTTGAAAAACTTACACTTGCAGTAGAAAAACCTGAAGATAGCTCTTTAGCAAGAAAGCTTCAACATCTTATGGGATGGTATCTTAGAATTTGGGATGGAAATCCTCCTGAAGCATTGCGTTTTGTATCTTATAGAGATGTTCTTGGAAGACATTTTAAAGACCTGATTCAAATCTATGAAAGAAACGGAGAAACAATAGATGATCTCAAAAGAGATTATGAAGCTTTTAAAGAAAAGGAGTTTAGGAGTGGAAAAAGTGCGTGTAGCCTTCTTGAGTTTAGAATGAAACTTCCTTTGATAAAGAAAAAAGAAGAAACTAGTAGTGATGCTTGGTGTGTGGGGAATGAAAGAGGAAAAGACTACTACTTGGAACTCTTTTTAAAACATCAAGTAAAACCTGACAAACTAAATTAGTGAGAAGTTAAAATGCAAATTGAAATTGTAAGAAGTTTTAGTGAATTAAAAGAAAGATTTCCAGATAAATTGATTGTTGAAGAAGATGGATACTATACGGTGTTTTTGGAAGAAAACATAGTTAAGAAGTTTTTAAAGCCAAGAACTGATTTCGCTGTCAAAGAAATACTGAGTAAAAACTTCTTTCCTAAACATATTGTGGAAGAAATTTTTGTTCAGAAAAAGCTTTTTGAAACACAAGCTTTAAAAATTGCTAAAAAGTATGGTGAGGGGCTTTTTTTAGAAGGGGGAGCTGGTGTTGGGAAAACTTTTGCTTGTATTTATGCTATTTCAGATCTTGTAAGAATGTATAAAGTTTCAGCACCTCTTTACGTGAGTTGTATCACCTATAGAAAAATCTTATGGGATCTTTATTCAGATTCTGATTGCTATTTAATTGATGATTTGAATATGAATTTAGAAACTTTTGAGCTAAAACTTGTAGAAAGAATAGTTTATACAGCCTGGAATGAGAGAAGATATCTTTTTATCACTTCTAACACAGCTCTTGAAAAACTTAGAAAGATTCTTTCTGAACCAATTATAAGTAGAATTTTTAGCCTTTGTCAATATGCAAAAATTGAAGACAGAGACTGGAGAATTGAAAAAGAATAACCAAACTTCAAAATTAGAAAACTTTTACTATTTCAGAAATTTAACAAACATAAATTTTTATGCTCTTGACAAACACAAATTTTGTGGTATAATATATATATAAAAAGGAGAAAAATGGAGGGAGAAAAAATAGAAAAAGATATGAAGGAAGACCTCCTTCGTAAGAAGTTTTTAAAAATGGTTAAAGATTTAAGAGCAAAAGGAAAAAAGTATGAACAAATGGCTTTAGAAATTGGAATTTCAATTGACACAATGAGAAAATTTATGTATAATTCGCAAGTAAAAATTTCAGAAATCACTCTTCAAAAAATAAAAAACTGGATGGGAAAAATAAAAAAAGAGGAGGTAGGACTATGAAAAGTGTGCAGGAGCAAGAGCAAAAAACTTTTGAGGAAGTTATGAAAGAGTGGGATGATGATGATGATGAACTTTGGGAAAAATATATGGAAGAACATTTAAAAGAAGAGGAGGAGTGTAGAAGGAAAAGGAAAAAAATTAAAAAGAAAAAACATTAAAAAACATCAAAAGATTTAAAAGAATAGAATTTTAAAGGAGGTAAAAGAAGACTAAAATAGAAAGAAACTAAAAATTGAATAAAAAAAAAGAGAGGAGGCAGGACCATGGAAGTCAGGGCACTTCTAAGTCCAACCACACAAATAAGTTCACAATTATTTTCTTCTTTAAACTCCTTAATTAACATTTCTATAAATTTTGCAGATGTTAATAAAACAAATGGTAAAGAGTTAGTTTTTAAAGATTGGGAAATAGTTTGGCATTATGTGTCTCAAAGTAATCTAGTAAGAAATGAAATTAAAAAGAAACGTGGATATATCACTGGACTTTCAACTGAAGATCTTATTAGAGAAGCTTATGTTGTTGGTATGGAAACCCTTAGGTATTGCAGAAGATGCTATCATTGCAAAGTTTGTTTTAGTGTTAATTGTAAAATTTGGAAAAAAGAATTTTTTTCTTCTTTTCGTAAAACCCTAAGAAAACTTCAAGACCTGAAAAAGAAAAATGGAAGAATAAGCTATTTTGAAATTGAATGTGAGGAGGAAAATGGAAATGGAAATGGATTTGTTGAAAAAATTTATCCTACTTCTTGTAGATCAGACTGGGATATAGAACAGAATTGGGCTTTAGATCCTCTTATGATTCTTTGTTCTCAATTGGAAGAGCAAGAAAATGAAAAGAAACACGAAGAAAAAATTGAAAAAATACTTGAAGCAGTAAAAGGTCTAAAAAAAAGAGAAAGACAGGTTTGGGAACTTCTTCTTAGTGGAATGAGTCCAAAAGATGTTGCAAAAAAACTTGGATATAAAAGAGTTCATGGTGTTTATGTGTTAATTAGAAGAAGTGCAAGAAAAATCAGAAAACTTTTGGCATAAAATAAGCTATGTTTTTAACTGACCTTTTAAATCAATTAGGACCTAATTCAAAAATAGAGATTCGAAAAGAAGGATGGAACAATATTTCAAGTTTAGTTGCAGGATTTGCAGTTAATGCAGATTCAACTCAAATTATAGAACTTTATCTCAAAGACAATGAAGCTTTTTCTTTTAAAGCATTAGAGTTCTTTAAAGACTGGAAAAAAAATAAAGAAAACCATGACATTATCGTTTGGGCTAATGAAAAATTTGGTATTCACTATAAAGGCTGTGAAGTTATCTGTATTTTGGTTCCTTATGCTTTAAAAGAAGAATTTAAATCTTTCAATCTTATCGGACAAAATGTAGTTCTGAGATATAAAAATATGAAAATTGTTAAAAAAGAAAACGAATAAAATACTATTTATTTTCCTTTAGCAATCATAGTTACTTCTTTTGCTACAAAAATTTGTAAATAAGACAACTGAAAATATTCGCAAAAACCAAACCAAGGAGGTGAAATGAGAAAAATAAAACTTCTTTTTGGTGTCTTTTTTCTTTTATTTGGCATTTTATCAAGTAAAACTTTAGCAAATAGCGATTCTTGACTAAAAGAAAGAGATTTAAACATTTTTTTAGAAAAGTTGCAAAAACTGGATAGATGTTTCTTAGAAGCAGGAGCCCGATACAAAATTAATCCTAATCTTCTTAAAGCAATTGCGATTGTTGAGTCGGGAGTCAATCCTAAAGCAATAAGTAAAAAGGGAAGTATAGGACTTATGCAAGTTCATAGGTTCTGGATTTCTCTTTTAAAAGAAAAAGGTGTTGATGTAAAACATTTGATGGATTCTTGCTACAACATTATGCTTGGGGCTTATATATTGAGAACGCATATTGATGAGATGGGAGGAGATTTGTGGAAAGGTGTTGGAAGATATAATGCAAAATCAAAAAGGAAACAAGCGTCGTATATAAAAAAAGTAAAGCTTGCTTTGCAGATGTTAGAGAGGAGATATGGGATTAGGCGTAGTTGAGCGGTGTAGAACAGAGTTAGATGTTTTGTATAAAGGAACAGTTGCTTTAAGTTTTAAAAGACGAGTTTTTGGGGAACATTTAACATCTATTGAAATATTTAAAAGATTTATATTGCCAGAAATTAAAAACAACTTGCGTAGCTACAGATGGGTTGACCTTTTTTGTGGAGAGGGAAATCTTATACTGCCTATTTTAGAATTAATACCAGAGAAAGAAAGAATTGATTTTTTTAAAAAACACATATACATGTTTGATATTCAAGCAGAATTAGTTGAAAAAGCTATCAATAATGCTAGACAATATGGAATTCCTTTTGAGATTGCTAAAGAAAATATTTTAGTAAGAGATACAATACAGAATTATCCTACTTTTATTTTTAAAGATAATTTACCTGTCTATCATATAACTAATCCTCCATATCTCTATTTAGGTCACATTGTAAAGCATGAAGAAATGAGAAAATATTTAGAATATTTTAAAAGAGAAAATGAAGGTTATCAGGATTTATATCAGTTAGCGTTAATGAATGATTTAAGACATGGTATAGAAAAAATGATTTATATAATTCCTTCTAACTTTCTTTTTGGTTTTTCTGCTTCTAACAAAATTAGAATGGATTTTTTTAATTGGTATACTATAACAAAAGCCTATATTTTTGAAAGAAAAATATTTGAGTATACAGGGACCAATGTAATTATTGCTTTCTTTGAAAGAAAAAAAAGTCCAGATAGAAATCCTATAATTTTCAAAGGTATTAAAATTGGAAACACGATAAAAGAAAGAACTTATGTTTTAAAGCCTAAAAATAAGTATAGGGCAGGAAATGAATTTGAAGAGTTTGTTGATAATTATAGGACTTTAAAACCGTTGCGTGTATTTTTTTACTTAACCATGGAGGAAGTTAAACAAAGACAAGGTGATAAAGAAATTTGGGTAATTGATGCAAATAGTTTTAATGGGAAAACATATGAAAAAAAGAAAATTTTTGTTAACGAAAGACTTTTTCAAAAAATTAAATCAAACGTTTTATTTGTGAGAACTGTTGACACAGGAAGTTTAGAGGGTAGAGCTGGTTTATATGTAATAAGGGATATTTTTGGTGTTGATGGCATACTGGTTTCTAAAGATAAATACAGAAATCATCCCATCCAAATTTTCTTTAAACCTACTCTGTCTATAAAAGATCAACTCTTACTAAAAGATTATTTTAACTTGCTTCTAGAATATTTTAGAGAGATTACAGATAGTGAATTCATGACTACTTACAAATATTCTGATAGTGAATATATAAGAAAATATCTTGGGTTAAAACAAGTAAAAGCTTTGATAGAAACTTTTCCCATTTTAGATTTAGATGAGGATAAAAAAAGAAAATTAGTGGATTTGGTTGTTCATAAGAATGTTGAAGAATTAGTAAGTTTTATAAAGAAAACAAATGGCTATAAAAAATTCTTCTTTGGTGAAAAGTTGTTGGCGAGTGAAAATTGGAGATAGAGTGGAGGTAATAAGAGAATGGTGGAATATTTCACGACAAAGTTAGGTATTTTGTATCAAGGGGATGCGATAGAAGTATTAAAAAGTTTCCCTGATGAAAGTGTTGACTTGGTAATAGCTGATCCGCCGTATAATTCAGGCATAGAGTGGGACAGAAAAGATGATGAGTGGCAATTTCAGTGGCTTGAAGAAGTGAAGCGGGTAATGAAGGAGGGAGCAAGTCTGTATATTTTCTTTGCGCCTTTAAACATGTATGGGGTTGAGGGTTGGATAAGGAGTAATTTGACGTTAAAGAATGTAATGGTGTGGTGGCATCCTAATTTATATGGAGCAAGAATGAGTTATGGTTCTGACAGGTGGAAGAGTACGTGGGATGTAGTGTTTTATGCGGTGAAAGGAGAGAGGGCGAAACATGGTAAAAAGGTAGCGGAAGAGGGTTATAAGTTGAATCCAAGGGGTGGTGGGTTTGATGTGTTAGTTTATCCTCAGCCGCGTCCTCTTCTTCATAAGGCGCAGAAGCCGTTAGAGTTGGTAATGAAGTTAGTGTATTGTTCAAGCAATGAAGGAGATGTAGTGCTTGATCCGTTTATGGGAAGTGGAACTACTGCTTTAGTGTGTGAAAAGTTAGGAAGAAAATGGATTGGAATTGAAATTGAAGAAAAATTTTGTGAGATAGCAAAACAAAGATTAGAAAAAGAGTTTAGACAAAAAACTTTGTTTAGAATAATTGAAAATAAATCCGTGTTATCAAAAGAAAGTTACTCTACAGTTTAATAACATTATACCGCTTAAGCTAATTAAATTATACTTTTAAACACTCAAGCTTTTTAAATTATTTTATTTCAAAGGGGGGCAGGACCATGATAGAAAAAATATCTCAAGCTTGGATTGAATTTGAAAAATATCTTATTGAAACAAGATACGCTGTAAGAGATCCAAAAACAGAAAAACCTTTAGAAAATAGTTGGAGTGATATCGTAAAAAGAATAGATAAGTATTTGTTTACTATTAGTTTGAGTCAAGAGCTAAATGAATTTTGGCAAGAGGTAGGGTTAAAAAATGAGTTATTTGAGAAAACACTTGAGGCAATAAAAGAAAGACTTGTTATTCCAGCAACGCCAGCTCTTATGAGTTTTGGTAACCCTTATACAAGAAGGAAGGGTTATTTTTCTTGTTATCCTTTAGGATATGTTCCTGATACAATGGATGGTATTTATGAAACTTGCAATAAAATGAGAGAAATCTATATGAGAGGAGGAGGATGTGGAATAGATGTATCAAAGTTAAGAGCTAAAAATTCATCTGTTGATAATGGGCAAGGTATAGCATCAGGACCTGTTGGGTTTTTACCTCTTTTTGATGCAGTCACTGGTACAACTAATCAGGGAGGAAGAAGGAGAGGAGCTTTACTTGTTCAAATGCACTGGAAACATCCTGACATAAGACGTTTTATCAAGGCTAAAAAATTAGTTCCAGCTCTTTCTCAAATAATTTGGTCAGCACCAGATGATGAAAGAATAGATGTTCCTCTTTCAAATATGAATATTTCAGTAGTTGTTGATGAAGAATTTTTTAAGATTGGTAGCTCTTTATTTAATGAAATAGCAGAAAATATGTGGAGAAGTGGTGATCCAGGGCTTCTGTTTTTGCATAACATGCTAAAATATTCACCATTTAATTGGAAAGACGATGAAAGAGATTATCCAGGCTTTAGTAATCCTTGTGGTGAATATCTGGCACCTGCAAATACTGCATGCAATCTTGTATCAATAAATGTAGCAAAAATAGCAAAATCCTCTTTAGATAGCGATGGAAAGTTTAATTTTGAAAAGTTTTATAGAAAAGTATTTGATGTTGCATATTTAGCATGTTTTTGGGGGACTGTGTTGTTATTTATGGATGAAGGATATCCTCTTCAAGAAATAAAAGAAACAACCCAAAGAGTAAAACCTGTTGGTGTTGGAATGACAGGTTTTCATACAGCATTACTTCTTGCTTACGATGGAAATGTAAGATATGGTTATGATGAAGAATCTTTAGAATTTGCAGAAAATACACAAATTGCATTAACTCTTGGAACTTTAAAGTGTTCAGCAGATCTAGTGGAACTAACAAATAAAGTTTACAAGTGGAATAAAGAGTTTTTAGAAATTCATCTTGAAGAGTTAGAAGAAAGAATTAGCGGAAATAAGCTTTTTTTTAAAGATGAGATGGATTTTATAAAAGCTGTAGCAAATAAGTATCAAGGGTTTTTCCATTCAGCAACTACTTCTCAGCCACCCACAGGTTCTGTTTCTATGTTTGCAAGAGTTGCTGGAGATACAGGAATTGAACCTATGTTTGATATTGAACTTAAAAGAAGGGTAAGAGATTTTTATACAGGAAAGTGGAAAGAAGTGGTATTAGTGACTGAGTATTTAGCAGACAAATTAGAAGATAAGGAGTTTAGAAAAAGGGTGGAAAGGCAATTGGCTCATGAAATAAAACCTCTTTTTCAACTTGAAATACTTGCAAGACTTCAAAAATTTGTTCACACAGGAATTTCAAAAACGATTAATTGTCCAAAAGAGACAACAATTGATGAGTTGAAGGAATTGGTGGAAAGGTCAATAAAATATAGACTAAAGGGATTTACAGTTTTTAGAGATGGTTGTAGGGAAGATACGGTTTATGTGAAAGAGAAAGAAGAAAATGAAGTAAATGGTGTTTTAAATGAAGTAAGAGATGCGTATGTATATGAAGTTGACGGCACAGTTAAGGCTTATATTACAACAAGTTTTGATAGTGATGGAAATTTGAGAGAAGTTTTTATAAATGTTGGAAAAGCTGGAACTACTTTAAATTCAATGTTTCAAGCAGTAGGTAGGATTATTTCTGTGGGCTTAAGACATGATGCAAGGCTTGCTGAAAAATTTATTAAAACTTTAAAAGGAATTGAGATTGGAGAATTTTATAGATGTGGCAAAATAAAAGCTAAAGGACTTCCTGATATGATTGCAAAAGTAATGGAAGATGTAATTGAAAGAAGAAAAGGAAAGAATTGTGAAGCCTCTTATATAGAAGAAAAGAAAGTAGGAGATTTATGTCCTCAATGTGGAACCCTCTCCCTCATGAGAGAAGGAAATTGTATGGTGTGCGAAAAATGTGGATTTACAACTTGCTAAAAGTAGTTACTTTTTTTGCTTATCTTTAGAGCTTATTAATTATGAAAACTTTAATACTTTGTGAGAAGCCAAGCGTTGCAAGAGATTTTGCTTATGCAATAGGAAATTGTCGTAGTTTTGATGGATACTATGAAAATAGTCAATACATTGTCACTTGGGCTTTAGGACATCTTTGTGATTTAAAAGAACCAGAAGATTATGATCCTATTTACAGAAAATGGACTTTAGAGAACCTTCCTATTATACCTCAAAAGTTTGAATATAAAGTTCTTAAGTCAGGTGCCAAACAGTTTAAAGTAATTAAAGAGCTTCTTAAAAGAGTTGACAAGGTTTATATTTGTACAGATTGTGGAAGAGAGGGAGAGTTAATTGCAAGGTTGATTTTATTGCAAGCTGGATGGAAAGATTGGAATAAGGTTTATCGTTTTTGGACGTCATCTGCTTTAACTTCTGAGGTAATTAGAAAGAACTTAGCAAAAGTTAGACCAGCAGTTGAGTTTGATAGGCTTTTTAAGAGTGCTCTTGCTCGTCAGTGGGCAGATTGGCTTGTAGGAATAAATTGTACAAGAGCTGTTTCTTGTAAATATAATGAACTTTTCACAGTTGGTCGTGTTCAAACTGCAGTACTTTCTCTTATTGTTCAGAGAGAAAAAGAAATAATAAACTTCAAACCAGAGCCTTATTATAATGTTCAAGGTGTTTTTATTAAAGGTAAAGATCAATTTACAGCTCTTTATTTTGAAGAAAAAAAATTGCAAGGGACAGAAGATGAGTATAAGAATTTTGAAGACGAAGACAAAGAAGAGAAAGAAGAAGGCATTAATTCAAAGTTTGCTATTAGAGAGAAAGATTTTGCAGAAAAAATTGCTTTCTTTATTAAAGGTAAGGTAGGTGTTGTTAAAGAAGTAAAAAGCAAAATAACTTCAGAGAAACCTCCTCTTCTTTTTTCACTAACAACTCTTCAGCAAGAAGCAAATCGTCTTTTTGGTTTTTCTGCAGATAAAACTTTAGAAATCTGTCAGAGTCTTTATGAAAAGCATCATATTCTTTCTTATCCAAGAACTGAATCTCAACATCTTGATCCAGCTCAAGCAAAAGATTGCATAAGACTTTTAAATGAACTTTCTAAAGTTTTTAAGTTTGGTCTTAAGAAATGTAATGTTGAGGTAAGTAATAAAAGAGTTTTTGATTTAGCAAAGCTTACTGATCATCATGCTCTTATTCCTCAAGGAGTGCCGAAAAGACCTTTAACAAGTGATGAAAGAAAGATTTATGAACTTGTTTGCAAACGTTTTATTTCTGCTTTTTATCCTGATTGTAAGTATAAGCATACGGTTGTTCATATACAGGTTGGGAGTTTTAATTTTTTGGCAAAAGGAAATATTTTGGTTGATGCTGGTTGGAGAGAGATTTATGGAGGATTAAAAGAGAATGTTTTGATACCTCTTCTTAGAGAAGGAGACAAAGTTTATGTAGTTGATGGCAAAGTTATTAAAAAACAAACTCAGCCTCCTCCTCGTTATACTGATGCAACAATTCTTGATGTTATGACAAATGCTCATAGAGTAATTAAAGACGAAGCTTTAAGGAAAATACTTAAAGAAAGTGCAGGACTTGGAACTCCAGCAACAAGAGCTGAGATTTTGAGAAAACTGCAAGAAAAGAAATACATTCTTAAGAAGAATAAGATTTTGATTCCGAGTCCTAAGGCTTTCTTTTTGATTGATCTTTTAAAAGGAGAGAAAGTTGCTGATGTTTCTTATACTGCTTGCTGGGAAAGGGAGCTTGAGAGAATTGCAAGAGGTGAGGTTTCAGGTGTTTCTTATTTTTTAAATGACATAAAGCAGTATGTAGTTGAGTTTTTGGAAAGAATAAAAGCTAGTCGAGCGGTTTATCAGGAACTTAGGGCTAAAGTTGTTGGTAGATCTAAAAAATTTTCAAAAGGGGCTACAAATAAGAAAAAAACGGGTTACTCTTTTTTAAGTAAAAACAAAAAAAAACTAAAAGGAGGTGGGTAGATGAACAAGGGTGAGTTGATTACTGCAGTTGCTAAAAAAGCTGGACTTACTAAAAAGGATTCAGAGAAGTTTGTTAATGCTTTTATTGAGGTAGTTACTGAATGTGCGAAAAAATCAGAGCCAATTAGGATTCCTCGTTTTGGAGTGTTTAAGGTTCTTGTAAGAAAAGAGCGTATAGCAAGAAATCCAAGAACAAAAGAATTAGTAAAAGTACCTGAAACAAAAGTATTAAGGTTTTATCCTTCACTTGAACTTCGTGATCTTTAATAAGCTTTAAAAGCATTAAAGAAAAAAGTTACTCTTTTTTTACTTTTTAAAATGAGAGAGGTGCCCTGATTTTTGTGGTTTTTGTGGACCAGTCACAGGAAGTATGAAAATTTACAAAGCTTCTTGTGGCTGGTTGCCTCCTCTCTCTTTTTTTTAAAGATTTTTTGTTAGTTAGAAAGTTAATATGAAAAAACTATAAAAAGTGGATGTATTATTGGCCACTTTTAAAGAACTTGCTCAAAAATATGAGATACCTTTACCTGAAGTTGAAGATCACGTAGAGTTTGTTTTAAGTCAAGTTTTAAGTGAAAGATTCAATACTGATGTTCAAGTTTTTTTAGAAGATGGAACACCTAAAATTTATAGTTTTACTGAAGAAGCTGTTTTTGAGATTGATCCTAAGAGGATACCTAAAGAAGTAATTTTACAAGCTAAAGAGAAGATTGAATATAAGCTTAATTGTTTAAATGCTTATAAGATACTTCTTGAAGCTAAAAAGCTTACTCGCACAGTTGTTGTTGGAACTATAAGGAAAATTATTAATAAAGACCTTTATGTTGAGTTTAAGAATCCGAAAGCTATGACAAAGAAGGGTGAGACTTTAGTTGGGGTGTGTCCTTATGTTCATCAAACACCAAAGGAGAGACCTTTTTACAAAGTAGGAATGGTGCTTCCTTTCTTGGTGACAAGTGTTCGTGGGGAAATTGTAGATGGGGCACCAAGGATAATTATAACTTTAAGTAGAAACTCAATTTCTTTTCCAGTGATTTTGCTTAAAACTATTTTAGAGGAGGCTGGAATTTTTGTAAGACTTAAGCCTGTAAAAAGAATTGCAGGTGCTTATACTATTATACAAGCAAGTGAAAAAATACCAAAAGAATATATTAAGAAGGTTTCTCATATTTTAAAAGAGGGAATAATTGTTAAATTTTGATTTTTAATGAGAAAGGAGATGCTGTTATGACAACAGAGCTTTTAATTGAGAAAGCAAAAAAAGAAAAGATTACGATTTTAGGAGAGGGCTATAATCTTTTAGATCCTCAAAAAAGAAAACTTCTTCTTTATATTCCTGATTCACACAGAAAAGGGCATTTTTGGTGTTTTGGGACAACTCGTGCAGGTAAGACAAGGCTTATGGAGTTTATGGTTGAGCAGGATATAAGAAAAGGTTATTCAGTTGTTGTGATTGATCCTAAAGATGATGATAAGCTTTTTAATAAAATTGTTCAAGTAGCTTTTGAAGAGGGAAGGTATGAGGATTTGATTTTTATTACTCCTGTTTTTCCTGAGTATTCAGCTCTTATTGACCCGCTTGCTTATTATTACATGCCAGAGGAATTAGTTGCTCATATTGTTTCAGGAGTTCCAGCTGGGGAGTTGTTTTTCTATAAGGTTGCTTATGAAATTAGTATGGTTTTAGTGCAGGCTCTTCTTTTAAAAGCAAAGGTTGAAGGAAGACCTCCTTCTTTTAACATCAATGAAATAAAAGACAGAATGAGTAAAGAAGAGGTTGAAGCTTTAATGAAAGAAATTCAAGTTATTGATCTTCCTGAAGCAAAAGAAATTGTAAGAAACATGCAAAAAATTGTAAATTCACCACATGAATACTATTCAAAGATTTCAACATCTCTTAGAGTTGCTTTGATGCAGCTTAGTACTGGGAACATTGGAAAGCTTGTAGGTAAGGCAGATGAAAATAGATTTATAAAAAGATTAGAGGAAGGAAAAAGAGTTATACTTGTTGCTCATCTTGGTGCGTTGTTGACTGAAGATGCTGCCAAGGTTTTGGGGAAGGTGATTGTTAGTATGATAAAAACTTATGTAGGTAGAGTGTTTTTGGGTGGAGGAAAAGTTGATCCTCCTCTTTGTGTGTATATAGATGAGGCTCAGAATGTTCTTTATTATGGAATTGAGGACCTTTTTGCTAAGGCAGGTGGTGCTGGTGTTTGGGTTCATGGTTTTAATCAGTCGGTTAATCAGATTTATAAAGAGGTAGGATATGAATTTGGACGTTCAATACTTGACAATGCTAATACTAAGCTTTTTATGAGAGTTCCAGACATAAATACAGCAGAGTATGTAGCTAAGCATTTTGGTATGAGAAGAAAAATTTCTCCTTCTCTTTCTCTTGGTGGTGGGATAATAACTAAGGATGAGGAAGAGCCTTTGGTTAAGCCTGAAGATGTTTTAAATCTTAAAGAAAGGCAGTTTTATCTTTTTACTTATTCTGGGCAGTACAAAGGAAGAACTCTTGATGTTGAGCCTGCTTATGTTGAAGTTGAGTTTCCAAAAACTAAAGTTGAAAACTATGAAAGGGTGATAGTGTCATAGATTATGATAATAGTTTTTAAGTTGCTTTTGATAGTTGGAGTTATTTTATTTATATGGGCGTTTCTGCCTAGGAAAAAGTTTTTTATAAATGATCTTGAGAAAGAGGAAAAAGAAGAGAAAAAAAGAATAAAGTTAGAGGATATTTCGATTATATGGACAAAAAAGAAAAAGGCTAAAATAAAGTTAGAGGAGTTAGCAAGGCTTTGGAGAAATTTTGAGATTGTTCAAGAGCAGAATAATATTCCTCATTTTTTTACTCCTGTTGTAAGTGAGTTTTTTGAAAGGTGTATAAAAAATAAAGCATTTTATACTGGGAATGTGAGGGTAGTTCTTAATAATTTGCTTACACTTCTTGATGTTGAGGGATCGGTTCCGAGTGTGGTGTCAGGGCAGTATGAGACAGAGTCTAAGATTCCAGAAGATACTTATAAAATGCTTTCACAAGTCACTCTTGCTGAGCATTCAATTCATGTTGCAGAGGAGATACTTGATTTAGTTCCTTATGGACCTAGTTTACCGATTGCTTTAATTGCAGCTTTAGCTCATGACATAGGAAAGATTCCGAAGTATAGAAAGCAGTATTATTCACTTGGAGATCATGCGTTTATTTCAATGACAGTTCTTGAAACAATAAATGGTTTTAAGGACTTGGTTTATGCAGATGACATTTTGCAAGCTGTAAGAGATCATCATTTAAAGCCAAAGACTTTTGTAGGAGAAAAGTTAAAAGAGGCTGACACTAAGGCAAGAAGAAGAGAATTGGTAGAAGTTCAGAAAAAGATGATGATGGTACCAACACTTGATGCAATTGAGTTTTCTGAGCCAAATATTGAGGTAGATGTTTCTGTATCAACTGAGGGTTCTAAAGATAAAGAGAAAAAATCGAAAAAAGTCAAGAAAAAGAAAGAGTTAGAGTCTCAGATAACAGCTCTTGGAGAAGTTGAGGTGTTTGATGATAGTGAAGATAATGATTCAGGGTTAGAGGTTTTTGGAGTACCTAAGGATTCATCTAAGAAGACCGAACTAAAACCTGACAAATCTGGTTCTTCTAATACTTTCGACCAAACTTCTTCTAATCAAACTCTTAATCAAACTCAACCTTCCAATCAAACGCCATTCTCTTCTTCATCAAACCAATCAAACTCATCAAACTCATCAAACAAAGGAAAGTGGGATAAGGAGATTCCAAAGGAGATGGAGGTATCAAACCTTTTTGTAAATATAGAGTTTGAAGCTTTAAAAGATAAGGAAGAAGAAAAAGCTAAGAAGCCAGTTGAGATTCCTATATCTTGGTTTAATCCTGATGAGTTTTTGGAGAGGCTTTTGCCTTATGTGAATAAGCTTGATAATAAGGGGAGGTGGTCTGCTATAAGTATGCCTAATGGAGTTGTTTATGTTCGGCCAGAACTTTTTTGGATTATACTTCTTGAGATGGCGAAAGAAAAAAACATTGTTGAAGTTTTTTATTATGAAGAATCTCCTGAAATGAAGAGGAATTGTCTTTATTCTGTATTGAAACAGATTCAGAGACATAAAGATGCAATTGAGACCTCTCTTATTAAAAGAGATTATTTCTCTGCACCTTTCATTATTAAGTTTAAAAATGGCAAGACTTTGAGTAGAACTCTTTATGTTCCGCTTAGGGCTTGGGAGGCATTTGGGGTATCTGTGGGAGAGCTTGAAGCAAGAAAAAAGGGCAGACTTCTTGAAATAGAAGAAGTTATTCCTCCTTATGAAGATGATAAAGTGGATGGTGTAAATGCTTTTTGAGAAAGGTTACTTTCTCTTTTCTTTTAATTTTTGAAGCAATTTTTTTAAAGGAGGTTTTATGTTTATAAGAAAGTTTTTGTTATTGATTTTTTTGGTATTTTTTAGCTTTTCTTTATCTTTTGCAGAGGATAAAGAAAAGATGAAGCAGGCAGAAAGGGATATACAGAGGCTTTTTCCGAGATTTAAGGTTTCTTCTATGGTTAAGCTTCCTATTAGTGAAGTTTATGAGGTTGTTGCTGAGGATGGAGCGGTGATTTTTTATAGTCCGAGTGGGTATGTAATTCTTGGAGATATTATGAATTTAAGGGGAGAAAGTTTTTTAGCAAAGATATATGATGAAGCAATGAAAAGGTTATTAGAAGTTAATGATGGAAGATTTTTTGTTAAGGTATCAAATGGCACTTATAGAGTAGTTGCGTTTTTATCACCTACAAATAAAGAAAGCAAAGATGTTTATAGTTTTTTGAAACAAAAGAAGAATCTTGATTTTTATGTATTTCCTTTGGTTTTTAGTGAGGATGACATAAAGTTAGCAAGTTATATTTATTGTGCGAAGGATAGAGTTTCTGCAATGAATGAAGTATTTGAAGGAAAGGTTAATGTAAGTGATGTAAAGTTAGATGAGGCATGTCAGAAGAAGGCAAGAGAGGTTTTAAGTATTAATTTAAGGGTTGCAAAAGCTGTTATGGCTTATAATGAGGTTTCTGTTTTTATAGGAGACAAAAGAATATATGGGTATCAACCGCTTGATATAATGAAAGCTTTATACTTTATTGGATGGAGGGAAGAAGATGGAGGAAAAGGAAAGAAGTAAGGAAGTATCTATTGAAGAAGGTTTAGAAGAAAAAGAGTTAGAAAAAGAGGTTAAGAAGGAGGAGGTTGTGGCGAAAGTGAGGAAGGATGGGCAGGAGGATGTTAAAGAGGATGTTAAGAGAAGGGAAGGTGTTAAGAAGAGTGGAGGTTTTAGTTTAAAAAGTTTAGTTATTAATGTTTTAGTGTCTTTATTGGTATCTTTTTGTGTTATTTATGTTTATGACAGGTATTATGCACAGAAGATAGTTGCGTTTGATCTTAAGGGATACATTGTTGGGTTAAGGGACATGTATATGGCGGGTAAGATTGATGATGAGGGGTTGAGGCGTGCGATCGATGCTGCTTATGTAGCGATAAAGAGTCAGAAAAAGAACAAGGTTGTTTTGATGGGGGATGTTGTTTTAACTCCAGTTGAAAGAATTGATTATCCAATAAAGATTGATGTTTCTTCCCCTTCTTTAAATATGAATGGAACAAAAGAGGGGGTAAATGGTGGAGCTAAATAAAAAATTAAGCATTAAGAGTTTTTCTTTTTGGAAGATAGTAGTTATTTTTTTACTTTTAGCTATTCCGGGTTTTATTTTGCCATCAAAACTTGTTGTTTCTTATGGAGATTCAGTGAAATATAAGGTTTTTTGGAAAAGTTCAATTGATAATCTTTCTTATGATAGTTATGTAGTGTTAAAGACTCCTAAAGAAGATCCTTTTGCAAGAGGAGTAAATATTGTAAAGAGGGTTGGTTGTCAAGCAGAAGATGAGCTTTTGATAAATGGGAAGGCTTATTATTGTGTAAGAAAGGGGAGTTGCGAGCCTGTTTTTTTAGGTATTGCAAAAGAGAGATCTAAGACTGGTATTAAGGTTAATCAATTTAATCCTTGTGGGACTGATCCTTGTAGAGTAGAGGTGCCTAAGGGTTATATTTTTGCAGTAGGGGACCATAAAGATTCTTATGATTCTCGTTATTTTGGGTGGGTGCCTTATGAAAGGATTATTGCAGTTGCGAAGCCTCTTTTTTAGTGTGTTGTTTATGCTTTTGTTTGTATCTAAAGGTATTTCTCAGGAAGGCACTTATTATGTTAATGAAAAATCTACTACCTCATCTGTTAGTGAGTACTATAAAGATGAAAAAAAGGAAGGTTCAAAATCTTTGGGGTATTATAAAGATGAGGCAAAAAGAGGTTGGTGGTGGTATGAGAGTGTTATAAAAAAAGAGGAAGAAAAGAAGGAAAAACCAAAGGAAGAATCAAAGGAAGAGGCAAAAAAGGAAGTCAAAAAAGAGGAGGATGTTATAAAACCTCTTCATGAATATAGTTATGAGGAGTTATTGAGGATGCCGATTGACAAGTTTAAGAAAATTTATGAGTATTATGAGAATTTAGCGGTATCGAATCCGACAGAGGAAAATCTTTATTATTACTACAATATTCTTGATGTAGCAAGAAAGAGAGCACTTCTTTTTACTATGCAATCTATGTATGTATGGCAGAAGTATCCAGAGCTTTCTACAGCAAGGGATGTTCCTACGGTTTTACCTGGGTTATATGCTAAGCAAGAGGCGATGAGTCAGGAGGTTGATAGTTATATAGGTGGTAAGCGTTGGGATTATGGGCTTGTTGTTTTTGTATCTGAGCATTGTCCTTATTGTAAGGCTCAGCTAAGTATTATAAGAACTTTTATTGAAAATTATGGGTGGGAGGTAAAGGTAGTTGATATTGATTATGATAAGAAAGCGGTTTCTGTTTTTGGTATTGAGGTTACTCCTAGTATTATTCTTGTTAGTAAGAGAACTGGTGAGTGGTTTCCGTTGTCAGTTGGTGTGATTTCTATGGCTGAGGTAAAGGAGAGGATTTATTTAGCTGTAAGAAGGCTTGAAGGGGATTTACGGCCTGAGAGGTGGGGTTTATATAAATTTCAGGAGGGAACTAGTTTAGATCCGCTTAAACCTTCACCTCTTTGGGATAAGGAAAATAAGAATAAGCCAGAAAACTTATTACAAAAGGAGGGAAGATAGGCTAATGTTTGGATGGATTTTAAAGTTTTTAGGTGTTAGTGAAAATCTTTATAGGGAAGGAAAAGAAGAGTCAAAGCCTTTAACTAATGGAGAGATTCGCAAAATGCTTTATAGGAATGCTTTTTCTAGGTATTTACCTTGGATAGCTTATGATGAGAAGGAAAAGTTTTTTTACAATGTAGATAATACTATTGGGGTGATGTGGGAGTGTTTACCTGGTCTTTTCTTTTCAGAAAAGGACATGCAGGTCTTAGAGGGTTTATTTAAGATAGGTTTTCCTAATGGTTCGGTTATGCAATTTATTCTATTTGCTGATTCTTATGTAAATCCTTTACTTGAAGCCTATTTACAGAGGAAAAAATATGCTCCTTCTTTTGTATTAAAGGGGATGAGGAATTTAGTTGATTATTATAAGGATCCTAAGGCATTTGATAGGATACCAAGTAGATGGTTTAGGTTATTTGTGACTTTGAAGGTGCCTGAGTCTGAGTTTTTTAAGACTGCTTTTAATGATATTTGTGTGAGTGTTGAGGAAATATTGAGAGCTGTTTCCATGTTTCCAAGAAGAGTTGATGCATCTTTTTTACTTGCTTTTGCAAGAAGGCTTTTTGATGTTTTTGATGAGGATGTTTATGACTATTGTAATTATACTGAGTTAAGAAAGCAGGTTTTAACTCCTGACACTAAGATACATGTAGAAGACAAGCATATAAAAGTAGGTAAGACTTTATGGAGGTGTTTAACGCCTAAGAGTTTACCTCCTCATGTTGATGTATTTTGGTCAGGTTTTTTGACTGGGTCTTATGAGGGGGTAGCTGGGGATGTTTCTCAGATAAATTGTCCTTCTTTTATGATTGTTTGGAACATAATTTTTAGAGATTTAAAAGCAAAGTTAACAACCAAGGCAAATGTTGTTATTGCTCAGCAAAGTTTGGGAACATTTGTTGCAGCTCTTGCAAGAAGAAAAGAAGAGTTTATAAGAGTTTTTGTTGACTTAGAGGAGGGAGCAAAGTATTATGAGGTTGTTCCTATAGTGTGGGTAAAGGGGGAAAATGAGGAAGTAGTAAGGGAGGCTGTTTATAGAGTGAAAAGGCTTTGGGAGTCAACTGGAGCTGTTATGCAAGAGGAGGATGTTATTTTAATGCCGCTTTTTCTTTATAGTTTACCTTTTGGTTTTTATTGGGATGAAAGAACGCTTGAGATTCTTGATAGAACATTCATTTTACCTAGTCATACATTGCCTTATGTTATGTCAATTCAAGCTGATTATTTTGGTACGGGGTCTTATGCCCTTCTTTTTAAAGGAAGAAAAGGGCAGGTGATAGGTTTTGATCTTTTTGCAAAAGGAGCATCAAATTACAATTGGTATGTAGCAGCACCGACTGGTAAAGGGAAGTCATTTTTTGTTAATTATCTTGTGTATAACTATTTTGCTGAGGGAGTGAAGATAAGAATAGTTGACATAGGAGGAAGTTATAAGAAGCTTGTTCACATGCTTGGTGGAAAGTTTATAAATTTTGAGCCTAACGCTAATATTAGTCTTAATCCTTTTTCTCAAGTAAGAGAGCCTGAGTATGATTTACCAGTTGTTGCAGCTGTAATACTTCAGATGATTAAATCTCAAACTGATACTTTTCCAACTGAAAAGGTTGAAACTGTTTCAAACATTATAAGAAGTGCTGTTAATTTTGCTTATAAAAAATTTGGAACTGATGCTGATATTGATATTGTTTTTGAGTATTTAGTTGATTTTCCTAAGTATTCTGAGGAATATGATGAGCTTTGTGCCGAGGGTAAAGAGGTTTGTTTGGAGGATTTTAAGCTTATTACATCACATCTTGCGTTCAATTTAAGGAAGTTTACTTCAGAAGGAATCTATGGTAAGTGGTTTACTGGTAAGAGTAATATTGATTTTTCTCAGGACCATTTAGTTGTGTTAGAATTAGAAGCTTTAAAACCGCAAAAAGACTTATACAGTGTGGTTGTTCTTCAGGTTCTTAATATGGCAACTATGGATCTTTATTTAAGTGACAGAACTAATCCAAGACTTGTTATTTTTGATGAAGTTTGGCAGTTTTTGCAGGACAATGAGCTATTTCAGAAGATTATTGAAGAAGGATATAGACGTGCAAGAAAGTATGGAGGATCTTTTGGAGTTATAACTCAGAGTTTACTTGATTTTGAAAGATTTGGAGGTGTTGGAAAGGTTATTAATGCTAACTGTGAGTTTAAGTTCTTTTTAGAGTCAAGTGATTTTCAGGCGGCAAAAAGGCTTGGGATCATTGATTATGATGATTTTACTATGCATATTCTTAACACTTTGAAATACAATGCCCCTAAATATTCGGAGATTTTTGTTCATTCAGACACATTTGGGAGCGGAATTGTGAGACTTGTTGTTGATAGATATTCTTACTATCTCTTTACTACAAATCCTTCCGAAGTTGCAGAAATTGAGAAAATGGTAAGAGAAGAGGGGTTGAGTTATGAGGAGGCAATTGAAAGGATGGTTGAAAAAGAAAAAAATTCTAATTCTTAGTGTTTTTGTAGTTCTGGTTTTTGTTTTAAGTGTAGGAATTTCTTTTTTATGGGCTGATGATGAGGTTTCAAAGGCAAGGCAAGCTGGAGAAAGTGTAGGAAGATCGGTTCAAGGAGCACTTGGTTCAAGTTCAGCACTTAATCAAAAGTTATTTATGCCACTTTTAACGCCTGCACCAATGTATCCTTTAGGTGGAAATGAGAGTCAGGGATTTCGTGCTCAAATTCTTTGTCCGAGTGCAAAAGAGTTTTTAAAGGTAGTTGTTGCTTCAGGCTCAACTGGGGATTTAACGCTTTATATTTATTATGACAAGGGTTTTACTGGTAGTTTAAATACTTCTTTAGTGGTATCAGGTGTTTCTGCGGTATGTTCAAATGGTTTCATGAAATGTAATCCTGGAACTATGTCTGATTGTTCGTCTTATGTTTTTTATTTAGATGGGAATGAGCTTAAGTATAGAATGGCTGTTGTTTCAACTGGATATGGGCTTTCAGGGTGTTTTTGTGTGAATAATGCTTGTGGTGGAAGTAATGTTTTGATTGCAAATTTAGATTATGTTTTAAGAGCTGTAGGTGGAATGGTTGTTTCTGCGTTTTTGAATGATCCTTCAAGGTCTTCTTATGTGGTATCTGATTCAAAAATTGATGGTATGAGTATTACTTTTTATGGGCAGGATAGTTCTCAGTGTCAATTTGCGGACCAAGGTTCAAGTAGTGTTCAAAATTTAAAAACCTATTATCAAAATCCAGGGTCTTTAAGTTCTGCGGGAAATGCCTTATTGGGAAATCAGATGGGTGATTCACAGAGTATGGCTTCTATGGTTTATAAGTCTACTCAATTAAGTACAGGAGATGTTAGAACTTGTGTAATAAGAAGGGTAGCATCTGGTTGTTCGGTTGTGGAGAAAACTGAAGGAGATTGTAATGTTTCATCATCTTGTAAAGTTGTTGAGGAGTCTTGGGATGGTGTTCCTATTATTCAAGGTGGTGCAAGAACAAAGCTTAATCCAGTTGGTAGTTGTGTAATGGATGAATGTGGCAATTTACATTGTTATGATTGGACGACAAGAAGGGTGGTTTATGTTTGTTCAGGAGAAAGAGTTTTTGATCCATCACCAAGAATTGAGACTGTCACTCGTTCAACCACTTGGGATAGAGCTACTGGTATGGTTTATTATAATGATTTAGTTATACCTAATGATTGTAGTGCTTCTTGTCCATCTGGATATGTATATAGCTATGCTTCTAAAAATTGTGAAGCTGATCCAGTTTGTCCTTCTGGATCTGTTTATGATTCTACAACTAAGCTTTGTAAGGTGGATCCAATTTGTCCTAGTGGGTACACTTATAACAGTCAAATTGGAACTTGTCAATCAAATCCGACATGTGATTCTGGTTTTACTTATGATAGCGTTAATAAAGTATGCACAATACAAGGACAAACTGGTTGTCCAAATGGAGGGACATTACAGAACGTAAATGGGCAGTCAAAGTGTGTGCTGACGCCAAATACTGCTCAACCTTCTGATTGGACGTTGAAATGTCCAAAAACACTTTCGGGTTGGAGCTACGTATCGTGGAAATTTATTGGATATGATATTTATGATAATAGCACTTATGGAAACCCATACACTCAATCCCCTGAAAACTGGACAGGGTTTGAACAACATGGATGGAATTTAGCATGTATTCCTAATGTTCCAGGATGCGTTAAGTATTGTGCTAGATCGGGGGGGTGGAGTGGTACTACATATTATTGTTGTGATCAGGGTAATGATACATGTTATTTGGGAAGGGAAGGAGCTTTTACTTCCAGCGGCTTACCAGCAAGTGATATAAATAATTGTACGTATAATACTTGTCGACCTTATTTTAGTTGTAATTCTTCTTTTTCATCAGGCGGGACCTGTTGGTATAGAAATGTATGTATTTGGGGTGAATTTATAAGAGATAGTTCTCAAGATGGAATTTATTTTGTAGCACCTCAAAAAGGGACCCCCATTTGTGCACAGGGACAGTATCTAAATTCTCAAACAGGATTATGTGAATATTGTCCCTCTGGATATACTTATGATACAAGTCTTCATCTTTGTTTAACAGACCCTGGTATTTCTTGTCCTTCAGGCTCTACTTATGATTCTAACTTAAAACTTTGTGTAGCAACTCCGTCCTGTAGTCAAGGAGGCTCATTTAATCAAAATACAGCTTTATGTGAAGTTGCTCCTATTTGTCCTTCTGGATTTAGTCAGACAAGTAATTCAACTCAAGAGTCTTGTAATGATTGTCCTTCTGGATATGTTTATGATAGTAGCAATAAAATATGTGTAGCAGACCTTTCCTGCCCAGGGGGAGGTTCTTTAGTTTATGATAGCGGAAGGTTAAGGTGTGAAGCCAATTTACAAGGATCTTCTAATTGTCCAAGTGGTTCAAGTTATGATGCAGGTCTTAATATTTGTTATACGTCGGTTTCTTGTTCTTCAGGAACTTTTGATCAGAATGTAGGAGCGTGTGTAGCATCTTTAAGTTGTCCGAGTGGAGCAAATTATGATTCTGCTTCTAAACTTTGTGAGGAAGACCCAAGTTGTCCAGAAGGAACAGCGTATAATGATGAAACTGGAAAATGTGAGGGGGATCCTGTTTGTCAACAGGGAAGTGTATGGGATGCTAGTTTAGCAAGGTGTGCTTCTTGTCCATCTGGGTATGTTTATGATAGTGTTAGCAAATTATGTAAAAGTAATGATGGTTCAACAACTGATCCTACTTTTAGTCTTCCTTGTTCAGAAGGAGCCATATTTAATCCAAATACGTCTTTATGTGAAGGTGCTCCAATCTGTCCTTCTGGTTTAAGTTTTGATAGAAATTTAAATACTTGTGTGGCAACACCAACTTGTCCATCTGGTTTTTCATTTGATTCCAATTGGGGAACTTGTGTGGCAGTTCCTAATTGTCCAACTGGTTTTACGCTTGATGCTAGTCGTGGGATTTGTGTTGTTCAAAGTTCTACTTCTTGTCCATCTGGATATGTTTATGATAGTAGTTTAGGCAAGTGTGTTTTTGCAATTTCTTGTCCTGGGGGAGGAGCTTGGGATGTAGCTCTTGGGAAATGTGTGAAACAAAGTTTTTGTGTATCAAGTTCTTCTAGTAGTTATTGTGTAGCAACACCAAGTTGTCCAAGTGGAGGAGTTTGGGATGAAAATATGGGAAAGTGTGTTATTGAGACAGCTTGTTCAAGTCAGTCTAATTGGGTTTTACAATCTGGAAAGTCTTTTTATTTAGGAAAGGGATCTGATAGTTCAGATTGTGAATTTGTTTGTAAGATTAAAGTAGTTGAACCTAAGAGTTGTGTTTATATGAAGAGTTCTTCAACAACTTTTGATTTACAATATGGAACAAAAACAGAGAAGACTGGAGTTAGCTCTGCAGAAAGTTACTATTACAAACCTTGCATTGAAGAGGCAACTAATACTTGGAGATGTCCAATTGAGGAAGGAGAGCAAATGGTTGATGATTGTAAGTGTATTAATAATTTTGGGCAAGCAGCAACCATTATGCAAGCAATAAGACAAGCGGGGCAGGATTTCATATGTTCATCAGGAAAGCTATATTAAAAAAGGTATTTTCTTTAGTAGTAAGTTTTATTTTTTTATTTACGCAAACCGTATGGGCTGTTCAAATGGTTTGTTATATGCCAAATGGACCGATAAGATCGACACCTCAGTATAATCCTCAGACAGGTTTTTGTGAGACTTGGCCGCTTGATGAGTATAATACTTGTCCTGAGCGGTATATATATAATCAGTGGCTTGGAACTTGTGTTGATTTACCAAGATGTACTGGAGATTATGTTTATGATCCTGGGACAAAATCTTGTATTCCTATAGGTAATCAGACTCAGGAGGGAAGTGGCACCAATGGAACGACTCAATATGATAATATTTGTGCAATTGATCTAAATGGAGATGGAGAAATAACTGAAGATGAGTTAGCTCAATGTATAACAGCTGATGATGGAAGTAAAATTTGTCCGCTTGATGCAGCACCTTGTCAGGCAAAGTATGTGACTCCAGATTGTCCATCTGGATATACTTATGATAGTCAAACTAAGACTTGTCAATCAAATCCAACATGTGTTCCTGGTTTTACTTATGATAGCGTTAATAAAGTATGTACAAAACAGGTTGAGTGTCCGAATGGAGGAACATTACAGAATATAAATGGGCAATGGAAATGTGTGGCAACGGGAAATTCAACTTGTCCTTCAGGCTATACAACGGATCCAACAAGAGGTGTATGTTTAGCAGCTCCTTCTGATTGGAAGCTAAGGTGTCCTTCAGGGTGGAAATTTTATAAGCAAATTTATGATAGTAGTAAATATGGATGTCCAATAAGTTTAACAATAAATGGAGAGACCTGGACAGGGTTTGAACAACATAGATGGAATAGTGCGTGTGATCCCAATTCTTGGGGATGTACTTGTTATTCTGAGATAGATGGTAGTTGTTGTGGGTATGGTTATACAGCATGTTATTATTCGACTGCTGGATATTATCGGATTCCAGCAAGCGATATAAATAATTGCACGTATAATACTTGTCAACCTTATTTTTGTTATAATTATTGTTTTGAATATGGGCAATGTATGTACAAAAATGTATGTGTTTATCCTGAATATTTTGGTGATGAAGATGATGATGGGCTTTATTTTATGGGACCTAAAAAAGGGGATCCGATTTGTTCTCAGGGACAATATCCAAATTCTCAAACAGGAATGTGCGAATTTTGTCCATCTGGATATACTTATGATACGAGTCTTAAACTTTGTGTAGCAAATATTTCTTGTCCATCAGGTTCTACTTTTGATACTAATTTACAAGCTTGTGTGACTTCTCCATCCTGTATTTCAGGAGGTTCATTTAATCAAAATATAGGAAAATGTGAAGGTTCAGCATCTTGTCCTAGTGGTGCTACTTTAACAGACAATGGTTGTCTTATGGGATATTTTTGTCCTTATGGAGATTATCCATGCAAGCCTGTTAATGGAGTTATGATGTGTTCTGCCAATCAGTGTTTGACTACTTCTCAAGAACAAGCTTTAGAGGAAGATGATCCTGATGAGCCAAGTGATTATAAAGATGATGGACAAACTGATTCTGCGGGTCAATGTTTAGGTCAGATTTACATTTTTAACGGCGAAAAGCAGAGATGTAGACCTTCAGGATGGAAGACTATGTTTAAGAATTGTTGTAGTAGTAGTTTAGCAAAAGAGAAGATTTATGATTCAACAGGTTCAACTGGAGCAAATTTTGCTTTGCTTAGGTATTCTGCAGAAGCTATTAAGTATGCTTACGATATAGTAAATTTTGGTTATTGGTTTGCAAGAGGATCAACCTATGTGAAAGTAGGACAAGATGTCTTTGTTTTGTCTAAGTCTGCAGATTTTTCTAATGCTTGGATAGTTTATAAATCATCTACAGAAGGGCAAGCTTTACAAAACTTTTTGAGTCAAGAAGGTTTTTCTGTCAGTCCTGATTCTACTGTTGAAGTTTTTGGTGGAGATCAGGCTGTAGCTGATGCAATGAAAAGTTATGTTGATGTTTTAGGTCCTGCTATAACAACGACAATAGTTCATTTTGCTATAAGTGGTCTTATTAAAGATCCACAGCTACAAGCCCTTGTTAATGTGGCAGCTGATGCTGTATTTTATGCTATAGGTTGGCTTGGTCCTGGTGGATTTGCTATTGCTGTTATAGGAGCAATAATAAGTTTCCTTTTTGGTGGTGGTTGTGATAAAGAAGATATTATTACAGTCACTAAGAGAGTATCAGGAAGATGTCATTATGTTGGTGAACGTTGTATTAAAAAGTTAAGACTTGGTCCTATTAAAAAATGTATTCAAAAGGCAAAATATTATTGCTGTTTTAATAGTAAGCTTGCAAGGATAATTCATGAACAAGGAAGACCTCAACTTAATACTGATATAAGATCATGGGGTTCTGCAAAGCATCCTAATTGTAGAGGATTTACTCCTGAAGAATTTGCATCTTTAGATTTTGATAAAATTGACTTAAGTGAATACTATGCAGATATTACAAGAAATATTCCTAACAACATTGAGACCAATGTACAGGAATTCTTCTATGGTTCTATACAAAAACAAACTTCCCGTTAATAAGGTAATTTTTTCTTTTTTGCTAGTTTTCTTTTTTTTTCTTTCTAAACCGAAAGGCTTTTCAAAAGAGTTTGGAAAGACTTACGATATTGCTGAGCCTGATGCTTATGAAGAAATTTTAAATGCTGCAAAAAAAATTGACTTTGAAAAATATAAAAAAACTCTTCAAAAAAGAGTAAGAGAGCTTGCAGTTGTTAATGAATTTAACCTTCCCTATGCTAAGGAGACAAAAACAAGATATTATGAACCTCGTTATGAGCTTCCTTTTGACATAAAAGATGCTGAAGGAAAAGTTATTTATCCTCAAGGTTTTACTTTTAATCCTTTGCAGTATATGAGTTTATATGGAATTTTTGTATTTTTTGATGCAGGAAACACTTCACATTTACTCTTTCTAAAAAATGGAGGATATACAAAAAGGTTTGATGTTATGTTTATTGCGGTAAAGGGAGACATAATGAAAGCGGAGAAGCTTTTAGGAGTTCCTGTTTATAAGGCAACAAAAAGTATTTTAGAGCGTTTTGATGTTAAGAAAGTGCCTTCTATAATAAGGCAAAATGGAAAATATTTAGAAATAACGGAGGTGGGGATAAAAGATGTTGAAAAAATTGCTTATAAGCAAAAATAAATTTTTAGTTTTAGTGGTTTTGAGTGTGTTTTTTGTTTTTAAAAGTTCTTTCCTTTATGCAGAGTGTAAGGCTACTTTTTTTAATTTGTTTACTGATATTGATTGGACAGGTGTTTTTCCAGTAAAAATTGCGGGTGTTAGTATAAAAGGTGGAGCATCAAAGGATATGAGAAATCTTGATGAAATGGATGAGATGAAAAAGATAATATGTTTTTGTAAAAATAAAAGTGGAGCTATTGTAGTAGGACTTGCAACTTCCTTTTGGGAACCAGCTCGTGTTGCAGAGGTTGTAAAAGATCCCTGGTGTTTTCCACTTCTTGGAGGGCTAAAAATTGAAAGTCAGCCTGTAAAGCAAGGAGGAAATGTTCAAGAAGTAGCAGGTTCATCTACTAATCAATATTTTGCTCAAGCTCATTGGTATATGTTTTCAGCTTGGAATATACTTGATCTTTTTATGGATGTTCCTTGTATTCCTTGGGATGGGTTTGATATAGCGTATGTGACTGAACTTGATCCACTTTGGCAAAGAGATGATCTTGCAATGTTTATACATCCTGAAGTTTTACTTTTTGCAAATCCTGTTGCTCAGTTTTCTTGTATGGCAGATAGTGTTTCTTCTCAAGTGGGACAACCTATTAATCAACTTTTCTGGTGTATGGGTTCTTGGGGAAGTTCTTATCCCATGACAGGAACAACTGATGAATCAACCACTATAGAAGGTTCTGCTAATCTTGCTGGAAGAACAGTTTATAAACTTTCAAGAGAGGGATTGTCTTGGGACCCTGGTATTGACCTTTGTGGAGCAGTTGTGACTCCTATTTGGGTTAAAAGTAATTACAAAATGCATCTTATGAAGCCTGTACGATCTCGTATAGTGAATGTTGGGCAAAGTGCTTTTGTTTGGGGAGCAGGAAAGGATCCATTTTGGGGAACTAAAAAAGGTGCTGCAGAAAATTTTGATTGGATGGTTTTTAGGAGAGTAAAATGTTGCATAGGAACTACAATTTTTCCTCATTAACTGGACTTTTAATTAAACTTTTTTGTATAGGATTTTGTTTTAGTTTTGTAAGTGCTAAGGTTTTTGCAACTCCATTTGAAGTAGAAATTGAAAAGCCAGATTCTTGTTATGAGGTAGCATCTATAAAAGAAAATAAAGTGTATTTACAAAGAAAGAGTTCTTGTATAGGACCTCAAGTGATTACTCCAGAAAAAATAAAACTTAACTCCTGGTATGATGTTTTAGAAATTTATGTAGATGGACGTCTTTGGAAAGAGATTCCTTTAAAGATGATATCTCCTAGTGAGGTTTTAAAAACTGTTAAAGAAGCAGAAGATGCAGCAAAAGATTTAGGAAATTTCAGTAATATTTATGAAGATTCTGCAAAAGAGGAAGCTGAGAAAGCTTATCAAGCAACCCAAACTCCTGAATATCAAAAACTTGTCAAACAATATGAGGAAAACTTAATGAGTCTTATTTCAGAAAAAGAAGGTGTTTCTCTAAAGAATTTTTATAAAGATTATATTGAGAAAAAGAAGTCTAAAGAGAAGGTTTTAGTTCTTGATCCTGATGAGAGGCTTTATATTTTTGTGTCAAGTAGTATTCCTAAAGAGACTATACGTAGATACGTTACTTTTGTTTCTAATCATATAGAAGGTGATGTAGTTTTTGTGCTAAGAGGAGGAATTGGAGGGTTAAAGAGACTTATGCCTACTATTTCTTGGATTTATGATACGATTAAGAAAGATAGCAATTGTGAAGGGCTTAATTGTGAAGTTTATGGGGTTGAGTTTGTAATTGATCCTTTTTTATATAGGAGGTATAAGGTTGAAAAAGTGCCTGCTATAGTTTATGCAAAAGGAAAGGCTTTAACAGAGTTTGATATTTCAGAGGGTTTAGAAGAGAAGTGGCAGACTCAAGTTTGGGCAAAAACTTATGGAGATGTAGGGTTATCTTATCATTTAAAAATGCTAGCAGAGGAATTAGGAATAGAAAAGCTTAAGAAATTTGTAGATGAGTTAAATATGTGATGAAAGGGAGGCAGAGATGTTTTTAAAAAGATTTTTTTTGAGTTATTTATTGCTTTTAGGTTTAGTAGTTTCTGAAAGTTCTTTAGTTGAAAAAGTCGAACTAAAAAGTTCTCTAATAAATAAAGTTACTACTCATTCTACATATTTTAGAATGGGAGATTTTAGATATTTTCCAAATGATGTTGTGAAATATGAAGTAAAACCGATGTTTTATTTTTGTGGAGAATTTTGTCCTGTGAAAGTGGTTACTCCGTTTTTACAAAAAGAAAAAGAAAGTTTTATTAAAATAAAAACCAAATAAAGGAGGTGTAGAGCTATGAAGCATGAGACTAAACTTCTTTTAGGGGCAGCTCTTGCAGTAGGAGCTGCAGTTATTCTTACAAATCCTAATCTTTCTTTTGCAATTGAAGTTCCTGCAAGTGGTACATTTGCTTATGATCTTTATGACATTGCGGTAAACAAGATTTTGAAAGGACCTATTGGTTATGTAGGTGGTATGGCTGCTATGGTTGTTGGAGCTATTTCTCTTATTGGTGGGAGAATTCTAACAGCAGTTCCTTGTGTCCTTGGTGGAGCAGCTCTACTTAAGGCTGATACTTTAATTCAAGGTTTGGGATTACTTTTTTAATTAAGTTAATTAATTAGTAGAAGTTTAGAGCTCTAAATTTTAGTTTTTTCTCAAGCTTCTCCTGTGTTTGTATCAGGGGGAGCTTGGAGTATGTCTTTAGAAGGGTGAGGATAGAAGATGGCGACTAAAAAAGAAATTCCTCAGTATTTACATCAACCTATTAAAATTCTTTGGCTTGATCTTGATGAAGTTGTTTTAATTAATTTTTTGTTCATGTTAGCAATGATATTTGGCAATATTTTTTGGTTACTTCTTGTTGTACTTCCTTATATAGTATCAAAGATGAAAAAAAATAAGCCGAGAGGGTTTTTGAAGCATTATTTATATAAAATAGGGGTAGTAGGGTTTAAAAATACACCACCTTATTTTGAAAAAAGGTTTGCAGAGTAAAGAGTAAAAAGCCTTAGGAGGCAAAAGTGGAGCTAAAGAAATATTTAGAAGAAAGAGAAAATTTAAGGGCAAGTAACAGGCTTTTAAAGTTTTTTGTTGTTGTGATAGGAATAGCTGTGATTTTAAATTCGATAATTACTTATTTTCTTATGAAAGAACAAAAGGTTGTTATTGTTCCTCCTGTTTATTCGGATAAGCTTTTTGTTTCTGGTGATGATGCAAGTGATGAGTATTTGTATTCAATGGGAAGTTTTATTTCTTTTTTGATGTTAACTTATTCCCCAGCAACAGCAAGAATTCAGTTTAATCATTTTTTAAAGTTTTGTTCTCCTGAAGCTTTTTCTAATTTTAAACCAATGTTATATTCTCTTGCTGACAAAATTGAAACTGCACAAGTAAGTTCTGCATTTTTTCCTCAAAAAGTATCTGTTAATAGAGCTGAAAAGACAATAGAAGTTGTTGGGCTTTTAAGTCAGTGGACCCAAAATCAGCAATTTATAACAAACGAAGTAAAAAGGTATAGGATTAAATATAGAATACAGAATGGTTTTTTTATGGTTGAAAATTTTGAAGAAGTGAAAGTGTAAAGAAAAAAGTAAAAAAAGGAGAGAATAAAATGAGAGGAGGCGTAAGAAGAGGGATTATATCAATTTTAGGGATATTATTAAGTATTGTTATTTGGGTCTCGATTGTTTTTGCTCAAACCTATCAAGTAGTTGAGACTGCAAAATTATTAACTGAGCCAGATGTTGATGCTCGAGTTGTTTCTTATTTAAAGCCTGGAACTAAAGTTGTTGAAATTCATAAGTCTCCTTCTAAAAAATGGATAAAGGTTAAGACTCAGGATGGTGTTATTGGATGGGTTCATATATCAAAGGTTAAGCCTATAAAGGCAAGCTCTCAATCAGATTTAAAAGCAAAGGAGGAAAATAAATATCCTTTATATAGGGCAATAGCAAATGTGGAGTTAAAAGACAGTCCTAATCAAGAAGGAAAAACTATAGATTTTCTTAAACAGGGAACGGCTTTATTTGTAAAAGGTACTGAAAAAGGATGGGCAAAAGTTAAAACTGAAGATGGAAAAGAAGGATGGGTTCCGTCATTTTTACTTAGAGAAGTATCAAAAGAGGAATTGCAACAGTGTTCTCAGATACAAGGGATGTCTTTTATGTGTGGAAAGCCTGTTAAGCAAGAAATTAGCAAAGGAGAAGAGGTAGAACCTAAAGCTTTAGCTAAATCTCAAGTAAAAAATTTACCTGGTGTAGGGCTTAATGAGTCTTTTGTATCAGGTTCAATGTCTCAAAAAGATATGGAATCTTTTTTACAGGCGAAAGAATTTGATTCTAGCAAGGGTGAAATAAAGAAGGATGTGGAAAAAGAAGGTTTTTCACCTAGTCTTTTGAGTTCAAAGCAAGAATACAAAGAGGTTATGAGTAATATAGTTTATGTAAAGCCAAATAGGACAACAATGGTTGAGATGTCTTCTCTTGACATAAATAGAGTTTATTGTGATGGAGAAATAACAGATGTTATTTTTTCAGAAGAAAAGGGAGTAAGAGTTAAGATTGTAAAGAATAATGCTTTTGTGAAGTTTGTTGTGAAAAAGATTGAAGATAAAGAAATACCTGTAGAGAATCCTGTTGATTTGTTTTTTGTATGTAATGATCAGGTTTATAGTATAATAGCTATCCCAAAAAGAATTCCTTCAGCTTTTATTTATTTAGAATCTAAAGACAAAAAGATACAAGAAGTTGTTGAGAGAAATAAAGATATTCCTTATGAGAAGAGGCTTCTTGATATTATTAAGGCAATTTATGTCAACAAGTATGAGCCTAATTATCAGGTTGTAAAGGTAAATAAAGAGTTTTATTTGTTTAAAGATATTAAAGTGGTTTTGGAAAAAGTGATTGATATTGAGGGAGAGGGTTTAAGGGCTAAGGTTTTTAGTCTAACAACTCAATTTGATTCAAGCACTCAAGTTTTGGAGATTAAAGAAAAGGATTTTGTAAGAAAGGAGTTAACTGCTATTCCTCTTGCGATAAGTTTAGATAAAACAAAGCTTCAGGGGAAAGACAAGGCAACGCTTATTATTCTTGAAAAAAGAATAGTAGGAGAATAAGGAGGGTAATAGATGGATGAAAAGAGAGGATTTGCAGGGTTTATTGGAAAGATAAAAGAAACATGGGAGACTTTACCTACTGAACAAAAATCAAAGTTTATTAAGATTGGGATAGCTTTATTATTAGTGATGGTAGGTTTGTTAGGGTATGTATTAAGTCATAGAGGTAAAGAACTTCCGAAAGAGGTAGCACTTCAGCAAAATAAGACTCAAGAGATTGGGGTAAATGTTGATCTTTTGCAAAAAACGCAATATTATGAGGCACAAAAGCAGTTAGAAGCTTTAAAGAAGGAGTTAGAGGAATTAAAGAAGGAAAAAGAAGCTGAAAAAGAAGTAAAAGAAAAAGAAAGTCAAAAAGAAGAAAAGAGAGTAGAGAAAGTACCTTCAGTTCCACCACCTCCGCCTCCAGTTCCAGCTCAAGCCCAAGTTTCACCACCACCGCATCTTGCAGCACCACCAACACCTCCACCTCCACCTCCACCAAAACCTGAGGTAGTAGGGGATATAAAAGTTGTGTCGAAAGAAGTAAAAGAAGAAAAGAAAGAGAGTTCTCAAGAGGTTAAAGAAACTAAAAAAAAACAAGTATATTTGCCCCCTTCTTTTATGGAGGCGACCCTTCTTTCAGGGTTAGATGCACCAGCTGTAGGTAAGGGAGAGGCAAATCCAGTTCCAGTCCTTTTAAGGGTTAAGGCACCAGCAGTTTTACCAAATAAAGTTAAGGCAAATCTTAAGGGATGTTTTGTTATAGCGGAGGGTTTAGGAAATCTTGCAAGCGAAAGAGCGGATCTTAGACTTGTTAGTCTTAGTTGTATAGACAAAAAAGGACGTGCAGTTATTGATCAGAAGATAAAAGGTTTTGTAGTTGATAGTGATGGTAAAATTGGATTAAGAGGAAAGGTAGTATCTAAGATGGGTGCAATTTTAGCAAGATCTCTTATTGCAGGATTATTTAGTGGTCTTGGACAAGCTGCTATGATGCAAGGATATTATTATTATCCTACAAGTGGGGCTGAAATAATAAAGCCAGGAGAAGTTGCAAAGACTACTGTTGCATCTGGTATTTTTCAAGCTGCAGCAAATTTACAGAAATTTTATCTTGATCTTGCAAGTCAAACTATTCCTGTAGTTGAGATACAGGCAACAAGAAATGTGACTCTGGTAATCAGTGAGGGTGTTTATCTTGAAATTAAAGAATGTGATCTTTTAAACTAGGGGAAGGAGAGAGGTATGAGAACAGTTTTGGATGATGATGAAAAAATTTTATATGAGACAAGAAGACATCTGTTGTATTTAGTTGGAACGTGGGGAGTTGTTTGTGGAATAACTTATATTGCAATTTTACTTTTTAAAACAGAACTTATTCTTTTGGGAACCATATTTTTTATGTGGTATTTTTTTACGGAATGGAAAAATAATATTTGGGTCATTACAAATAAAAGGTTGATTGATGAATGGGGAGTATTTACAAAAAGCTTAAAAGAAACACCTTTAGAAAAAATTAATAATGTGTCTTACAAAAAAGATATTTTAGGGATGGTTTTTAATTATGGAACTATTTATGTACAGTCTGCAGCTGAGGATGGGGCAACTGTAATGAAGATGATACCTAATCCTGAAGAATTTTTACGAAAAATTAGTGAAGCAAAAAATGCTTTTTTATCTAGCACTTTAATGGAATGTCCAGTTTGTAGGGAAGTGATTAAAAAGGGTGCGATAATATGTAGATTCTGCGGAAGTGATTTAAGAAAGTTTTATGAAATGAATTATGATGAGGAAGATGTTTTAAGGGAGCAAAAGTCTCAAAAAGAAGTAAAAGTAGAAAGTTTTTCTGATAGCACACCTACTGTTGAAAAGGATATTTATAGAAGAAAGGTTGATTTTGATTTGTTTCAAAAAGAAATAGAAAAAATAGAAGAAAAGATAGAAGAAAAGATAGATAGTGAAGGAGGAGGAAAAAGATGAAAAATAGTAAAGCATTAATGGCTAGTTTAGCCTTGTTATTGATGGTTTTAGCTCTTTTAGGAAGCTTTCCAAAAAATGGGTTTTCTTTTTGTTCTGATTGTAGTGAAAAGAATGAAAAGAAAGCTTTTGAGATTGAATATAGTAATCCAGTTTTTTTAGATGTAGAAAACTTACATAGAAATAGAACTATTTATGTTGTGTTAGTTAATTTTAATGTAAAGGAGGGTTTAGAGGAGAGAATAAGAAAGGCTTTATTTGATGAGTTAAAAAAGGTAGAAATGGTTGTTGTATCTGATCCAAGACAAGGTGCTTATTTAATGGGGCTTTTTTTGAAAAAGATTGATAAAGATGAGGTTGAAGTTGATGTATTAATAAGGGAAAGGTATGAAATTAAAGGGTTTGAGGGAAAACCAAAAGTTTATAGTTCTGATCTTGATTCAGTTGATCATTTAACAACAGTTAAAGTTAAAAGAAAGCCCAGTGATAAAGAAGAAGATAAGGTTTTTGAAAAACTAATAGAAAACTTAGTAAACTTTTTTAAAATATCTTAAGACATGAGAGGAGGGAAGATTTATGGTGAGAAAAGGAATTAAATTTTTAGCAACTTTTTTAGCTGTTTTAGGACTTTCTGGATGTGCATCTAAAATAATGAATCCTTACAGTGAAGAATTCACTTGTCCACAGGCTGAGAAAGGAAAATGTGTTCCTATAAGGCAGGCTTATATGGAAAGTTTACAGAGTTCACAACAGGATTTATTGTTTACTCCTACTCCTCAAGTCAATAACCAAACTGCAAATGCAACTTCTTTTAGTGTACGAAGTATTTTTCCACAAGATGCTTTTATTGAGGTTTATGGTAAATATAATGAGGCGTTAATTAAAAAGCTACAGCAAATGTTAGAGAGTCCTAAAACACCAGTTTTAGTGCCACCTCAAGTTATAAGGGTATTAATTTTCCCTTATGCGGCAGATAGAGACACTTTTTATGCTGAAAGATATGCTTATATAATAGTTGAGGAACCTCAATGGGTATTTCACAATATTTTGAATGTTCAGGAAGAAAACAAGTAGCTTATTAAGATTAGATAAAGTTACTTTCTTTTTCTTTCTCTATTGAAACCCTATTGAAAAAATTAAAAACGGGGACAATCTATTTAAAAGAAAAAAGAGGTGGGGGTGAGAGAATATGTTTAAGAAGAAAGCATTAAAAATATTAGCAGTATTAATAATATGTGTTTTTTGTGTGAGTTTAACTGGAGAGGCTGGTTGGTTAGACAGTTGGTATCAGCAGGCAATTAGTTCTTCACCTGAATATGTAAGAGGTCAGCAGAGGGGTTATTTTACTTTTGGTTCATTTAGTTCAAGGGTTAATACTGAAACTTTGTATCCAGTATCGATTTCTATGCCAAGGCTTAAGGTTGGGTGTGGTGGAATAGATATATTTTGGGGTGGTCTTAGTTTTTTAAATTTCGAGTATTTAGTTCAAAAGTTGCAAAATATGATTCAAGCTGCTCCTTATGTAGCATTTCAGATAGCACTTAAAACTGTTTCTCAAAAGCTTGGAGGAATACTTGAGGCAGCAGAGAATATAGTTAACAATTTAAACAGTATGCAATTTAATGAATGTCAGTTTTTAAATGGTTTTATGGTAAAGTTGTGGGATACGGGAGACATTACATCAGCTTTAGAAGAGGGAGCTATAAAAGCTGGAGTTTATCCGTTTTGGAAAAAATCAACTGAAAATACAAGTCCTAGTGGTGTTAAAAATACAAAAGCTTCGGATTCAATTGCAGGGTGTCCAAGTGATGTGCAAGCAATTTTAAGTAATCTTGAGAACAAGGGGTTAATTGAATATATTGCAACCAGTAGAGGTTATAATGATCCAGAGTTGATAGGTTTAATAAGGGCAGCAGTAGGTGATATGTATTTAAAATATAGTTCTGATTCTAGTGTGCCAGTAATTGGTTATATTGAGCCTTGTGGTGATTTCTTTAGTGAGATGCAATCAAAAAAGGTAGTTAGAATAAGAAGATATTGGAATAGTGAATGTGAACCTTATGATCTTAATGAATTTTTCTCACAGGTAAGGCAGGATTTGCTTAATTTATATTATCAGATGCAAGGGAAAGGTGATACTTTAACAAGGCCTAACACTCGAATTTTAAATCCTAGAAAAACTCCTTTGCCAGTTTATTTGATAATAAAAACAGCAATTATGACAAAAGATCCTTCTCTTATTGAAAGTATAGTTGAGTCCATTGGTTATGGGTATTTAAGAAATGCTATGGCTGAGATGCTTTCAGTTGCTTATGCGGATGTTCAAAGAGTATTTAAGGTAATAGCAGAGTCAGAAAGGATTTCTCAAGAGGCACAAACTCAGGATCCGAGTAAAGTTTGTAAAATTTCTCAATTACCAAAAAACCTTGCTGAAATGATATTACAAAACCATTATAGAGCAATGCAAAGCATGAATAATGCTTTTATTGCAACACTTTCTCAAGTAGAGTCTCTTATTAGTGTAGTAAACAAATATCAAAATTTCTATGATATTACTGCAAGACAGCTTGCATTAAAATTTGGGATTTTCCCAACTGAGAGAGTATTAAGTGGAATTTAATTGATGAGGAGATGTTTTTTATGAAGAAAGGTGTTTATAGAAAAGCAGGGTTAGTTTTCTTTATTGTTTTGATTTTTCTATTGCTTCCTTATCAAGTTTTTGCGGATACTTGGGAGTATTATACTTATGGTGGTTATAATGCAGTTGTTGATGCGTGGAGGAAGGTAGGTTTAATTTTTAGTGACAATGCGTTTAAGGGTCTTTATTTTTCTGCAATAGTATTAGGGGCAATTGTTTTATATTTTATGGTTCTTGCGAGGGCAACTTTTGCAGGAGCTGCAAGATTTAATTTAACAAGTTGGGCTGTTCCAGTGCTTCTTGGTGCATCAATTTATGTAGCTTTTATAGTTCCTAAAGACCAAATTGTGGTTTATGACACGGTGCTAAATAGGGGACCTGAGACAATTGGTAATATTCCTAAGATAATGGCGATGACTGCAGGTTTACTTAATAAGATTGAAAAAGGGATGATAGATATAGTAAGGGTATCTTCTTCTCCAGTTGAGGACTATGCACAAAATGCAGGAGGAACAGGTTTTGTAATACTTAGTCAATTTGGAGATCCGATGACAATTTCAATGGCTGGAGTTCCGATGTATGTTCACCAGACAGCATATCAGTTTATCAAAGATTGTTTAATTTTTGAACTTGGAAGGAATGGAACAACTCTAACAGCACAAGATATAAACTCAGGGAAGGTGGATTTTGTGGCTGCTATAAAAGCAGCTGAAAATCCAGGTGTTCCTACTGTGTATTATGATGAAAGTGGAAAAGAGGTAGATACTAACCCAAACGGAAGTGAAGTCACATGTTACGATGCTGGAGAAAAGCTTATTACTTACATTAATAATAACATTAATGCAATAGTTGCTTCTACTTGTGCTATGTCTGGTTATAACATTGATGTTCCACAAGAGTGGAATGCTTGTAGAACTCTTGTAGAATCGACTTATGTGAATGGATTGTCTGGAGCAACTGGGAGTAGTGGTAATTTAAATTTACTTGCGGCTCAATCATTTTTTGCTTATTCTCTTATAAATACGTTGAATTCGCTTAATCCTGAAAGTAGTATTAAGCTTATGGCAACGAAAGAAGCAGCAAGTCAATATTTAGGGTTAGCAATTCATGCAAATACTTGGTTGCCAGTTATTAAGGAGACGTTAAGAACTGTGGCTATAGCTATTTCACCATTTGTTCTTCTTTTTGCAGCAACGCCTCTTGTTGGAAGAGCACTTGGATTTTTGCTTGGGATGATGGTTTGGGTTGTGACCTGGACGGTGATAGATGCGATACTTCATTATGCTGCGGTATCGCAGGCTATAGCTGTTTCAAAAGAGTTTACCAATGTGATAGCGAATGGAGTTCCTGGAACGATGTTTTTTGTATTGCTTCCAAGTTATTCATCTAAGGTAGCTGCTGTATTTGGGGCGATAAGGTGGGCAGGGTTAGGTTTAGCAACAGTGCTAACGGGAATGTTAATTAAGTTTGGAGGAGCAGCTCTTGCGATGGTAGCAGGAAGTATAACGGGTGCAGCACAATCAGCGGGAGCTGCAATGGGAAGAATGGTGACTGATATTACGAGTCCGATAAGGGCAGATTTAATACCTACGCGTTCTTGGACTAATGCAGCTTTTGCTGCTGGTGGAATTTCTGCGTTGGCGGAGGGATTAGCTGAATTTCAATCGGGATCACTTGTAGGGCAGTCTAGAGCTGGAGCATATTTGGGGGCTGGAAAAATAGAAAAATCTACATTTCTTTCAAATGTTGAAACAGTATCAAGAAACGTTGCATTAGGTTCTCCTGAAATAGCAGAGAAAACAGGAGAAATAGCAGGACAACAATTACTAGGGTCTACTGAAGCAATGTTAGAATTGGAAAGACTATTTGGACCGGATTTGGCAAAAAGAATAGGGAAAGTTGAAACACAAACAAGAGTTGGAAATGTTTTAGGAAAAGAAGATTTGGCACGTGAGTATAAAACTTCTCTAGTAGAAATGTTTAGGGACACAGCAAAAGGAGCTCAATATAAGGAGAAGTTTTATCAAAATCCTTTAAGAAGCATAGTACAAGCTTCTGATGGAAAGTGGTATGTTATTGATGTAAATACTAATTTACTTTCAGCTAATGTTAAACAATTGGAGGAGCAAAGTTATCAAACTTTGCATGAAAGAGTTCAGGGAGCTCTAAAAAGGATGAGTTTTGATGAATTAACTCGCTTTTTTGATGAAAATAAACATGTATTTTCTAAAGAACACAGGGAAGCTATTGAAAATCTTTTAAGAACAGTAAAAGAACAAGGTGTAGTAGAAAAACATGGTTATCAAGAAGAAACTTATGATAAAAATTATGCTGGATATGGGGGAGAATTAGGTGGAAGTGTTAGGTATGGTGATGGAGGAGGAAGAGCTATAGGACCATCCGCTTTTGGACGAACAGGAAGAGAGTCAAGTGAAGTTTTTAGAACAACTGATGGACGAGAAAATGTGACACGAGATAACATTATAAAAGCACTCTCTAAAGCTATTACAGATAGTGTGTCAAATCAAGATTCTCATGCTGTAGGAAAGGCATTTGAAAAACTTTTTAAAAACCAAGAAGAGTTTAATGAGGCGATGAAAGCAGCTGAACAATATAAAGAAATAAAATCTCTTGAAACTGCAATTTCTGTTAATGCTTTGCCAGTTGTGATACAAAGAATAGGAGATAAGTATTATTCTCAATATGATGTTATTGGACTTAATGATAGATACAGTATGGCTGTGAGAGATCTGATTCAAGCTGTCCATTCAGGGAATGCAGAAGAAATAAGGAAGTTTACACAAGAGTTTGAAAAAGTGCAAAAAGAATATGCTACGAAAGTAGCAAATGAAGTGTTTCCTGATTTAAGTGAAGGAATAAAGTTAAAAGCAGATGTAAAGGCAGAACTTAATAAAGAATTTCAAGATTTATATGCTCAGGGGCCACGTCCTAGCACGGCAAAAGGATGGGAATGGGAAGGTCCAGTGGTTGAAAAAGATGCAGAAAAAATTTCTCAAAATTTACCAAAACCTAAAGGACCAAGAGCAAGAAAAAGAAGGTAGGGCAAATAACTTTTAAAAAGGAGGGGTGAGATATGGCAGATTTTTTTCTTCCTTTTCCTATTACTGAGATAGAAAATGGAGTACTTCTTTATTATTTTGTTTATAACCCAAACTTGGTCAATAAAAAGATTAACAAAATAAAATATCAATTTGTGTCTCATAATGGTAAAGATTATTGTCTTTTTAATGATATTTGGGCAGTTCCTGTGGAGATTTTTGAAAAACTTGATTTAAAAACTCAAAAGTTTTTGTATTTTATGAAGTATGAACTGGAAAACATGTATTCTGAACTATTTTTTGCTTTTGAAATTGATGAGGAATTTATTGTGAATTACAAAGCTTACAAGACTTTTCTTGAGTATAAAAAAACGCTTGAGTTTGAAAAAAGACTTAATGATCAAGAAAGTTTAAAAGAAAGTGAGAAAGAAAAAGTTGAAAAGATAGAAAAAACTGAAGAAGAAACTAAGGTTTTGTTAAATTAAGTTATCTTTTTTCAAATCTTTAAGAAATTTAGGTATTAAAAAGCGATAAAAACGATAATTTAATATAATACCTGAAACTCCAAAAACAATAGGTGCAAGACATATTAATAAACCACCCCAAAATGTAAACTCAAACTGAGATTCATTCCAAGCCTTAAAAACAACCTCATCATTTAATAAAATCCATGATACAATTGCAATTCCTATTATTGCGACAATTATAGAGCAAATAATGTCAGTTTTAGAGAATTCTGATTCTTTTTGTTTTTTTGAAT
>Ga0078972_1003799_pt1 | contig 43878 bp, 39 predicted proteins | sample YelNatPaOPGAMG01_FD_67568 | JGI IMG/M metagenome (GOLD analysis project Ga0078972, IMG submission 67568) | Hot spring thermophilic microbial communities from Obsidian Pool, Yellowstone National Park, USA - OP-RAMG-01 (SPADES assembly) (version 2) | ecosystem: Environmental > Aquatic > Thermal...
TGGGGACTGATTATAAATTTAAAGTTTTTGGCAAAGAATATACACCACAACAAATTTCAGCTTTTATCTTGCAAAAGATAAAACAGGATGCTGAGAGTTATCTTGGAGAAAAGGTTGAGGAGGCTGTAATTACATGCCCTGCTTATTTTGATGATAACCAGAGGACAGCAACAAAGGATGCAGGAGAAATAGCAGGTTTAAAAGTTTTAAGAATTATAAATGAGCCTACGGCAGCTTGCTTGGCTTATGGTTTAGATAAGTCTACAAAGGAAATGAAAATTATGGTTTTTGATTTAGGTGGCGGAACATTGGATGTAACAATTATGGAGATGGCAAGCGGAGTATTTCAAGTAAGAAGCACAAGCGGTGATACTCAACTTGGTGGAACAGATATGGATAATGCTTTAATTGAATATATAATTTCTGAATTTAAAAAAGAAACAGGCATTGATTTAAGAAACGACAAGATGGCTATGCAAAGAATTAGAGAAGCAGCAGAGAAAGCAAAGATTGAGTTATCCTCAAGTTTAAGTACAGATATAAATCTTCCATTTATTACAGCAGACGCAACCGGACCTAAACATTTAACTATGAATATAACAAGAGCAAAATTAGAGGATTTAGTAAATCCTATAGTAGAAAGATGTAGGTTTCCTATAGAGCAGGCTTTAAAAGATGCAAAACTTTCAGCTAATGAGATTGATAAGATTATTATGGTTGGAGGCCCTACAAGAATGCCTTGTGTTCAAAAATTTGTTGAAGAGGTGGTTGGAAAAAAAATTGAAAGAGGTATTGATCCAATGGAGTGTGTTGCGCTTGGAGCAGCAATACAGGCAGCTATAATTAAGGGAGATGTAAGAGACGTATTGCTTCTTGACGTTACTCCACTTTCTTTAGGTATAGAGACATTAGGTGGTGTTTTTACTAAATTAATAGAAAGAAATACAACAATTCCAACAAGAAAATCTCAAATATTTACTACAGCAGCAGATAATCAAACAGCAGTTACAATTAGAGTTCTTCAGGGTGAGCGACCTATGGCGGATGACAATACAGAACTTGGAAGATTTGATTTAGTTGGTATTCCACCGGCACCAAGAGGTGTTCCCCAGATAGAGGTTACTTTTGATATAGACGCAAATGGTATAGTCCATGTTTCAGCAAAGGATTTAGGAACAGGAAAAGAACAATCAATTAGAATCACTGCACCTAAAAAACTTTCAAAAGAAGAAATAGATAAGATGGTGAAAGAGGCAGAAAAATTTGCGGAGGAGGATAGAAAGAAGAAAGAATTGGCAGAATTAATAAATCAGGCAGATACGTTAGTTTATTCTGTAGAAAAAGCGTTAAAGGAACATGGAGATAAGATAAGTTCATCTGAAAGGTTAGAGGTTGAGAGAAAATTAAATGATTTAAAAGAAGCAATAAAAGAGAAAAATAAAGATATAATAAAAAAGGCTATGGATGAACTTACAGCTGCATCTCATAAACTTGCTGAAGAGATGTATAAGAAGACAAGTTCTACTTCAGGTTCTGCTTCAAGAGAAGAATCAAAAGAAGAAAAAAAAGAAGAAAATAAAAGTAAGAAAGAAGATATAATAGATGCAGAATATAAAGAAGATAAAGATAATAATAAATAATTATGATGTCTACAAAGAGAGATTATTATGAAATTTTGGGCGTAAGTAAAAATGCTACTTTAGAGGAGATAAAGAAAGCATATAGAGAATTGGCTTTAAAATATCATCCCGATAGGGTGCCTCCTGAACAAAAGAAAGATGCAGAGGAGAGATTTAAGGAGATATCAGAGGCTTACGCTGTTTTATCGGATTCGGAAAAGAGAGCTTTGTATGATCAATATGGTCACGCCGGTATAGATCAAAGATATGCTTATGAAGATATATTTAGGGGAGCAGATTTTTCTAATATTTTTGAAGATTTGAGAGATTTTGGTTTTGGAGGTAGTATATTTGAAGATATCTTTTCCGATCTTGGATTTGATATATTTGGAACAAAAAGAAAAAGTACAAAAAAAAGAGGCAGGGATTTACAGATAACAGTCAGAATAACATTAGAAGAGGCGGCAAAAGGAGTTGAAAAACAGGTGGAATATCCCGTATATGATATTTGTCCAACTTGTTTCGGGAGTGGAGCAAAACCTCAATCTAAAGAAACTATCTGTCCACAGTGTAAAGGAACGGGAGAGATTATTATGTCAAGTGGATTTTTTAGAGTTTCCACAACATGCAATAGATGTGGTGGAAAGGGAAAAATAATAACATCTCCATGTCATGAGTGTGGTGGGGAGGGGAGAATAAAAACAAAAAGAAAGATAAAAGTAAAAATACCGGCTGGGGTAGATACAGGTTCTCAATTAAGGATTAAGGGTGAAGGAGAAGCAGGAACAGTTTATAAGGGTGATTTATATATTCTTATAGAAGTAGAACCTCATGATATATTTAAAAGAGATGGAGACGATCTATACACAGAGGTACCGGTAAGTTTAGCTAAAGCTATATTAGGAGGAGAGATAGATGTTCCAACATTAGATGGAAAGGTTTCTATGAGGATACCCGCTGGGACTCAAAGTGGAAAAGTTTTTAGATTAAAAGGTAAAGGCATAATTAATTTGCATACAAGATCTTATGGAGATGAATTTGTGAAAGTAGATGTAATAATTCCAACTAATTTAACACCACAAGAAAAAAAATTAATAGAAGAATTCGCAAGACTTAGGGGTGAAGATATAGAAAAACAAAATTTTACAGACAAGTTTAAAAGGATGTTCAAGTAGGAGGTGGGTTATGCCTACTTATGATTATGAATGCTTGAAATGTAAAAAAACTTTTGAGATTTTTCAAAAAGTTTCAGATAGTGATTTTTTTACCTGCCCTGAATGCGGTGGAAAATTGAAAAAGCTTATAAGCTGCGGTTGTGGTTTGATTTTTAAAGGAAGTGGGTTCTACATTACCGATTATAAGAGAAAAGATAACAATAAAACTTCTCCCAAAGATAAGAGTTCTACAAAAAATAATAAATGAAATCTACCATAAAACCATTTATAGCTACCCATTACAATTTAAATTTTATAAAAGATTTTTCTAAAGTAGTTTGTCCACCATATGATATTATAAGTAAGGAAGATTTTTTGAATTTTCAAAAAAAATCAGAGTATAACTTTTGTAATATCCTTTTAAGTTTAGATGGAGATTATAAAAAAATAGGTATAAAATTTAAAGAATGGTTAGATAAAAAAATATTAATAGATGATGATACTGAGAGTTTATATTTGTATGAACAGAAATTTAGTTTTAATTCAAAAAAAATTACTCGTTTTGGTATAATATCTTTATTGCGTATGGATAGAAAAAATTTGATTATGCCACATGAGCATACTTTAAGATCACCAAAAGAAGATAGGAAGAAAATTATTGAAGAAGTAAATGCGAATTTAAGTCCAATTTTTATGATTTCATTTAAAAAAATAAAGTCCTTAAGAAGAATTTATTTTAAATATTCTAAAAAGAAACCATTTTTAAATTTAGTAGACTATGAAAATAATTTAAATAGATTATGGAAGATTTCTAATAAAAAAGATATAGAATGTATTGTAAATGAATTAGAAAATAGAAAACTTTTGATAGCAGATGGACATCACCGTTTTGAAGTGGCTTATGAATTTTATAAAAAAAATAAAAATAAATTTAAAAATTTAAACTATATATTATCCTATATTACAGATTTACAAAAGGGTTTATTGGTGCTACCCATTCATAGAATTGTTTCTGTTGATTTAGATGAAAATTTCTTTGAAAAATTAAAGAAGTATTTTTATATAGATAAGATTTCAAAAAAAGACCTATTTTTGAGGCTTAAAGAAAGAAAGAGATTTTGTTGTGGTTTGTATAAATCTTCTAATTTCTATTTTTTGAAATTAAAGGAAAATAAATTATGTTTAGATAAAAGATATAATGGATTGGACTCTTATACATTAGAAAAGATTTTAAAAGATTTTTTTAGAGATAGAAATAGAATCACTTACTCTCATAATTTAGAAGAGGCAATTAATTTGACCTTGAATGATAAGGCACTTTTTATATTAAGACAGCCGGATTTATCTGTGATTTTTAAGATTGTAGAAAAAAAATTAAAACTCCCTCAGAAGAGTACATTTTTTTATCCAAAAGTATTGTCGGGTTTAGTATTAAGAAGATTCCAAAAAAATGAAGATATTTAGAAAATTACCGCGTTATACATTAGTGAGAAAAAAACCAATTCCTGACGGACTTTGGACGAAATGTCCAAACTGTAGTCAGTTGATTTTTAATAAGATATTAGAAGAGAATTTAAAAGTTTGCCAAAAATGTAATTATCATTTTTCTTTGACATGTTTTGAGAGGATAGAACTTTTGACCGAAAAGGATACTTTTGTTGAATTTTTTAAAGATATAGAATCGTTAGACCCTCTTGAATTTTGCGGGCCTAAGACTTATAAAGAAAAATTGGAAGAAGATATTAAAGCTACATCTTTAAAGGAGGCTGTTATAGTTGGAGAAGCAAAGATAGGAGATATAAATATTGCGATCGGAGTAACTGATTCGAGATTTATTATGGGTTCAATGGGTTCTGTGGTTGGAGAAAAAATCACACGTATCATTGAATATGCGCTTAAAAAAAGACTCCCGCTTGTAATTGTTTCAGGTTCCGGCGGTGGAGCGAGGATGTATGAAGGTTGTATTAGTTTAATGCAGATGGCAAAGACAAGCGGGGCTTTAAATCTTCTAAAAAATGAGAATATTCCATATATTTCTATTCTTACAAATCCTACAATGGCTGGAGTCTTAGCTTCTTTTGCTGGTTTAGGGGATGTTATTATAGCTGAACCCGGAAGTTTGGTCGGTTTTACAGGACCAAGGGTTATAAAACAGACAATTAAAAAGGAACTTCCGGAAGGATTCCAGACATCTGAATTTAATTTAGAACATGGAATGATAGATATGGTTGTTCCAAGAAAAGATTTAAAGTCTACGTTAATTAAATTATTAAATTATTTATCTTGACGTTTTTAATTTATGTTTTAAAATTTTTAGTATATGGCGCAAGTAAGTATTAGAAATTTAACTAAAATATACGATGGTGGAGTTGTAGCCATTAACAATATTACTTTTGGTATAGAGAATAAGGAATTTTTAGTTTTATTAGGACCTTCGGGTTGTGGAAAATCAACAACTTTAAGGATAATAGCAGGTTTAGAAACTCCAACTAAAGGAGATATATACATTGGAGACAGGTGGGTAAATAATGTGCCTGCAAAAGATAGAAATATAGCTATGGTTTTTCAAAATTACGCTTTATATCCTCATATGACTATTTATGAGAATATGGCTTTTGGACTTAAACTCAGGGGTTATTCAAAGCCCGATATAGATAAACGAGTAAAAGAAGCAAGTCAGATTTTAGGTATATCCCATTTATTGGATAGAAAACCCAAAGAACTTTCCGGAGGAGAAAGACAACGCGCTGCTGTAGGGAGGGCAATAGTAAGAAAACCATTGGTTTTTTTATTTGATGAACCTTTGAGTAATATTGATGCTAAGATGAGGATACAGATGAGGACTGAATTGCATAAATTACACCTTAGGCTTCAAACTACAATGGTCTATGTAACCCACGATCAGACGGAGGCTATGACTTTAGGTGATAGGATAGTTGTTATGAAAGATGGTAAGATTTTACAAATAGATACACCTATAAATGTTTATAATAATCCTGTTAATAAATTTGTAGCAGGTTTTATTGGATCTCCTGTAATGAATTTTTTGAATGGAAGAATAATAAAAAAAGGCGATGATTTATATTTTGATGAAGGTACATTCAAGGTTAGAATAGAAAGATCTATGAATTATAGATTATTAAGTTATGTAGATAAAGAAATAATTTTTGGGATAAGGCCAGAGAACATATACGATAAACTCTTTGCCGAAAATGCAACATTATATAATACAGTTCTTGTATTATGTGATGTAGTTGAAACAATGGGAGCTGTAAACCATGTATATTTTTCCACCCCAAAGCATACAATGGTTGCAGTTTTAGACGCTTCTAATAAACCAAGTCAGGGCAGTATGGTTGAGGTTGTTTTTGATATGAGTAAAGTTCATTTTTTTGACCCAGTCAGTGAAGAAACAATTATATAATTTTTTTTTGAATTTAGTTTTTTCTTTCCTTTTTATATTCTCACTTGTTTTATTTATTTTTAAAAGGATAAATTTTTTTGGATTTTTTTTATTTTTTCTTTCAGTTTTATTTTTATTTATTATATTTAAAAAAATATCTTCTATTATTTTAGATAAATTCAACTTTGAAATTGAAAAATTACAAGAGACAAATAATTTACTTTTAAGTAGCATAAAAGAGAGAAAAAAAATATTAGATATTCTACCTCATCATTTTGAAAGAGTATCTTTTCTTTTTAATATTTCTAAAGAATTAATTGCCTTAACAGATCCTGATACAATTATTAATTTTTATTTTGATAATATAAAAAATATTTTTAAAGATATTGATAATCTTTCTATTTTTTTATTAAAGGATAATAATTTAAATTTGGTGCGTTCTATAAAAGAAGATAAACCCGATGTAATAGATATTTGGGTTTTAAAAAATAATTCTTCACTTTTGATAGAAGATATAACAAAAGATTTTAGATTTGATTTCAATAATGTTTTTTGTTTTAATGAGCGAAAAATATTTTCAATAGCCTCAAGCCCACTTTCTTTGGGAGATAAAATTTTTGGTTTAATAAGAGTTGAAAGTAAAAAACCTTATAATTTTTCTTTTGAAGATTTAAGATTATTGCGTAGTATTTCTGATTTAGTAGTTTTGGTTTTAGAAAAAGCTATTTTTATAAATAAAATAAAAGAGTTGACAATAAAAGATTCTTTAACATCACTTTATTTAAGAGATTATTTTTTAAATAGGCTTTCAGAAGAATTAGAGCGTTCTAAAGTTAATAATATAAATTTAGGTGTAATTATGTTGGATATAGATGATTTCAAAAAAATCAATGATAATTTTGGACATATCGTTGGCGATATTGTTTTGAAAAAATTATCTTCTTTTCTAAAAGATACTCTTTCTTCGGAAGATAGTTTAATTTCGCGTTTTGGTGGAGAGGAGTTTATTTTATATATCATTGGATGCGACAAGAAGAAGTTAACAGATATATCTTTCAAGATACTTAATAAGATAAGGTCTTTATCTGTTACTTTTCGTAGAAAAGAAGTCTGTTTTACTGTTTCAATCGGAGCCATTTTAGTTCCCTATGAGGCAGATACTCTTGATGATATTTTAAATAAAGTCGATTCCCTTCTATATCAGGCAAAAAAAGAGGGTAAAGATAGGGTATGTTTTATGAAATAATTTTATTATTTTTGTTTTTTGTTTTTGTTGTATTAGGGATTATCTTTTTGTTTATTCTTTTAAAAATAAAGATTAAAGAAAAGAAAAATTTAAAAATAGATATTGAAAAATTAACAAAAGAAGAAATGGTTATGAAGGAAAAATTATCAGAGATAGAGGGTAAAATTAATGAATACTTTTTATTTTATGAAATAGCAAAAAAACTTGCAAGTATTTTAAATAAAAGAGATTTGTTTAATGTATTTATTGATGAGATTAGATTATTTAGTTTTGTAAAGGATATAAAGATTTCAAATACCCAAGAGTCCGGATATTTTAGTTTTCCTATTTCAGAGGATACAAATGATATACTTAATTTTAAGATAGATGATAAACATTTTGATTATATTATAAATTTTGCAACACTTCTTAAATTGTGCGTTGAGAGGATAAAACTTTATAATAGATTTGAAGAGCTCTCTATAATTGACGGTTTAACCGGAATTTATAATCGTAGATATTTTTTAAAAAGATATTCTGAAGAGTTTGAACGTGCAAAGAAATTTAAATTAAAATTATCCCTTTTAATTGTTGATATAGATGATTTTAAGAAAATAAATGACAATTTTGGACACATAGCAGGCGATTTTGTTTTGAAAGATGTAGCCAAAAGACTTAAAGGCAATATTCGTTCTATAGATCTTGTTTGTAGATTTGGAGGAGAGGAATTTATTGTAGTTTTGCCCGAGACTGATAAAATAAGTGCAATTACAGCGGCAGAAAGATTATCTCTTGCAATTTCTTTAAAACCTTTTAAAATATTTGATGACATAGTGAATATAACAGTAAGCATAGGTGTTGGGTGTTATCCTGAAAATACTTTATATCAGGATGTTTTTATTGAACTCGTTGATAAAGCATTATATAGAGCAAAACTTTCAGGTAAAAATAGAATAGGATGGTTTTAAATTTAGAAAAGTATCTTTTTGAGGCTGTTGGAAAAAACAAAGAAGAGATTTCTAAATCAAATCTATATAGAGATTTTGGATTTGATAAAGATAAAAATAGATTAGGTTGGTTAAAGGTTTATCAATTTAGAGATATTAAAAAGATTTTAGAGAACATTTCTAATTTTCTTTTTAAATATAAATATTTTGTATTTGTTGGCATGGGTGGTTCTATAAATGGAGTAGCTTTTTTAATAAGTTTATTTAGAAATAGTAATTTATACACAATTAATAGTCTTGATCCTTTAGCATTAAAAGAAGTAATTTCTAAAATAGATGTAAAAGATACACTTGTAATTCCTATTTCTAAATCAGGTTCTACTCTTGAGACACAGCTTGTCTCTTTTGCTTTAAGGGAATTATTTAAAGAAAATTATAAAGAACATTTCTTATGGCTTTCTGATCCAACAGCATTTGGTAATTTAGATAATTTAGGCTGGAAAGATGTGAGAAAAATCCCAATACAGTTTGACGGTTTAACAGATATAGGTGGTAGATTTTCCTGTCCGAATACTCTTATATTTTTTCTTCCTCTTTTTTTACTTTTAAAAGGTGATTTTAATAAATTGGAAAAAATTTATAATAAATATATTTCTTTGCAGGATAAAATAAGAAAGATGGCTTATAATTTAAGCAAAAAATATTCTTCTAAAAAAAATGCCTATTTTTACATAAAAAAAGATAAAAATGCAAATGAAAGATTTTTAACCTGGTTAATACAACTTTTTCAGGAGTCTTTAGGCTCAAAGAAGAAAAATTTAAGTTTAAAGACATTATATTATTATAAGGAAAAATTTTTACCTCTGGGATTTAATATAGATAGAACAGACAAGGTTGTTTTAACTATGGCAAGAATGTATTTTTTTGAGGTGTTTATTGCTTTTTATTCTGCAATGAGAAAAATAAATTTTGTAACTCAAGACTATGTTGAGGAGTATAAGAGGAAAATGAGAGAAATTAAAGAAAAGAATGATATAGATATACCAAAAGAAAAGCTTTTGAATATAATCTGTAAAACAAAAGATAATATTAAATTAAAACATAAATTTATTGAGGTTGTTTTATATTGCCACCCTGATAAAAAGATTTTGAATAGAATAAGTAATATTTTTAATAGGGAATTTAAAGATAGAACAATTTTAATATTTACCGGAAGCGATTGGAATCACCATTCATATCAGGCTGCATTTTTAGATAAAGAAACATTTTATGTTTTTCTTTTGCCATCAAGTTATATCTCTAATATAGATGGTATCTGTTATGAATCTATTAAAAGAAATATAGATACGCTTAAAACAATAGCTAAAGCCTCCTATATTAGTTTAAAGGAAAAATCTCTTTTATTTTCATTTTTATAGTGTATAATACTTACCTATGCGCTCAATTTTGCTTTAAGCAAAAATATCTAAAGTTTAAAAAGCATAGAGCATAGCGAAAAACAAAAACAAGAAGTAAAATTTCACTCTGCACTCTATGTGCTATACAATAAAGTTTAGTAATTTTTTCTTAAGTTTGGTTTTTATAGAAGACATTTATAATAATTGTTTGCTAAAATTTTATAACAACCTAATGTAAGACTGAGATGAAAAATAGACCAATTGGAATTTTTGATTCAGGAGTTGGTGGCCTTACTGTCTTAAGAGAAATAGAAAAAGAACTTCCTTATGAAAATATAGTTTATCTTGGTGATACAGCAAGGGTTCCTTATGGAAATAAGTCAAAATCCACAATAGTTAAATTTAGTACAGAAAATATACTTTTTCTATTAAAAAAGAGAGTAAAGGCAGTATTGATTGCATGTAATACATCCTCTTCATTGGCTTTGGATTATCTTTCTAAGATTTTTAGTATACCCATTTTCGGAGTTATCGAGCCGGGGGTTTTAAAAGCTGTTAAGGTTACAAATAATAAAAGAGTTGGTGTAATTGGAACACGTTCGACAATTAAAAGTTTATCTTATCAGAAAAAATTGACTTCTTTGGATTCAAAGATAAGGGTTTTTGCTAAAGCCTGCCCTTTATTTGTCCCTTTAGTTGAAGAGGGTATTTTAAAAGGAAAAATTGTAGAAGGAGTAATTTCTATGTATTTAGAAGAATTAAAATTAAAAAAAATAGATACGCTTATTTTAGGATGCACTCATTACCCACTTATTAAAAAAGAGATTCAAAATTATTTAAAAGAAGTTTATATTGTGGATTCAGCAAAAGAATTTGCTATATATACAAGAAATATTCTTTTGAAATATAATCTTTTAAATGACAAAAGAAATACACCAAAAAAGGAGTTCTATGTAAGCGATGAGCCCTTAGGGTTTGTGAGATTGGCAAAATTATTTTTAAAGAGAGAAATTGAAGTTCCAAAATTAGTGGGTTATGTATAGAGTAAAAATAATTTCAAGTTTTAGCGCAGCACATTCATTAAGAGGTTATCTTGGAAAGTGTGAAGAACTACATGGACATAATTGGAAAGTTGAAGTTGTTGTTTGGTCTAAAAAATTAGATTCTACAGGTCTTGTTATTGATTTTAGTAAACTTAAAAATATCCTTAATTCTGTTTTAGAAGAATTGGACCATAAATATTTAAATAAATTGGCTTATTTTAAGAAAAATAATCCAACATCAGAAAATATAGCTTTCTATATTTTTAATAATATAAAAAAAAGATTAAATAAAAAAATTAATTTAGTTGAAGTAAATGTTTGGGAGACTGATACTTCTTGCGCTTCATATACAGATTAGCATTTTATTTACTTGTTTTTGTCAAGTTGAGATTAAAAGAGAATACTATGAAAATAAAAAATTGAAATCCGAAAAATATTGGAAAGGTTCTTCTGAAATTGGAGTATGGAAATATTATTATGAAGATGGTAGTTTAAAAGAAGAATTTGATAAAGAAAATAATATATTAAAAGAATATTATAGAAACGGGAGGTTAAAGTCGGAATATTTTTTCAATAAAGATGGAAAAAAGATAATAAAACATTATTTTGAAAATGGAAATATTATGTCCGTTGGATTCTTTTTATCAGAGAATTTATTGACAGGCATTGAAAAACATTACGATGAGAAAGGCGAATTAATTTATATATATAAGTATAGAAAAGGTAAAATTATGGATATAAAAAAAGTAAAATAATAGATTCAACTTTTGCGATAGCAAAAATCTCTAAAAAGACAATGTTTTAGTCCATATATTGGTAACGATGAAATCGATATGTATATCAAATTAGATAAAAGTAATAGTTTCGTAAAAAGTTTTGTAATTTTTTATAACATTTGGATTTATATAGAGAGTTATAAGCAATGATTTGGATAGTTTTCAAACAGCCTAATGTACAAAGAGGATGAGAGAAAATGCTATTATTTTGTTATCTGGTGGAATAGATTCAACTACAACACTTTATATAGCTAAGAGAAAATATAATTTAATAGCTTTAATCTTTGATTACGGACAAAGACATAAGAAAGAAATAGACTGTGCAAAAAAGATTGCATCTTTAAATAGGATTAAATTTTATATAGTTAAAATAGATTTGAACTGGGCCAATTCCTCTTTGGTGAATAAAAATATTAAGATACCTTTAGACAGAGATTTAAATATAAACAATATCCCTAATACATATGTACCTGCAAGAAATATAATTTTTTTAAGTTATGCTTTTTCTTTAGCGGAGAGTTTATCTATAAAAAATATATTTATCGGTGCACACAGTCAAGATTATTCTGGGTATCCTGACTGTAGAATTGAATTTTTAAAAAAATTTAATTATGCAGTAAATTTAGGCTTAAAAAGTAATAATATAAAAATAATAGCCCCAATTATAGATAAAAATAAAAAAGAGATAATAAAGATAGGTTTAAAATTAAATGTCCCATTTAAATATACCTGGTCCTGCTATAGTGGACTTAAAAAGCCTTGTCTTAGGTGCGACAGTTGTAGATTTAGAATTAATGCTTTTGAAAGTTTAGGCTTAAAAGATCCTTTGTTGGAATAATATGAAAGCGAAAGTTTCAGAAATTTTTAAAAGTATTCAGGGAGAAGGTTTATATCAAGGCAAGATACAGGTTTTTATAAGATTTTTCGGTTGTAATTTAAATTGTTCTTTTTGTGATACAAAATTGGATTTATATAAATATATGAACGTAGATGAGATATTGAAAAATATAGAAATATATAAAGACTACCATTCAATATCTTTAACTGGCGGAGAGCCTCTTTTAGTAAATATTAATTTTTTAAAGAGATTATGTAGTAGACTTAAAAAAGATTCAAAAGTTATTTATTTAGAAACAAACGGTATTCTTTATAAGAATTTAGAGGTTTTGATAGACTATATTGATATAGTTTCTATGGATTTTAAACTTCCTTCATCTACGGGTTTAAGAAGTTTTTGGGGTGAACATAAGAGATTTTTAGAGATAGCTCAGAAAAGAGAAGTATTCATAAAGGCTGTTATTTGTGAAAATACAAGTTTATATGATATAATAAAATCTATAGAAATAATAAAATCAGTAAATCCAAAAACTTATTTTATTTTGCAACCTCAAAATCCATATGAAGATTTATTAAATGACAAGTTAATGTATTTTAAAAATTTATGCAACAAAAACAATATAAATGTAAAGATTACTTATCAATTGCATAAAAAATTATCAATACTATAATTATGGAAATAGATGTCTTAAAAGAAAAGATTGATTTACTTGTTAAGAAGACCAATTTTGTTTTAAGAAAAGATTTGATTAAACTTCTAAAAGAGGCTTATTTAAAGGAAAAGAATAATCTTTCAAAAAAAGCAATCTATTGGATTTTGGAGAATTCAAAGATAGCAAGAAAAGAAAATTTAGCTATATGCCAAGATACCGGTTTTCCTGTTTTATTTATAGATGTTGGTAAAAATGTATCTATAGATTTTGATACAATTTTTAATATAAAAAAGTTTCTTATAGAATCTTACAGAAAAAATTATCTTAGAGAATCTATTGTTTTGCCATTTTGCAATAAAAAACCAACTTATGATGGTTTTGTATGTCATATAGATTTTTCAAATAAATTTAATGGCATAAGTTTATCTCTTTTGTCCAAAGGATTTGGCAGCGAAAATAAGTCAAGAATAAAAATGTTTCCTCCAACCTCTAAAATAGAGGATATAATTGATTTTGTTGTAAATTCTGTAAAAGAAGCAGGTCCTGGTGCATGTCCGCCTTTCTTTATAGGTATAGGTATAGGAGGAACTCAAGAGACAGCAATTCTGTTATCAAAGAAGGCTTTGCTTGAGCCTTTGGATAGACCAAATAAAGATAAATTTTTAGGTAATTTAGAGAAAAAAATATTAAAAAAAATAAATTCTTTAAAGATAGGACCAATGGGTTTTGGTGGCAATTTTACTGCTTTAGCAGTAAGAATAAAGACAACTAAAACTCATATCGCAGGTTTAGCAGTTGCAGTTAATATAAGTTGCCATGCTTTAAGGAGCGCTACTATAAAATTGTAAGTTAGGAGGTAGATATGAGAGTTTCAGAGGTAAAAAAAGGAATGTTTATAGAGGATGAGGGTGAAATTTATATGGTTGTCGACATAGAACACAGAACCCCCGGTAATTATCAGGCATGCTATCAGTTATATCTTAAGCATTTATTAGATTCAAAATTGATTAAGAAACGTTATAACCCGGATGCCTTTATAGAGGAGGCAAGACTTGATTCAAGAAAGGCACAATATCTTTATAGGGATAATTTAGGTTTTCATTTTATGGATATGGAGACCTACGAGACAATTACTTTAAGTGATGAATCTATAGGTGATTTAAAAAATTATTTAAAAGAAAATTTAGAACTTCTCTGTTTATTTTATAAGAATAAACCTATATCTTTACAACTTCCCCAGAAAGTTCAACTTAAAGTCATAGAGGCACCAGCGGGTTTGAAAGGAGATACAGTGGGTAGTGCAAGAAAACAGGTGACGCTTGAGACCGGTTTAAAAGTAAATGTTCCTCTTTTTATAAAAGAGAATGATATAATAGAAATAGATACAACAACCGGAGAATATCTTGGAAGAGTATGATTTTAGATAATAATTCGTTGATAGAAAAGAGATTTAGTCTTAAAGTAAGAGATGAGGTTTTGTTTTCAGGTTTTATATATACAGCAAGGGATAGGGCTCATAAGAAATTAGTTGATTTGATAAATAAAAATAAGAAATTGCCAGTAGATTTAAAAAATAAAATTATTTATTATTGCGGTCCTACCCATACCCCAAAAGGAAAAGTTATAGGTTCTTGTGGGCCTACTACCTCAGATAGGATGGATTCTTTCGTTGAGCCGCTTTTAAAAAATGGTATTTTGGCAATGATTGGAAAGGGAAGAAGAGAGAAATTTGTAATAGATTTAATTAAAAGATATAAAGCAATTTATTTTGTTGCTCCGAGTGGTTGCGGAGCCTTACTTTCAAAAAAAGTTATTTCAAACAGATTGATTTGTTTTAAAGAGTTAGGTCCGGAGGCAATATATGAACTTAAAGTAAAAGATTTTCCATTAATAGTAGGTATTGATGTTTTTGGAAATAGTATTTATTGAGTTCTAATTTACATAGACTGTGAAAAATTCTAAATTCCAAGCACCAAAATCCCAATTACCAAAAAAATATAATAACTGAATGATCTGTAAAATATTGTATAAGAGTACTCTGGAAAACCCTTTAATTTTTATCTTACATTTCTGTTATTAAGATAAATTTCTTTAATATCTTATTCTTCGTTTCTGTACCCTTTAGTTCTAAAAGTGAGTAAAGTAGCTATCCATCAACGGTAGGTTCATGAATTTAAAGGTCAATGAAGTAATGATAAAGGATGCTGTATATTATTTGTTTTGCTATCTCTGCATCTGAAAGTTTATAATAAAATTCTAAAAATATAATAATAGTATTTAAATAAGACTTCCGAAGAATAAGGTGGTCTAACATTAAAAGAATTTAAAGATCTTTTAATTCTTCTTCAAAAAAGAAAAATCTACCTGCTTTTTAATACCAAAAGGATGTATTTAGAAGGTAAGAGTTTTCATATACATAACTATCAAAAAAGTCTTTATTTTACAAAAATAATAATTAAAACAAAAATTTTATTAATTTAGAATAAAAATTTTATCGTCAGAAATTTAAGGTTGTTTAGATTCAAAAATGGAGGGATTTTTTACAGTTCTATGTAAAAAATTTTTATAAATAAACAAAAAAGACTATAACACTCTATAAGAAATGTACTGAGAGCGCCTTTTTATTTGTATATCACTAAAGATTTCAGATTGTTATTAACTATTGTAGAGAAGCCTTAAGATGCATAAGAACTTACCTCTTTAAGGAATAAAACCTACAATCTAATAATCAAAGACATCAAGAATTTTTCAAAAATTAAATACTATTAAGTAAGTCTATCATAAAGAACTTGAGTTCTTTAAAAACATAGATAAAACCTTAACCTTTTTAAATTTTCAGATAGGTCATCTTCTTATAAAAGTACCATTTATTAGGGCGTTTTATAGAGATATAGAGCAATTAAGCCGCATATAGTAAGATTAAAAGATTTTAAATTGCAAATAGGATAATAATATATATTATAGAGAGATTATGAAGAGAATAATTATAGATTTTAAAATATGCCTTTTGTGAATTTATATATTTTTGTAAAGAGCGCCCTTTTTAATTAATATTGAAAAAATATTTATAGAAGATATAATTTAATAATGATGGAAAATTTTATTAACAGAGAGGATAAATATAAATTAAAAAGTACTTTATCATATATTGACCCCTTTTTAGGAATATATAACCGTTTATTTCTTTCAGAATTCATTCCACAAATTTTAAAAGATACAATAGAGAAAAAACAAAAACTTTCTGTTTTTATGATAGATTTAGATAATTTTAAATATGTAAATGATAGTTATGGTCATATTGTTGGAGATAAAGTAATAGAAAGTATAGCAGAGATATTTAAAAAAATAGTAAGGGAGACTGATTATTTAATAAGGTATGCCGGAGATGAATTCCTATTTATTTTATCACCCAGTACATTAGAAAGTTCTTATAAAGTTGCAGAACGCTTATTAGAAGGAGTTAGAAATTTTAAATTTTCTATAAACGATAAGATAATTATACAAACTGTAAGCATTGGATTTGCTTTGTTTCCGGATGACGCTTCTAATTTAGAAGAATTAATAAAATATACCGATGAGGCTTTATATTTTGCTAAGAAAAAGGGTAGAAATTGCGCAGTATATTTTAAAGAAGTAAATATCAATAAAATAAGCATAAAAATTGCGTTAGATAGAATACCTTGTCCTTTATTTATTGATAGAGAAAAAGAAATAGATATTATTAAAAGAAAAATAGATGAGTTTAAAAAATCAGGAAATGCTAGAAGTATTATAATTTCTGGTCCATCAGGTATTGGGAAATCCCGTTTTTTAAAAGAAATTCGTAATTCCTTAGACGGACCTATATTATATTACAATGCATCTTTGAATAATCATTTGGTATCGTTTTATTTAATATCTAGCCTGTTGGATCTATATTTTAGAAATAAACTTTTTTATAAAAAAGATGATTTAGATTTTATTTTAAAAAATATTAATGATGAATATATAGATATTCTTTGCAATTTTATTCCAACATTTAAAGAAATTTTTCCCAATAAGAGAAAGGTAACTTTTGAGAAGAATATTTTGTTTGAGATATATTTTAATTTGATAAAAAATATTTTAGAGATAGAAAAAAAAATATTTTTTATGATTGATAATGTTCATTATTCAGATTTAGCTTCTTTAGAATTTATTGATTTTTTATTTTCAAAGGCAGCGAATTTAAATATATTTTTATTTTTAGTAACATTAGATCCATTACCAGCGGATACATATAATATCGAGAGATTTAAAAAAATTATTGAAAAATTTGTTTTAAATTCAGATACAATATCAATAAGGTTAAATCCTTTTTCTTACAGAGAGACAGAGGAGATGATTAATGCAATTTTTCCGCAGATAGAGAATCTTAAATATATTAGCGATCTTGTTTTTGAGACAACAAAAGGAAATCAATTTTTTATAGAAGAATTTTTAAAATATTTAATAGAAATTTCTTTAATATATTTTGAAGATAATAGATGGAAAGTAAAAGATATAAATAAAGAGTCTTTACCTAAATCCGTGGAAGATATAATTAAGCAAAGATTTAAAATATTAGATCCAGATATTAAAGAAGTAATTTTTATATCTTCTGTTATAGGAGAAAATATAACCCCATCTGTTTTAAGTAAAGTAAAATTAACAAAAGAAGGAGAAGTCTTAGAATTATTAGAAAAAGCAAGCAGACTTAAAATTATGAAAGAGGAAATGAATGGTTTTAATTTTTTAAATGAGATAGTAAAGGATACCGCTTTTAAAGAGATACCCATTTTTGAACGTAGGAATATCTCTACAAAAGTTTATGAAGTCCTTTTAGATTTTTACAAAGAAAATATTGAGACGATTGCTTTTCAATTGGGTAATATTTTTTATAAAACAGAGGATTTGGAAAAATTAGAAAAACTTTATAGAATAATCAATCAAAAAATTTCTGAAATATACAATCCTCAGGAAATATTAAAATATTTAGAAGGATGGATAAATGCTTTTGAAGAAAGTGATAGGTTTCAAGAAATAATAGAAGTTAAGCCAGAAGACGGTTTTTTAATAACAGAATTATTTAGATTATTTCAAGGTATTTTGAGAGATTATAATATATATCCAAAAAATAGTATTATATTACGAGAACTAATAAATAATTTATATGAATTAATATGTAAACTTTTAAAAAATTATAATAAGATAGAAATTAGTGAAGATAGTGGGTTTTTAATAATAAACAGAAAAAGGATTACAAAAATGATACTTAAAACCTTAGATATTAACTATTTATTAAAATTTTTAATAGAGAGAGAAGTAAAGTCTTTCTCTTTTAGAGCCGGTATTCTTAAAGAAGAATTAGAAAGTTTTTTTAGTATAATCACTTTAGAACCGTTTGAGTTTAATAATATAAATTTGAAAGAAGTTTTTTTAGAGAAAAGTATAAGACATATTTCTATAAAAAAGATTGATTTAACTGCCAAATTTTTAGAAATCACTCCTTTTGAAAAGAAATTAGAGGGTAATATTTTTTTAGATTTTCTTTTAGGTAAAATTTCAGGTAAAGATTTAGTTAATTTTAATTTATTATCTCTTTTAAAAGAAGATCCAAAGACATTATCAAAGGAATTTGTTGAAGCTGTGGAATTTATTAAAAATATAGAAAAATATAAGGATAAATTTGATATATTTTCTGAGGGATTACAGAAATTTTTTGAATCTTTAACTAAAACCACTGATACTCAGATTGAAAATCTATGGAAGACTAAAGAGATGGAGAAAAAGTTGGTTGATTTATTTTTTAATTTTGATACTGATTATAGGGCTCAATTAATAAAAAAAAGTTATACAAAAGATAAACTTGTTGAAACAATATTGAGATCATTAAATGAAAAAGATATTTCTAAATTTTTGGATGAATTATTTACATCCCAAATGTCTCTTTACGGACTAAAAGATATAATTACAAAATTAAATAATATATATAAAGAAAGTGATAAAAATTTTGAAGCATTGTTTTCTTGTAAGATAAATAATTTATCGCAGGAGCAGATAAAATTTATAAAAGGAGAGATTAGGTTAATAGATTTGCCATTTAAAGAGAGATTAAGTGAAATATTTAAGTTAGATATCCAAGATTTAAAAAATATTCCTAAAGAAGAATTATCTTCTATAATTGAGGAATTAATTTTATCACAAGATTATCAAAAATTTAAAGATTTTTTTATTTATATTAGAAGAATATGCTTAGAAAAATTTGAGGTTGCTTCAAAAATAAAAACAATATATATAGATGTATTTAAAAAAATATATTTTTCTGGAAAACAAAGAATAATTTATGACGTATTAAATAGTCTAATTTCTATAGCAAAAATAAGCATTTCTAAAGAGGATTTTATATTTATCTTGGATGTAATTTATGGTTTTATTGAGAATACAAATTTTTATGGATTCAAAAGAAGTGAAGAGTTAGATAAGATAAATATTCTTTACAATATTTATTCTACAATTAAAAGTAATAAAAAATTAGATATTGAAGAAGATGAATTAAAAATTTTAGAAAAAAAATTTAATTTTAATGTATTAATTACAGAGCTTTTTAATTTTTATATTGATTCTACTATTATAGAAGGTGAGTTAAAATCTGTAAAAGAAAGTATGTTTAATTTCTTTATAGATTTTTCGGATGAAGTTATAGAAAATTTAGTTAAAAAATTTAAAAATTTATATGACCCATTTGATAAATTTTTAATAATAAAAAAAATAATACCCTTTTTAAATTCTCTTTCTATCGAGGATCTTAAAAAAGTTATAAACAGTGCTTTAAAGTTATTTGATTTAGACGATCTTTGTAATATACTTTCTTATATAGATGCCAAAAACTTAAACATTATATTAGGGGATGTTTATTTAAATAGCGAGGATAAAAATAGAGAAAAAATACTTGAATTAGTAAGAAGAATAAATTTAACAGATGCGGAAGGATTTTTAAAAAAACTTTTAAAAGATGAAACCCATTCAAATCTTAAGGATATTATTATAAAAGTTATTGACAAAATAAAAAAAGGTAAATAATATGCAAATAGAAAAAAGAAAAATTGCTTTTATCGGTGAGATACTTATTAGTTTAAATAAAATAACTCTTGAACAATTAAGAGAGGCTTTAAATATTCAAAGTTTAAGATATCCGGATAAACCATTGGGCGAAATTCTTAAAAATTTAGGTTATATAACAGATGAAGATATTACAACTGCCTTAGCTATACAATTTTTATTTCCTTTTATAAATTTAAAAAGATATAAATTAAATAAGGAAATTATAAATCTTTTATCTAAGGATTTTATTTATAAATATAAACTTATACCTCTTGATAAATTTGGTAGGATTATTACATTAGGAATGGTTAATCCGTTAGATGTAGAGGCTATTAATATGGTTGAAAAGATTACTAATCTTAAAGTTAGGGTATTTTTTATAAATAAAAGTGATTTGGAGGAGATTATTTCTTTGATTTAATATGGTGGAAGATTTTAAAAATAAAGAAAAGGTTGATAAAAAAGAAGATACCAAAAAAGAAGATAATATTTTTTCTGTTTCAGAATCTTTTGCTATAAAAGTTGTTAAAAATATTATTTTAGATAGTATAGAAAAAAGAGCAAGTGATGTTTTTATTGAAACATTAGAAGATTGTTTAAGGATTAGATATAGAGTAGATGGGTTATTGCATGAAGCAGGAAGATATTTACTTGAAGAAGCTCCTTATATTATAACTGCCATTAAAGTTATTTCTGATTTAGATGTTGCAGAACATAGACTGCCACAGGATGGTCATTTTCGTTTTAATATAAAAGATAGGAATGTAGATTTTAGAGTTTCTGTTTTACCAACAAATCTAGGTGAAAAAATTGTATTGAGAGTTTTAGATAAAGAGAGATTAAATTTAGATTTAGACAATTTAGGTTTTGATAGTGAAGCTGTTGAAATTTTGAAAAGGAATCTAAAAAAACCTTACGGAATGATTGTAGTATGTGGAGCAACTGGTTCTGGGAAAACAACTACACTTTATTCTTGTATAAAATTTATTAATTCCCCTAAGTTAAATATAGTTACAATAGAAGACCCTGTGGAATTTCAACTTCCCGGAATAAATCAGGTACAAGTTCAAGAAGATATTGGTTTAACATTTGCAGCTGCTTTACGTTCTATATTAAGACAAGATCCAAATGTGATTTTGGTGGGTGAAATTAGAGATTTAGAGACTGCAGATATTGCAATAAAAGCATCTTTAACCGGTCATCTTGTATTATCAACTTTACATACTACTACTTCTACTGCTGCTATGGTAAGATTTATTAATATGGGCATAGAACCTTTTTTGGTTGCCTCTTCTTGTTTAATTAGCGCTTCTCAGACCCTTCTTAGGAAGGTTTGTGAATATTGTAAAAAAAAGACAGCTATCCCGGACGTACTTAAGAAAGAGTTAGAAAATAGAAATATTACAATTCCGAAAGATTTTGAATATTATAAACCTTCAGGTTGTAAATTTTGTAATAATACCGGTTATTCTGGAAGAATAGGTATAATTGAAATTTTTGAGATAGATCAAGAGATCAGAGAAGCAATTATTTCTAACAAAACAGAAATAGAGATAAGAAGATTAGCGATTAAAAAAGGTATGCTTACTTTAAGAGAAAAGGCTTTAAAAAAAGTTTTAGATGGTTTAACAACATTAGAGGAGGTTTATAGAACTACTATTGATTAATTAGATTTTAAAAATAATATGACAGAAGAAGGAATTAATAATAAAAATAAAGAAATGGAGGTTTTTTATTCTCTTTGTGAAAATTCTAATTTTCCACCAATAGATTTAACAAAATATGAAATACTTAAGGATACTTTAAATTATATCCCTGAAAAGATTGCAAGATTATATAAAGTTATTCCGATAGAGCGTTTTGGTCCTATTTTAATTGTAGCTGTAAGTTATCCCTTTGATCTTCTTTTGATAGATAATTTGCGCATTATAACTCAAATGGAAATTGCGCCTGTTTTAGCACCTACAGATCAAATATTGACATCCATTGACAAATATTATTCTTTACTAAAAGAAATGGAAGAAGATTTTGAATCAACTAAAAGTTTTTCAGAAATAATATCTTTTAAGGATACAAGATTTGATTTAGCTGAAGCAGAGAAAATTTCCAAAGACACAGAAATTATAAATATCGTTAATAGATTAATAAAAAATGCAATTAAAAGTAGGGCAAGCGATATTCATATTGAACCACAAGAAGATTGTGTTCGTGTGCGTTATAGAATAGATGGAGTATTATATGAAGTTGAAAAGATAAAAAAAGAATACAAAAGTGCTTTAGTTGTTAGGATTAAATTATTATCTAAATTGGATATAACTCAAAGGCGTATTCCTCAAGATGGTAGAATAGGTTTTCGTATAGAAGATAAGGATGTAGATATCAGAGTTTCTATATTGCCTGTTATTTTTGGAGAGAAAATAGTTATGAGAGTGTTGGAAAAATCAAATTTAAAATTAGAGATGGAAAGTTTAGGATTTTCACCTTATGCTTTAGAGCTTTTTAATAAAGCTATATTTAAGCCTTTTGGTATGATTTTATTAACCGGTCCAACAGGTTCTGGGAAAACAACTACACTTTATACTATGCTTAATTTATTGAATAGTATTACAAGAAATATAATTACCATAGAAGATCCTGTTGAATATAATTTATCTGGGATAACTCAAATTCCAATAAGACATGAGATAGGTCTTACTTTTGCTACTGCATTAAGAGCTGTTTTAAGACAGTCTCCTGATATAATAATGGTGGGAGAAATAAGAGATTTAGAGACAGCAGATATTGCAATGAAAGCAGCCTTAACAGGACATCTTCTTTTTTCAACTTTACATACCAATGATGCACCCTCAACAATTACAAGGCTTTTAAATATGGGAATTGAACCATTTTTAATTTCATCTTCTTTAAGTATAGTTGTAGCGCAAAGATTAGTGCGTAGGATTTGTCCTAAATGCAAGATAAGCTATAAATTTGATTTAAGTTCTTATAATGAGATAAGCGAGGAATATAGAAAAAAAGATGTTATACTTTATAGAGGAGAAGGATGCGGTGATTGTGGTAATACAGGTTATAAAGGTAGATTGGCTATTGCTGAGGTTCTTTATTTAGATGAAGGTATAAAGGATATGATTATTAAAAATGTCTCTATATCAGAGTTGACAGAGTATGCTCGTAAATATTGCGGTATGAAGACGTTGCGTGAAGATGCTTTAGATAAGTGTTTTAATGGTGAGACTTCTTTTGAAGAGGTTTTGAGAGTAACATTATAAAATTTAAAAAAATGGCATTTTATGAATATTTAGTATTGGATTCTAAAGGTAAGAAGATAAAAGGTAAGATTGAGGCTTTTTCGGCTGATGAGGTTTTGAATAAGCTGCATTCTGAAGGGTTCCACGTTATCGATATTTATGAATTAAAGAGTAAAAAAATTTATAAGATAAAAACTAATGAGTTGGTAATTTTTTCAAGACAATTATCAGCTTTAATTTCAGCCGGTATTCCAATTGTAAAAAGTTTAGATATTTTGAGCGAACAAGTTCAAAACAAAAATTTTAAGGATGTTATTATTTCTATTAAAAACAGCATTGAAGCAGGTAGTAGTCTTGCAGATGCATTTTCTAAATATCCAGAGATTTTCCCTGTTCTTTTTATAAATATGATAAATGTAGGAGAATTTAGTGGAAATTTAGATACAGTGTTAGAAATATTGACAGATTATTTAGAGGATTATAATAATTTAACAAAAAAGACAACCTCTGCAATGGTCTATCCTATAGGGATTATAATTTTTGCATCTTTGATTTTAATTGCTTTATTTATTTTTGTTATTCCGGCATTTCAAAAAATGTTTGAAGGTTTAGGTGCAAAATTACCTTTGCCCACTCAGATTCTTATTAATTTAAGCATCATAATAAAAAAATATTTTATATTTTTAATTATAGGGATAATAGGTATTTTTTTATCTCTAAATAGATTTAAAAATAAACCAATTATTATGGAATTAAAAGAGAAATTGATTAGTAAAATACCTGTAATTGGAATTATATTTAAAAAGATAGCTTTATCCAGATTTACAAAAACCCTTGCTATTTTAGTAAAAAGTGGTATCCCTATACTTAATTCTCTAAATATTGCCGCTAAGGCTTCTAATAATATAGCGCTTTTAAAAAAGATAGATTTTATAAGAGATGACATATCTAAGGGAAATAAACTTGCAGAGAGTTTAAAAAAGACAGACTTTTTCCCATCTATGGTTATTGGAATGATTGGAGTAGGAGAAGAAGGAGGAGATTTAGTTGGCATGCTTGAAAAAATTGCTGATATTTATGAAGAAGATGTGGATAATTCAATTTCAGCTTTACTTTCTTTATTGGAGCCAGTAATTATTATATTTTTAGGGATTGTTATAGGAATTATAGTTATTTGTTTATTTTTACCTATTCTTCAACTTACTCAACTTATACGTAGATAAAATGATAAATAATTTTAAAGAATGATTAATAAAAAGTTTTTAAAATCTATAACTTTAGTGGAGATATTAATTTCTATTACTGTTATAATTATTGGTATTGGCGCAGCCATAAATATTTATTTTCCAATATTACAAGGTATATTTTTAGAGTCTTCTAAGATGATTGCTTGGGAATTAGCAAAAGGAACAGTAGAACTTTTTATTAACAATCGTCTTAATTTAAGCGAAGGTTCCCACCAGATTAGTTTGATAGAGTTGGAACAGCAGAGAATTTTAACACAACAAGAGAGAAACAATTATTCTAATTATTATAATATTGTAGCTAATATTTCCCGTATTCAACCGGCAAATAATTTATTTTTAATTGAAGTAGTAGTTTGTTTTAGAGATCGTGATAGTGGAAGAATTGTAGGCGAAGATATCAATTTAAATGGCAATTTAGATCCTGGAGAAGATATAGATGGAAACAGAAGAATTTCTTCTCCAATTACAATTACAACTATAAGAAGGTAGAAAGATGAATTTAAAATCTCTTACACTTATTGAAATGGTTTTAGTAATGTCACTTTTTATTTTGGTTCTTTCGTTATTATTTCCTATTGTAGGCATACGAGGTCCTTCTTTAGTATTTCAAACAAGGATGGATTTAATCGCTGAGGCAAGAAATGCAATAAATAATATTTCATCAGATCTTTTATCTTCTAATTCTATCGTAAGAGAAGACGATTTAAATAATCCGGGTAATTCAGTTATTCGCTTTAGAATCCTTAATATAGAGCCTAACGAAGAAATAAGCAGAATTCCAGCAGGTGATCCTTTTGGAGATATTTCTTGGGGAGATGGTTTAGTTTATGGTAATTGGATAAGATATAGATTGGTTAATGGCAATTTAGTAAGAGAAAGATTAAGTTTTGATTTAAATGTTATAGAAACAAAGATAGTTGGAAGGAATGTAGATAGTTTTTTAATAGATGATAGTAGAAGACCTATTTATACAATTCGTATAGCGTTTAGGAGAGAAGAATATTTAGGTATTAAACTTCCAGAAGAAATAACTTATAGTGTTTTAACTTGTATAAATACATCAAGGACGTAATATAATTTGTTTTTAAAAATATATTAGATTATGTTAATGGATAAGAATTTTAAGAATAAAAGAGCAATAGTTTTGATATTATCAATTTTATTTATAAGTATTTTTATTCTTGTTTTTTTGTTTACTGCAATAGACCAATATTTTTCTTTGTCTAATTCAAATAGACATTATGAAAATAATTTAAGACTCATTTATCTTTTGGAAGCTGGAAGAAGACTATGTGAGTGGGAATTAAGTCAGGCGCAAGAGAATTGGGATACAATAGCAAGTGATGCTACCCTACCCTCTAATACAACAATAAATGGTTCTTATATTGACAATGAGGATTTTTATAGAGTTATTGATTTGCCATTTAGAGCAAAGGTTTACAATGATAATGGTACAGTAAGAATTTATGTCCATGCTTTTTTAAATAATGAGACTGATAGCGCTAATTCAAGATATTTAGAATATATATATCCCCGCTCACCTTTATATAAATTTGCTGTCTTTACTCATGGCAATATTTCTTTTAGTGGCGGGGGCGTTTGGAATTATAGTGGAGGTAGAGTTCATACAAATTCTAATATTTATTTTTCTCCAAAGTCTGATGGTATACGTATAAATCAAATTGGAGAGCTCTCTGCAAATGGAACAATTACTTATGCAGGATATTATTCATACCCTTTGCCGAGTGATTTAGATAAATTAGATGGAAAAATTGATGGCATGTCTCCCGCACCTGCACTTCCCAGAAACAGAAATGATAATGTTAAAAATGAGACTACTACAGGTGATAATGTAATACCAGGACAATTTAGATATTTCTCGACAGATGGTAGGGGTTGGGATATATACTGGAAATCTTATGGTGATTGGATGGCGTCTTGGGGCTGGGATAATCAAGTTTCTTATCCTTGGAGAGGTTATGAGAGTTATTTTTATGGCAGGCAATTTAATGGCTCAGGGCATTTTACTAGTGAGGAATCCACATATACTATGGATAAAGATGGTAATATTATAAATTGGCAGGGACAGAATAAAGCAAATATAATAAATATTTATTATGATTATTCAAGTGATAGTTTAAAAGTAAATAATTTAAATGGGACATATTATAGTGGTAATGTTTATTTTCGTCCTGCAAAAGACAAAGAGGGCAATCCTAATGAGAATTGGTTTTCTATTCCAGGGGCATTGCCTGAAGAGTATAGTTGGTCTAAGTATAGAATACCTCTTACTGATGATCGTCCTGTAGAATTTTATGTTACAGAAAAATGTAATTTTGGTGATTCTGGATGTTTTGTAGATCCGGGACCTTTTAATTTTACAGTTGGATGGAGATATCAAAAGCAAAGAAATAGTGAGATTTGCACTGATAATGATTGTTATAATGCAGATGATTCTACATATATAAAGATACAGGATTGGAAAAATATAAAGGGTGGGAGAGATTATTTTGGTAATATAAATGCTTCAATTACTGATAGGAATGAAGAGTTTTTTGAAGATTATGTTTATGGAAATGACGTAAATGATACAAATAGTCAATATAGAAAAATAAAAGTTTTTAATCCATTAAAACAATTAAATGGTTTTTCTAATTATCTTGATTTACTTTCACAAAATGGAATAGAAGGAGTAATAAGACCGGGGGTTAGCAAAAAAGATATAGATCTTCAAGTATTTCCTAAAAGAGAAGGCGAGGAGACTATTTATATTAAAAGAGCCAATGAAAGTGGTTTATATATACCTAAAAATGAAGATGAAGTAAATACGCTTATAAATAGACTTAATAGTGGGAATTTAACAGTAGCAAGAAAAGTTACATTTTATAATTGGAAGTCAAATTCACCTGTTACTCTTGTAGATATAGATATAGGAAATTTTACTGCAGTACATGGTAATAATTTTAATGGAATAATTTATTCGAAGTTTCCAATACGTTTATCTAACGCTTCAGTCCTCCCATCTTCTCCCAATAAGAAAAAATCTTTTACTTTGATATCTGAGGAAAGTGTTTATTTAAAAGGTAATTTTAACTATGTTCCAGATAACCCTGCAACTAATAATAATGAAGAAGATGAGAATTGGCAACCTTCACATATTATTACAAAGAAAAAGCTTTATACTTTATCTAATGCTTTCAATGACCCACAACAGCCTCCAGATTTTGCAATATACCCAACATACCCTTATGTATATGTTAGGGTTGAGAGAGATGCAAACGGAAATATAACTAATTACTATAAGGAAGAGGGTAATCCATCAATTAATAATGGAGTTTGGGTAAATGCGGATGCTGTATTTAGTGAATATAACTATTATGGTGGTTATAAATATTACCCTGGTATGGATACGGACACAAGGATTTGGGTAAGAAATAAAAGAAATGAAAAACAAACAGCTTGGGAAGACGAAATTAAAAGTGGTATTAAAACAACAATTAATAAAGTTGATGGAAATTATACTTACAATTCTTTATTTATTTTCAATTATGATTGGAGCGATGGAGATACTACTTTGGAAGATTGGACATATAATGGGACTACCTATAGGAGAACTATGAAAGGAGCTTTTTTTAATTTATATTTAGAGGGCGATGCTAATTATAGTGTTTTTGCTGTACCTTTAACTCCAAATGAAAATACTTGGAACTATAGAAGAGTATTAAATCCAGATAATAGTTGGTATATTAGAACTTATGGCGGAGGAGGTCTAGATGGACAGGGTTCATCTACTTTTAAAACCTATGATCCAAGATTTCCAGATACTATTTCAATTAATCCAGAGGCAGTAATTGGAGTAAGTAGTGATAAAGTTTGGAGATTAGTAAGTAAAGAATATTATTGTAGAAACGTTTGCAATAGTAGCAAAGTCCGAGGAAATTATTGTAATCAATTCTGTGAATAGAAGAAAAATAATTAACTCAAAGCTGTTCCAAGTGGTAATATAAGTTCTGGATAAAAATTTTCTAATACTTTAAATTTTTTTGAATTTTTAAATATAGTAAACGGATTCCAAAGATTAACTTTTAAGTTTAAATTATTTTCTAAGAATTCAATTAATCCGTTTAGTTTTGATGAGCCACCACTTAAATATACACATTCTATATTTTTTAAATTATAATTTTTTTTAACATATTCAATAAAAAGGTTTATTTCATTTGTTAATAATTTTAATTGAGGAAGTAATACATTTTCTAAGGAAGTTCTATCTTTTAAATTAATTTTAAAATCTTCAGCCTCTTTAAAAGATAAATTCATTTTTTCTGAAATAAAACGTGTAAAATTTTCCCCACCTATATTAATATCTCTTGAAAATATTGGAATGTTTTTGTTTATAATAAGTAGATTAGTAATGGTTGCACCTATATTTATAATAATAAATGAACTATTTTTTGAAAAATATTCACTTTTTAAAAATGCTTTATATAGTGCTATTGTGTTTACAGTAATAGTCTTTGGAATAACCCCTATTTGTTTTAAAAAATTTACCTTTTCTTCAATATAATTTTTTTTTGCAGCAACTATTAAAACATTCATTTTATCATCTGGGGTTTTTTCTAAAATATCTACATCTACTATGCTTTCTTCTAATGAGAAAGGAATATATTTTCCGTATTCAAATTTAAGAGAGTTAATGAGCATATTTTTTGACATATAAGAAAAAGTAGCATATCTTACAATAACATTTTTCCCACATATAGATATATTTACTTGATTATTGGTTATACCTAACTCTTTATAAAAGTTTTTAATAAAATTAATTTTTTCCTCTAATGTAACATTATTTGAAATAGGTTTAATATCACAATTAATAAGTTCTGGTGTTTTTTTTCTTAAAGAAATTTCTATAATCTTAATAGAATAGGACCCAATATCTAATCCAACTTGAGTAGGTTTTGGCATTGCTTACTTTCTATAGATTTAAATTTTTTATAAAATTCTAATGCTTTCTCTTTATCATTAAGATATTTTCCATATATTATGGTTAGATTATATAATGCATCTTTTTTAAAAGACGAATTTGTTTTTGCTACCATTTTTAATTTTTTAATAGCCAAAGAGTATTTTTTTGTAAATGCATATAGCAGACCTATATTATAATGGATTTTTGGATTTTGTGGTTCAAAAGTTAAAATTTTTTTATATTCTTCAAGAGATTTTTGAAAGTTTTTTTTCTTATAAAAATAATAAGCAAGCATTTCTAATGCTTTTATCTTTTTTTTATTTTTTATTTCTTCTTCTATACTAAATGCAGAACTAAAGAATAAAATAAATAATATTAATAAAATTATTAATTTTATATAAATCTTCATATTAAGGAGCTTTTAATGGTAAAAGTTTTAATTTTTTAAAATTTGGTAGTTCTTCTTTTTTTTTAACATTGTCTATTTTTTCCTTGTCCTTAATTTCTAAATCATTTTTTGTCTGTATATTTTTTGATTCTTCTTTTATTTTTTCTTTAGGGAAGAATTGTTTTCCATTCAAAATTTCTTTATCTTCTTTAACAATATCCTTTGTATCTTTTATAATAATTGGCGTAACAAAAATTATTAATTCGCGTATTTCGTCTGTATTTTGGGTATTACGAAATAAATTTCCAAGAAAAGGTATATCCCCTAAAATTGGTATCTTTTTATTTGTTGTTTTTCTTTCTCTTTTTCTTAATCCCCCTATTACAATTGTTTCTTGGTCTTTTACTAACATAGTATTCTGAGATTTTCTTGTTGCAATCTCAGGTTGTTGAGATCCACTTGAGTCGGTTATAAATCTGTTTACAAAACTTTGTTCCGTAGATATATCCATAACTACATGTCCATCAGGGGTGATATGGGGTTTTACTATAAGTTTAATCCCTACATCTTTAAATTGAGTACTGGTCATAGAACCATCTTGTGTCTTTTGTACGTCTGTATAGGGTACCTGTTCGGTTATGTTTATCTCTGCTGGTATATTATCTAAAGTTAGAACGCGTGGATTAGCCAATATTTTTGAATTACCATCTTCTTTATACGCTTGAAGGATTCCCGATAACCAAAAGTGTTGGAAAACAGATTTACCGTATATTATATTTAATGTTTCCTTTGTAACTCCAAGTGATTGTGACCACATTTTTGTAGGTGTTCCTGTTGTATCTAATGATGCTTTATCGTAATAGCTCCATTCAATTCCAAATTCAAATTCACTTGTTAATTTTTTATCTATCATCCATACTTCAACTAAAACTTGAGGAGTTTTTTTATCAAGTTCTTTAAGAATTTTTTCTGCTTTCTCAATTACCTCAGGAGTATCAGTTATGATTAAACTATTGGTTCTTTTATCGCCTTCTAATGTACCTCTTTTAGTCATTAATGATTTTAAGTAAATTTTTGCTTCATTTAAATCTACAAAATTTAACGTAAGGATTTTTGTTGTTAGAGGGGATTGATCTTGTTCTTCTTGAATTTTTTTATATGTTACTATAATTATAACACCATTTTTTTCAATTGAATAGAGATTATAAGTTTTTAATATCAGCTCAAAAGCTTCTCTCCATGTGAGATTTTCTATATTTAAAGTGACTCTTGCTTTTACATCCTCACTAACAAGAATACTTACTCCTGACAATTTTGAAAAAATACGAGCCACCTCTTTTATGTCCGCTTCTCTAAATTCTAAATATAATTTATTAGTTTTTTCATCTTTAAATATTTTTTTTACTCCACTTTTTTTATCTTTTATTTCTGTTTTTGATTTTTCTTCTGCAACATTTATTATTTCATTTTGTCCCTCAGGTATTATTTGCGTTTCTTTTTGATGTTCTAAAAAAGTATTCTGTGGTTCCAAAGATATGTTTTCTTCAGCTAAAGAGTTTAAGAGTAAAGTTAATATAAACGTTAAACTAATCAGTGATGTCTTAGCTATCTTTTTTAATAGGTATAGTGATTTCTTCATTTTTATAATTTAATATTATAAAATCTTTTGTAATTTTTTCTATAATCATCCCCTGATAATTTCCTTTTTCTTCTACAATATCTTCATTTAATATTATATATTTTCTTTCTCCATCTATAACTACACCTTTTATTTCTATAGGAATTGGAAGATATTGCGCTTCTTTTTTTATTTCTTCAAAATCTACAGGTGGTATAAATGGGTCTCTTAAAACAATGGAATTATCGAATTCATTATTTGCCAATAAAATTTTTATCCAAAATAATGACAAAATTAAAATTTTATAATTCTTTTTATTTATTATCATCTTTTTTAACCATCTGATAAAAACTAAAAGTTGATTTATTATTTAAGGAATAATTTTTTGGATTACTTACCAAAGTTAATTCACTTAGTTTAATAGAAGGTTCATTATGTTCAATATCCCATAAGAAAGCTAAAAAATTTAAAAAATTTGAATCAAATTCTAATGCTATAGGAATCTCTTTAAATTTAATTTTATATTCTTTTTTTTCTTTATATTTTATTTCTATTTCCTTAATAGGCAGGGGTTTAATATATGTAAAATTCAATTTATGTTTTTTAACAGTACTTGTCAATGTATCCAATAGGGTTGAGATATTTTTTTCTTTTAATAGACTTTCTTCTATAATTTTGATTTTATTTTCAAGATTGATTTTTAAGTTAGTAATTTCTGTATTTTTTCTGTTTAATTCTTGAATTTGTTTTTCATTTAATTTTAGCATAGAGCTTGCTTTGGTTTTTAAATTTTTTATTTTTGATATTTTTGGAGTTATATTTAAGCCCCATAAAATGATAAATATTATAATCGGTATAATTATGATAATTGTGTTTAAGATTTGTTCCATAAATATAATATTTTTTTTAGTTTTTGTTAAATCTATAGCCATAGTTATTCTTTTGTATATATATTAAGTTCAAATCTTAAAATATTTTTATTTATATTTACAGAATTTATCTCTTTTATTGTAGCTTTAGCATCTACGAGATTTATATCTGCAAAATCTTTAAAGAAAAATTCATCTTCTTTTAGAGACTTTATAAAGTTATTTAGAATAGATATAGATTTTTCTTGAGTATCTGAAGCATAAATATAACCATTTAATTTTAATATTTCTTTTTTATCCACTTTTTCTATTTTTAGATTTTCTAACCACATTTCATTAGGCATAGATTTAGTAAGAATTAATAATTTTTCAGACCAAAAGAAATCTCTTTTATAGAAACTTTTTAAGATTTTTAATTTTTTATTTAATTCATCAAGTTCATTTTGAGAGGCTTCAATTTTTTTTTGTAAATTTGTATAATTGTTAAATTCTTTTTCTAACGCAGCGACTTTTTTATTTGTATTTATAAGTATAAAAGAAAAATATAAATTTACACACCCCCATACAATAAGAGAAAAAATAGTATTGTATATAAATTTTTTAAATATAACTTTTTTTTCTATTAGCCCTAATTTATCTTCTTTTTGGATAAGGTTTATACTCATTATTTTTATTTTATTTTATTATTGATTTTTTCAGAAGATGGGGGTGTTATTAATTTATTTTTAAAATTTAAAATGTTTTCAATATCTTTTTTAGTAAATATACGATGGTTATTTCTATCTCTTGCTACCTCAGGGACTTTACCTTTTTTAAGCCATAAAAAAAGAGTATTTCTTGATATTTTTACTATTTTAAGCACATCTTTTGTGGTATAAAATTTTTTTTCTTTCATATTAGAAGATTCGGTATAATTTTTATATCCTTGTTATACTTTGGTATACTTATCACGAATTAATCTTACCTTATTAATATTGATTTGTCAAGTTTTTTTAAAAAAATATAGGGAACGGAAGATTATACTCCTTTGATTAAGAGAATTAAGTTTTGTTTAAATAAAGCATTCAATCAACCACAGATAATATAAGTGTTTCTTTTGAAAGGTCTGGGTGTTTTTAGCCAATCGCTAAAGGGATTTATTTTCTTTATAAGTATTTTAGTCTTTGGAAATTAAAAAATATTAATAGGTTTTAGTTTATCAAGAAAATCATCCTTTCTCTAAACGTTTCAATTTCATAAAATTCTAATTTAATTAGATTATATACTGTTATATAGATTCAATCTATAAGCAGAATGTGGAATAGTTTCATGGATGGATCTTCTTTTGTATAGCGAAAATAGAGTGAAAGCCTTTTAGCTAAATAAAACACAGTATTTTAAGAAGCATTATCAATTTAAAAACACAACTTTATTGCCAAGACAGACTATTTGGGTGTATTATAAAGGGGAGTTGGTTGGTAGTTATAATAATAAATAATATTTTTATTTTTGTTTGATTTAAAATTAAAAATATGTTTTTGTTTAGAGCTATTCTTATAAAGAAGTTTTATGATTTAAGTTTTTAAATCAATTTTCGATTTTATCGTTTTATCTCTAAAATTTTAAAAATCTCTTTTGAATATAAAAATCTTAAACTATTTCTTTCAATCTTTCGAAGTTTCGAAGGAAGGGGGTCGATCTCTCTTCCCATTTTTGCAAAAAATTTTACATTTGAATTTATATTAAAACATTATATAATAAAAAATACAACTTAATACAAAATTTAAAATGAAAAGACTTGATGGAAGAGCATTTGATGAGTTAAGGGATATTGAGATTGAACGAAATTATTTAAAATATGCAGAGGGATCTTGTTTTATTAAAATGGGGGATACAAAAGTAATTTGTAGTGCTACTTTGGATAAAAATTTACCATTATTTTTGAAAAATACAAACACAGGTTGGGTGACTGCAGAATACGGAATGCTTCCACGTTCCACTCATATTAGGGTTCAAAGAGATAAAAATTCCGGTAGAAATTTTGAAATTCAGAGATTAATTGGCAGAGTCTTAAGAAGTGTTGTAGATCTAAAAGATTTAGGGGAAAGGACTATTTTTATAGATTGCGATGTAGTACAGGCAGATGGCGGAACGAGGGTAGCTTCAATTATTGGGGGATTTATTTCTTTGGCAGATTGTCTTTATAAGTTATATGAGAGTAAAACTATTTTAAAATTTTGTATAACAGATTTTTTAGGTGCTATAAGCGTTGGTTTATATAAAGGAAATTATATATTAGATTTAAATTTTGAAGAAGATTCAAATGCAGATGTTGATATGAATATCGTAATGAAAGGTAGTGGAGAGTTCGTTGAGATACAGGGGACAGGGGAACATTTTTCTTTTTCACAAGAAGATTTAAATTCTATGATTGAGTTAGCCAAGAAAGGGATATACGAAATTATTGATTTAGAAAGAAACATACTTAAGGATATATTTTAATGCGCTTAATAGTTGCAACAAATAATAAAGATAAATTTAAAGAGATTAAAAAGATACTTTCTTCTCTTAAATTAGAAATTTTATATTTGAAAGATTTAAATAGAAATTTTAATATAAGGGAAGACAAAAAAACTTTTTTTGAAAATGCTTTTAAAAAAGCAAAGGTTATATCAAAAATTTATAAAGATGATTTAGTGGTTGGAGAGGACTCCGGTTTAATTGTTGATTATATATATCCAAGGCCTGGTGTATATTCAAAAAGATATGCTGGTAAGAATGTAACTTATTTAGAAAACAATTTAAAATTGTTAAAGGAATTAGAAGGTGTTAAATTTAAAGACAGGAGTGCAAAATTTATCTGTAGTGTTGTTTTATTAAAAAATGCTAAATTGATAAAAAGTTTTGAAGGTTCAGTAAGGGGTTTTATTTCAGAAAAGATAATGGGTAATAATGGTTTTGGGTATGACCCTATTTTTTACTTACCAAAATTTAAAAAAACATTTGCAGAATTACCTTTAAGTTTAAAAAATAAAATAAGTCATAGAGGAAAAGCTTTTAATCTTTTAAAAAAATATTTAAAAAAATATATTTAATGGTATAATATGAAATTAAGTACAGAGAAAGAGAAGATAAGAAAAATATTATTAAAGAAAGTTTTTTCTTTGACAGGAAAAGAGATTTTAATTAGAAGTAATAGGATAAAAGATAACTTGTGTAGTTTGCCCATATATAAAAATTCAAAGATCATTATGAGTTATTACCCAATGAAGGGTGAGGTGGACATTCTTGGTATGATGGAGGAGGCTTTAAGCCAAAATAAAAGGATATGCTTACCGGTTATAGATTTAGAGAAAAATGATTTATATCCTTTCGAAGTTAAGAATTTAAACGATTGCATTTTAGGTCCTTTTGACATAAGACAACCTGATACAGAGAAAAGCAAAAAAGTAGATATAAAGGATATCGATATCATTCTTACCCCGGCTATAGCCTTTGATTATAATAAAAATAGACTTGGTAGGGGTAAGGGTTTTTATGATCGGTTTTTAAAAAAAATTAACAAGAACACAATAAAGATTGGATTAGCATTTGATTTCCAAATTCTTGAAAGCCTTCCAATTCATACCAAAATAGATCAAAAGGTTTCAATCCTTGTTACTGAGAGATTTATAATCTAAAGGGCTAAACTACAATTAGGGAAAGGAGGAAGTCATGACAGTTGTAATTTCCATTTCAGCTTTAATTATTGGAGCATTAGGTGGAGCTATATTTATAGAAATTTTAGAAAGAAATAAGATTAAAAAACAAAAAGAGTTAGCTGAAAGAATATTAAAAGAATCAAAAATAAAGGCAGAGGAGATTTTAAATAAAGCGAATTTAGATTCAAAAGAACTTTTATATAAGTTAAGAACTGATTTTGAAAAACAATATTCATCAAAAAGAGAAGAATTATTTCAGATAGAGAAGAGATTAATGCAGAGAGAAGAAAACCTGGAGAAAAGATTGGATTTTATTGAAAAGAAGGAGCAGCAGTTAAATGAATTACAACTTAATATAAAAAACAAACAACAGGAATTAGAGAAAAAAGATATATTTTTGCAACAACTTATAGATGAGGAGAAAGAGAAGTTAAGAAAGGTATCTTTTTTAACCCCACAAGAAGCAAGGGAACTTTTGCTTAAGAGATACGAAGAGGAGTTAAAGTCTGAAAAAGCAAGATTAATTAAACAAATTGAAGATGAGATAAAAGAAGAAGCTGATAGGAAGGCAAAAGAGATAGTTTCTTTGGCAATTCAAAAATGTAGTATAGAGACCACTTCGGAAACAACAGTTACTGTCGTTCCTCTTCCAAATGATGAGATAAAGGGTAGGATTATAGGTAGGGAAGGTAGAAATATTAGAACTTTTGAGCTTATGACAGGAGTTGATTTATTGATAGACGATACCCCTGAGGCCGTTAATATATCAAGTTTCGACCCTATTAGGAGAGAAGTAGCAAGATTATCTCTTGAAAAACTTATTCAGGATGGTAGGATCCATCCTGGTAGAATTGAAGAGGTGATAGAAAAGACAAAATTGGAATTTGATAAACAATTAGTAGAAGAAGGTAAACGTGTAGCATTTGAAGTTGGAATACATAATTTTCATCCAGAAATAATAAAACTTTTAGGAAAACTTAAATATAGAACAAGTTATGGTCAAAATGCTCTTCAACACTCAAAAGAGGTTGCTTTCATTATGAGTATTATTGCTTCTGAATTAAGACTTGACGGAATTTTGGCAAAAAGGATAGGTTTATTACACGATATAGGTAAGGCTGTTGATCATCAAGTTGAGGGGACGCATTCTAAAATAGGTGCAGAGCTTGCAAGAAAATATCAAGAAAATGAAATAGTTATAAATGCCATAGAATCTCACCATGAGGAGGTAGAATTTAAACATATATATAGTTTAATCTGTGCTATAAGCGATGCTATTTCTGCTTCAAGACCCGGAGCAAGGCGTGAAACACTTGAGACATATATTAAAAGATTAACCAAACTTGAGAATATTGCAAATTCTTTTGAGGGTGTAGATAAAAGTTATGCGATACAGGCAGGTAGAGAGATAAGGATAATTGTGCATCCAAATAAGATTAAGGATGAGGACCTTTCGCTTTTAGCTTATGAAGTAAAAAAGAGAATAGAACAGGAAATGGATTATCCCGGAAATATAAAAATTACAGTTATTAGAGAAACAAGGGCTATTGATTATGCTAAATGATATAATTGACTATTTAATTTATTTTTAATATAATATAAAATCTAAATGGGGGTTATTATGCAGGAGGATAAAAAAAAGGTTTTTCTTTTAGCTGGGCATGCCCAATCAGGTAAAACTTCTATATCAGAGGCTATTTTATTTAAGTGTGGAGCTATAAGTAGATTAGGAAAGGTGGAGGAAGGCAATACTGTAAGTGATTACGAAGAGGATGAAAAGGAAAGAAAGAGTTCTGTTAATATGTCATTTCTGCATTCTCAATATCAAGATAATTTTTTACAGTTTATTGATACCCCAGGTTATTTAGATTTTATAGGCGAGCTCATTTCGGCATCAAGGGTTGTAGATTTTGGAATTATAGTGATTGATGCTGCGAATGGTATTGAGGTTGGTACTGAAAAAGCTTGGGAGATTTTAAGAAAGGAAAATTTACCATGCATTTTTTTAATCAATAAATTAGACAAGGAAAATACAGATTTTAATAAGGTTGTTTTAGAAATTCAAAATACTTTTACAAAAAAAGCGGTTCCTTTTGCTTTCTTTGAAAATGGTAAAATTGTAGATGTTTTGAACAAAAAAGATAGTAATTTTTATAGTGAGATCGTAGATGCTGTAGTAGAGACTGATGATAAGTTGTTAGAAAAATATTTAGAGAAAGGTCAAATTGAAGAGACAGAATTAAATAACGCATTAAAAAAAGCCATAATAAATTCTTTGATTTTTCCAATTTTACCCTGCATTGCTACTACTACTCTTGGGATTGAGAATTTAATTAAAGTAATAACTGAGATTATGCCTTCACCTTTTGAAAGTTTACCAAAAAAAGTTATTGATTTAAAGACAAATGAATTGGTTGATATAAAGATAGATCTAAATAAAGAATTTTTAGCATTCGTTTTTAAAACTATAATAGATCCGTTTGTTGGACAGTTGAATATTTTTAGAGTTTTTGGGGGTAAACTCGTGCCTAATACTGATGTTTATAATGTTACAAAGAGAGAAAAGGAAAAGATAAGCCAGATTTATATTTTGCAGGGTAAACAACAGATACAGAGGGATGTTATTTTTGCAGGTGAAATTGGAGCTGTTGCAAAGTTAAAAAATACCTCCGCGGAAGATACCGTTTCAGTTAATTCAAATTCTTTTAAATTTCTTCCAATTGAATTTCCTCCACCATCGTATTCTGCTTCTGTAAAACCTAAAACAAGGCAAGATGAAGATAAAATCTCTGTAGCATTATCTAGATTAACAAGTGAGGATAGAACCTTTACTGTTTCAAGAGAACCACAGACAAATGAACTTTTAATTTCAGGAATGGGAGAATTACATCTTAATGTTATTATTGATAGGATGCGTAGGAGGTATTCCGCGAATGTGGAATTAGGAACCCCAAAAGTTCCTTATAAAGAAACAATTACAAAATCAGTTAAGGTTCAGGGAAAATATAAAAGACAAACCGGTGGTCGTGGTCAATATGGAGATGTTTGGATTGAGGTTGAGCCATTAGAAAGAGGGAAAGGTTTTGAATTTGTAGATAAAATATTTGGAGGCGCTATCCCAAAAAATTTTATTCCTTCTGTTGAAAAAGGTATAAGAAAAGCCTTAGAAGAGGGTTTGCTCGCAGGATATCCGGTTGTAGATTTAAGAGTTATACTTTATGATGGTTCATATCATCCTGTTGACTCTTCTGATATAGCATTTCAAATAGCTGGTTCTATGGCTATAAAAAAGGCATTGCTTGAGGCGGGAAGTGTTTTACTTGAGCCCATTATGAATGTTGAGATAAGCATTCCTGATGAATTTATGGGCCAGATTACAGGTGATATAAATTCAAAAAGGGGAAGAGTTTTGGGGGTGGAGGCAAAAGGAAAGAATCAAATAGTGAAAGCCCAGATACCACTTTCTGAGATGTTTAAATATGCTTCGGATTTACGTTCTGTTACAGGAGGAAGAGGAAGCTATATTATGAGTTTTTCGCACTATGAAATTGTTCCTGTAAGACTTGCAGAAAATATTATTAAAGAGGCTCAAAAAAATAGAAAGGTGGAGGAAGGACAAGAGGAACAATGAAGGTATTCACAAATATTGAAGAATTACTTGGCAAAAAAATCTATAAAGATAAGAGGTTAGAGGAATTAGCTAAAAAATTTTCTTCAGAAAAAATAACTTTTTATACCGTTGAGTTTATGAATCAAAAAAAAGAGATATGCGATTGTGTAGTTTCAAGAGAAGATAAAATATTGGACTTTATTATAGAAGATTTAGATAAGGCGGAGAGTTTAAAACAAAAAGGTAAAAACGGTTTAATTTCTAAGGCAATTGATATATTAAGCAGAGGAAAGTTTTTAATTGAAGAGTTAAATGAAAAAGAAGTTGTCTTGATAAAAGAGTATGGGTTTATAACAACAAAACCAATTATTTTTTTTAGAGAGAATTTAGATGATTTATTCCCTGAAATATTTAATAAGTCCCTATTTATATTTTTCTATACAGCAGGTAAAAAAGAATCTAAGGCTTATCTTATAAAAAACAATACAGATATAGTTACTGCAGCAGGAAAAATACACAGTGATTTTTCCAAAGGATTTATTAAGGCAGAGGTTTATAATATAGCCGATTTAGGTAAATTTAACAATTTAGAAGAAGCTAAACAAAAAGGTATTATAAAGATAGTAGATAGGGATTATATAGTTTTGGATGGTGATGTTTTAAACATAAAATTTAGTGTGTAATGTTAAAGATAAGAAGAGCTTTAATAAGTGTATGGAATAAAGTTGGGATTGTTGAATTTGCAAGAAGACTCATTGAATTTAATATAGAAATAGTCTCTACAGGAAAAACCGCATCTATATTAAGAAAAGCAGGTATCCCGGTTAGAGATGTATCTTCCTTTACTTCTTTTCCTGAAATATTATCCGGCAGAGTAAAAACACTTCATCCAAAAATTTTTGGTGGAATTTTGGCAAATAAAAAACACCCGTTGCATATAGAAGAAATCAAAAACTTAGAAATTGAACCTATAGATATGGTAGTTGTTAATTTTTACCCATTTGCAGATGTAAAAGAATATATAACTTTTGATGAAAGGCTTGAATATATTGATATAGGAGGTCCGGCGCTTTTAAGGGCTGCGGCTAAAAATTTTAAGAATGTTGCGTGCATAAGTTCTATATCTCAGTATAATCCTACAATTGAGGAGTTAGAAAAAAATAAAGGATTTTTATCCGAAGAAACTTTAAGAAAACTTGCTTGCGAAGTTTTTTATCTTACAAAAGAATATGATAATTTTATTTATAACTTTTTATCTCAAAAAGATGTAATTTCTTTTCATTTTGAAAAAATAAAGAATTTAAGATATGGTGAAAATCCACATCAGAAAGCAAGTTTATATAGATTATTAAATTCTGAAGTTTTAGATTTTAATCAGATACAGGGTAAAGAACTCTCTTTTAATAACTTATTGGATTTAGATACCTCTATATCTCTTTTGCGTGAATTTGCTGAACCAACAGCTGTTATTGTAAAACACGCATCTATATGTTCAGCTGCAACTGATAAAAAATTATCTTTAGCCTATAAAAAAGCGTATTTAGCAGATACATTATCAAGTTTTGGAGGAGTTGTTGCTGTGAATAGAAAAGTTGACAAAGAAACCGCAAAGATATTTTTAGAGAGCGGTTTTAAAGAATGTATAGTAGCTCCTGCTTTTGCAAAAGAGAGTTTAAAATTATTTTCTTCTAAAAAGAATCTTATTGTTTTAGAAATGGATATAAATAAGATAATCTCAGATTTTAAAGATATAAGAGCAACAAGTTTTGGTTATCTTATAGAGGATAGAGATACAATACTTTATGATAAAAATAATTTTAAAATACCAACAAAAAGGAAACCTTCAAAAAGAGAATTAGATGATTTAATTTTTGCCTTAAAAGTTGTTAAATATGTTAAATCAAATGCAATAGTAGTAGCAAAGGAGAACGTAACTTTAGGTATAGGGGGAGGGCAACCATCAAGGGTTGGTGCTGTAAAGATTGCTTTAAGTAGAAGAATCAACTATAAAGGAGCTGTTCTTGCATCGGATGGATTTTTTCCTAAAGAGGATTCAATTAAAATAGCTAAAAAGCATAAAATATCTTCTATAATACAGCCTTCCGGTTCAATAAAAGATGAGGAAATTGTTAAAATTTGCGATTCTTATGGAATTAGTATGGTCTTTACCAATATAAGACATTTCAGGCATTAATTTTCTCTCCTTTAAATGGATAACTATAACCAAGTAAGAAAATATTTAGATTCTTTTATAAATTATGAGAGAAAAGTTTTTTTTCAATATAAAAAGAATTTGAAATTAAAGAGGGTAAAATTTTTACTTTCTTCTTTAAATATAAATTATAAAGATTTAAAAGCTTTCCATATAGCAGGGACAAAAGGAAAAGGCTCCACTGCTATTTATTGCGCAAATATTTTGGCTAAAAGTGGTTTTACTGTTGGTTTATACACTTCGCCACATTTTTTTGATTTTAGAGAAAGGATTCAGATATTAGAAAAAGATAAAAAATATTTTATTCCTAAAAAAGATGTAATAAGAATAGTAAATGAAATAAAACCTATGTTAGAAAAGATACGCTTTACAAAAAAGTTTGGAAAGTTGTCGTTTTTTGAGGTTTATACTGCAATAGGTTTTAAATATTTTATAGAAAAAAAAGTTGATTTTGTAGTTTTAGAGACAGGTTTAGGTGGCAGATTAGACGCTACGAATGTGGTTTTACCTTTAGTTAGTATTATTACTCATATAGGCTATGATCATATGGATAAACTTGGTTATACATTAAAAGAAATAGCATATGAAAAAGCCGGGATTATAAAAAAGAATACCCCAACTGTTTCTACAATTCAGAGTAAAGATGCGCTTAGGGTTTTAAAAGAAAGATGTAGAGAAAAAAAATCAAAGTTTTTTCTTTTAAATAGAGATTTTTTTATAGAAAACATTAGAATGAAAAAGGATTTTAGTATTTTTGATTTTAGATTTAATGGATATTCTCTAAAAGATTTAAAAATTTTTATGAAAGGTAAAGCCCAGATTGAAAATGCCTCTTTAGCTGTTATGTCAGTTTTAATTATTAAAGATAGGTTTGGTTTTGATTTTAATATAAAAGATGGTTTAATGGAAAGTTTTATAGAAGGTAGATTTGAGGTGTTTAAAAAAGATCCACTTATAATTTTTGATGTAGCACACAATCCAAGTTCGTTTTCTGTATTAAGCAAAAATATTGAATTTTATTATCCTAATAAAAAAGTAATTTTAATTTTTGCAGCCTCTAAAGATAAAGATGTAAAAAATATGTTAAATAAAATTAATGCAGTAAAAATTATTTTGACAACCTTTTCCAATCCAAGGTCAATTCCTCCAGAGGAGATACTCAAAAATATTAAATTAAAAGCAATAATAGAAAAAGATTTAAAAAAGGCAATAGAACTCGCAAAAAAAATATATAAAAAAAACAATCTTATACTTATAAGTGGTTCATTATTTCTTGTTAGCGATGCAAAGAGATATTTACAAAATTAAGGATTATAATACAAAAGATACCATAGCAGCAATTGCTACCTTTGCAGCAAAATCTGCTTTAGGTGTTATAAAGGTTTCAGGCAAAAAAGCAATTGATATAGTTGATAAAATTTTTGTTGCAAAAAACAAAAAATCTTTAAAAGAATCAAAGACTTATACCCTACATTATGGTTGGATTAGAGATAATAAAAAAATAATAGATGAGGTTTTAGTTAGTGTAATGAAAGCGCCTTATTCTTATACAAGAGAGGATGTTGTAGAGATCTCTTCTCATGGTGGTATATTGGTTTTGAATAAAATTTTAAAACTTTTGTTAAATAAAGGCGCAAGGTTAGCAAAAAACGGAGAGTTCACATACAGAGCATTTATAAACGGAAGGATAGATTTGCTTAAAGCGGAAAGTATTTTGAATATAGTAGATGCTAAAACAGATAAATCTTTAGATTTCGCTATTAATCAACTTTTAGGTTTTGTTTCAGAGAAGTTTAAAAATATAAGAGAAGATTTAAAAGACCTATATTCAAAGACAGAAGCGCTAATTAGTTTTGAAGAAGAGGAATTAAATATATCTTTTAAAGAA
>Ga0078972_1003800_pt1 | contig 43867 bp, 38 predicted proteins | sample YelNatPaOPGAMG01_FD_67568 | JGI IMG/M metagenome (GOLD analysis project Ga0078972, IMG submission 67568) | Hot spring thermophilic microbial communities from Obsidian Pool, Yellowstone National Park, USA - OP-RAMG-01 (SPADES assembly) (version 2) | ecosystem: Environmental > Aquatic > Thermal...
AGTCAGGATGCTTGTCCTGCCCCCAGCATCTGTCCTACATGATATCTGGGCACCTTGGGCTATCAGGTAGGCCTGACTCGCCGCATCTGGCATTCACCCTGGAAAATCACCAAAGAGCGCCTTGGCTTTGTCTTTGTTGGCGTCATAGGTCTCTTTAAGGATCTGATCCAGCTTTGGAGCCACAGTCTTGGCGCATGCGTCCGCGGTGGCTTTGCCCAGCCAGAGAGGATCAAAATCGGCATCCAATGTATTCTTGATCTGTGTCCACGCCACTGTACGTACATTGGGTGATTCGGTACCGTGTTGGTATCCACCTTGCTGCACTGCCAGCATGTCCTCGAGTGGAGCCTTGAATTGGCCTAGCCACCACTTAAACATCGATATGCGGCAGGTGCCGACTACGGCCCCTTGGGCAACGAACTTTTGCCCCTCCTCGCTCGAGAGATACGTGATCAGCTTCCACGCCTCGTCCGGATGGGCGCAGCCCTTTCCGATCAACCAGGGGCCAGTAAAGGTCATCGAGCGCTGCTGGATGTCTGAGCTTCCCCGTGGGAAGACCCCTACCGACCAGTTGAACTTGGCATCATTGGCTGAGGCATAGTTTGCCAGGTTCGATACCATTGCCACCTTGCCGGAGAGAAAGACCGAGTTCCCCCCTAGGCTGGATAGAGCCTGGCTGATCTCAGGGGTGGGGGAGACATTTTCCTTGAAAGTAAGATCTACGGCCTTCTGGTAGCTGGCGATCACATCTGGATCCGTAAAGTTTTGTTGCTGTGTGATGCCATACTTGCCGGCGTCTGGAGGGAAGATATCCTTGCCCCAGAGCATGGGGAATTGGTTGTAGTTTATGTTGCCGAAAGAAATGCCATATTCGTCGATCTTGCCGTCTTTTTCCGTCGTCAGCTTACGGGCTGTTTCCAGCATCTGGTCCCAGGTCCAGTTCTTATCTTCCCAGTTGCTGGGCGGGTACTTGACCCCAGCCTTGTCGAACATATCCTTGTTGTAGAAGAAGCAGCAGGGGATGCCACCGCGCGGGATTCCATACTGTTTGCCGCCGAAGGTGAACGTATCGATAGCGGTCTTGGAAAAGTCGCTCTGGTCGTAGCTGTCACGCTGGATGTAGGGCGTCAGCTCCAAAACCATATCTCTGTAGACATAGTCTACCAGGCCGGCGGAAAACACGGATGCATACACCTCGGGAGGGGTACCGGCCGCGAATTGGGCCTCCAGCTTCATTTCACCTTCGTCGCCACTCGCAACTGTAATAAAGTCGACAGTCAGCCCTGGATTCTTGGTCTGAAAATCAGCGAAGGCCTGTTTCATAGTGTCGATCTCTTTGGGGTTGGTACGCCAGAAGACGACGAGTTTAGCTGACTTTGATGTTTGAGCCTCCGGTGCTGTGGTAGCTGGCGCTGTGGCGGCTGGGGCGGTTGTTTCCGAAACCTGGGCGGGAGGCTCAGTAGCTGGCGCAGACGTGGGGCTACAGCCAGCCAGTATGCCTCCTATGGTCGCTCCGACCGCTAGCCTGAGAAAGCCGCGACGAGATAGTCTGTTAGTTGCCATCTTCATGCCTCCTCCTTGGAGCTGTGCTGGGAGAATCACCGATTCTCCATGCTTTGCCACAACCGATGGCTGCGGTTATAATGAACCGCTGAAGACCGAACGCCAACGCGAGTAGTTGGCGAGGGGTCACGAACAGGACGACACAAGGCCAAACTGCATAGCGATTATAACAGAACTGGCTACTGAAGTTAAGGTTCCTATTGCAGCAGTTTTGTCTGTATTTGCCAGAGAGAGCGCATAGATTACTGCACTCGATCGGCAAAGGAGCGCCACGTGATCCGTCGTGATGCCTTTGTCCACTATGTGAAAGATGCATTAGCCAACCTCTACGATCCCATTCACTTGCAGAAGCATCCCCTCGCCGGTCTGCTCCAACCTGTCGCTGAGCCCGGCCAAACGGCCGGCGAAGCCCTGCGCAACCTTCTCTGGCAGACTATTGAGAGTCTAAGGCCACCAGAGACGATTCCGATAGGCCGCTCCGAATGGTTGAGCTATCGCCTGCTTTGGTTGTACTATGTACAATCTGTAACTCAGACTGCGACTTGCCAGGAGTTGGGGCTGAGTCAACGCTCTTTCTACCGTCGCCTGCAGGAAGCGCTGGAGGCGGTTGCAGACGTCTTGTGGGTACGCTACCAGGAGATAGATGCCACCCTTCACGAGGAACCCGTACGAACCCCAGGTATTGACGAACTGGCTACAGAGCAAGCGGTGCGGTTGGCGCAAGAGTCACGGCGGCAGCCCGTTGACCTGGGTCATGCCATTAATGCAGCCCGGGAGATAGCCGAACCCCTTCTGCGCCAGCAAGGGATAAGTCTCCTGGTGGAGGTGCCATCTACCCTTCCAACGGTTCTGGCGGATCCGGCAATTCTCAATCAGATCATTGTCAATGTTCTCAGTGAGGCGATTGATCTGGCTATCGGCGATACGCTACGATTGACTGTAGCGCTGCAGAGGGATGAGGTTCTCTGTCGGCTGGATAGGTTGGATGCCGGCGGACTGACAGCCGGAAGAGGCGAAGAGAGAAGCGGCTTTCGCGTCAGTCATGACTTGCTGCAGGTATACGGTGGCCAACTTTGGTTTCAGCGGGACGAAGGCAATGCTCTAGCCCTTTTTCTCAAGATGCCAGTTGCCAAGCCAGTCAGCGTGCTCGTTGTCGATGACAGTGCCGAGACCATCGAGCTCTATAGTCGCTATCTACAGACACATCACTATATAGTGCGTGTTGCCCGGGACGAGAAGCAACTGGCAGCTAGCTTTTTGCCCACGCCTCCCGATATTATTCTCCTTGATGTGTTGATGCCACAGACTGATGGCTGGAGCATCCTGCAGCGCCTCAAGACTCTCCCTGAGACGCGCAATATCCCCGTGGTGATCTGCTCGGTGCTTGATCAGCCCCGCTTGGCTCTTGCCTTGGGCGCAGCGGTCGTACTACGCAAGCCGGTTAGTGAAACTACTCTTCTGGGAACGGTGCAGTTACTACTTTCTCATGCAAATAGTCTGGGCTGATGACATCGAGCATAGCCTGAATACATTGTGTGCCGCGTGCGATCTGGATGGGGCGACGGCAACGCAGGGTGAGCGGCGTCTGCAGATCTACCGTGTCTTGTAACCAGTCGCGTGCTGATATGAAAACCACAGGAACCTGCTGCAAGTGGGCATCGGCTCGCATGAGGGCTACCGTCTGCTCGCCATCCAGGCCCGGCATGACAATATCTATCAGGACGATGTCGGGGACTGTCTTGTGCATAAGATCGAGAGCCTGGGTTCCGACATAGGCCTTGAGGATACGATAGGGATGTGGCAGAGCAGTAAGCATACGTTCCACTAGGCGCACCGCATCGGGATCATCATCAACCAACAGAATCGTTGTTCCCCCGTCCCTTTCCACTTGTCTCAGCAGAGCTGCCAAGGCATCAGGCCGGATGGGCTTGATCAGGTAACCCAGCACGCCAGTTGCCCTGGCCTGCTCAATCATGCGGGGCATAGTGCAAGTAATGATTGGCACATCACAAGCGATATGCGCCAGACTCTCATAGATACTATCTGCCAAGCCGGGCGTCGTTATGATGGCCCGGGGATGGAGTTCCTGTGTCAACTTGACGGCCTCTTGCTCGTCGAGGGCTCCCACTATCGCATAGCCCTCCACATAGCGGGCAAGCAGGCGGATGATCCTCGGATCATCATGGACGACTAGGCAGCTTTCGAACGGTTTCTCCCGAGGCTCCAATGTGGTTGTCTCGGAGGTGCCTGCTTCTGCGCGCATACCAGGCAATGGCAAGGTAAAGCTGAACATCGTTCCTTGGCCCACTTGGCTTTCCACCCAGATTCTGCCTCCATGCAATTCCACCAAATGCTTGCAGATAGCGAGGCCCAGTCCGGTTCCCGCTCCTTCCATGGTGTCGGTCACTCGTATGCGATGGAACTCCTGAAAGAGCCTATCCAATTCCTCTGGTGCAATCCCGGGGCCGGTATCGGCTACGCTAACCAGGATGTACCCTTCTCCCAACCCAGCGCGGATCGTGATCCCTCCGCGCTCAGTCAAACGGATAGCGTTAGTCAGTAGGTTGAGCAGGACCTGGCGCAAGCGTACCGGATCAGCCAGAAGCCAGGGCAAGTTATCAAGTACCTCCTGGCGCACGTACAGCCCCTTTCTCTCGGCCAGTGGTCGCACAATACTGATAGCCTTGTTGATCACGTCCTCCATCAAGTCCACGCGATCTCGTACTAGAGGCAAGCGCTGCGCCTCAATCTGAGAGAGATCAAGGATGTCATCGACCAGGGCCAGGAGATGCTGACTGCTGCGGAAAATGGTGGCCACATCCGCACGGTAAGCGCGGGGCAGCGGCTTACCGTACTTTTCGGGCGAAAGGGCCATCAGCCGGCTATAGCCCAGGATCAGGTTCAGAGGGTTGCGTAGCTCGTGGCTCACAGTGGCGACGAAGCGGGCCTTGAGAGCACGCGCCTCCTCCGCCTCGCACCGGGCTACCAGGAGTTCATTGTTCATCCGCTCAATGCGGTAGGTTGCCTCTTCCAGAGCGCGCAGAGCCCGATAGAGTTCGCCGCGGCGTGCTCGTGCTTCAGTAAGCGCCTCACGTGCCTTGGTCCAACCTACAAGCGTCGCCTGGATGGATTGCTTTAGTGGGCGGGTGACCAGTAGACTCACAACCCAGGTCAACCCATACAAGGAGAGGGAACTGAGGTTGCTCCAGCCCAAGCTCTGGCTCCCCACACTGAACTGGAGGGCAACCGTGCTGGCAATCCACATAAGCAGCCCGACGATCGCAGCTTGCACTGAACCGAGCAAAGCGGCTGCAGCCATCACGGTCAGGGTACCGAAAGCCAGGGCCAAGGAAGAGGGATGGGCAACTATGATTAAGCTATCAGCCGTGACCAAGCCGAGCAGGAGCAGCCAGCAGGCTGCATGATGGTGCTTTGCTTGGAGGCTGTAGGCAACAAATGTTGCCGACCAGAGGATGAACGAAGGTGCAGCGTTGATGGCGAGGCGCGTTGGAAGCGATATGACGTAGGAGAGCCACAACAATGCGATCAGCGGAGGCAGCACGAGTAACAGCGTCAATTGGCTGCGTTTCAGGTCTTCGATCTCTGCCTGGATGTCATACTGAGGATCGGCAGGAGCAGCGGGGTGGGCCATTGGCCTGACTCCTTGAGCGGCAGCAAGACATAACTTGCAAAGAGCTATCTATGAGGTTCTCACGAGCTAAAAAGCAGGTGGTGCCTGTCGAAGGCACCACCTGCTTTTTAGCTCGTGAGAACCTCAACCAGCGCCGCGGCGACCTCCTCCACTGCCGCCTGCACGGCCGCGGAGAGCGGCTCCCCCATCTCCAGGCACGCAGCCTGGATGCCGAGCAGGCTTACCCGGCAGCCGAGCTCGCTCATGAGGTAGGTGGCAAAGACGGAGGGCGGCAGGGTGTGGGTGGAGGCGCTGAGGCCGTCGATCTGTTCCCAGGCCAGCCAGGTGATGGCGCCCGGTGGTGCGTCCATCTGCACCGCGTCGATCATGAGCACCAGTGTGGGCTGGAAGCGGCGCAGAGGGCCGCCGAAATTCTCGGGGGCAGCGCCTGCTTCCAGCACCAGCAGCTGCGGGTTGGGGGCCAGGCGCGCCTTGAGGGCGCGCGCCACGAGCACCCCCGCGCCGTCATCAGCGTTCAACTCGTTGCCGATGCCCAGGATGGCGAGCCGCAGGGGGCGCTCGGGGACCCCACGACCTGCAGACAGGTCGTGGGGAGCCCCGGCCCCGGGGTGCGGTTGCAGCGCCCCCTGCAGCGAGTCGAGCCAGACAGGGCGATTACTTGTTTTCATCCGCCCCATAGTGCACAGCAAAAGGATCCTTGGTGCAGGAAGCCAGTTCCCAGTCGTCGCAAGCCATGCTCAGGGCGCCAAAACGGCAGCTGAACACGCACTGGCTGCAAAAGACGCAGCGGTCCACGTTATAGTCCATGGCATAGCGCTTGGCGGCCTTGTCGATGACGATGATATCGATGGCGTTGGAAGGGCAGTCGCGCACGCACATGCGGCAGTTGGTACATTTGCTGGCATCATAGTGCAACTTGCCCCGCAGGCGCACGGGCGCGGGCTTGCGCTCAAAGGGATATCTTTCGGTCACTGGCCGCTTGAACAGGGAGCCGGTAATATCGCTGAGCATTGCACCGATTCTCACAGGATACCCCCTCGGATCGCGAGCACGATCAACAGTTGGACCAGGGCCAGTACGGCGCCGATCCGCCACCACATGCCTACCGTCTGATCGATGCGCAGCCGGGCAAAGAGCGACTGCAGCCCAGCCACGACCAACAGCACGACCAGCGTTTTGATCAGGAAGAACAGCGGGTTCGACAGGCCGCCCAGGTAAAAGGCCGTTATCAGAGTGAGGCCGATGACCAGCTCAGCGTCGCGGGCCAGGCGGAAGAGGGCAAAGCCACGGCCACTGTACTCCGTCAGGGCGCCAGCGACGACCTCCGTCTCGGCCTCGGGGGCGTCAAAGGGCGGCAGCTCCAGCTTACCCATCAATCCCACCAGGGCCACGATAAAGCCGAGGGGCTGGGTGACGATCACCCACAGATGGCTCTGCGCATAGGCGTTGATGGCGCTGATCTGCCAGCTGCCGGCCACGATGCTCGGTCCCAAGAGCGCCAGCAGGAAGGGCGCCTCGTAGGAGAAGAGCTGGGTCAGGGCTCGGGTGGCGCCGACGATGGAGAAGCGATCCGCCGTGTTCATGCCTGCGATGCCCAGGCACAGGGTCAGCATGCTGAGCAGGTAGAGGGTCACGATCAGGTCGCCACGGAAGCTATAGGCGGGGAGCAGCCCCACCATGGGCACGTAAAGCGCCGCCGTCAGCACCGCCGCCAGCGCGACGACGGGCAGGGCGGTGAAGAGCAAGGGCTGAGCGCCCGAGGGTACGATCTCTTCCTTGGCCAGCAGTTTGACCACATCGGCCAGCGGCTGGAACCAGCGTGGACCCAGACGGTTCTGATACTGCGCGACCAGCTTGCGGTCTACCCACTCGTAGGCCAGGCCTATGACGAGCAGGAAAAGGCCACTCGGGAAGAGTACAAGGGCGATTAGCGGAATGATGTTGTTCATCGGTAGTACTCGATTCCATAACGGCGCAGGTCTTCCCAGGTCCAGGTCTCCGCGCCCGCGGCTCGTTTGACGGTGATGAGGCGATCGTTGCACGAGAAGCAAGGATCGATGCCGACCAACAGCATCGGCATGTCGGCCAGCTTGTGGCCGACGGCCAACGAAGAGACCGAAGCCCAGTTGCACAGGCTGGGGGTGCGCACTTTGATGCGCTCCGGCGTATCCGAGCCGTTGCTCTTCATATAGTAGAACAGCTCGCCGCGCGGCGCTTCCACCCGGCTGATGGCCTCTCCTTCGGGGATGCGCCGGGGCACGCGCACGGTCAGGTCGCCGGCCGGCATCCGGTCCAGGATCTCACGGATCAGCCGGTAGCTCTCAAAGAGCTCGTTGATGCGCACGACAAAGCGCTCTTGCAGGTCGCCATGGGCGCCCAGCACGATGTTCACCGGGAACTCAGGGTAGGCGGCGTAGGGGGCCTCAACCCGGATGTCGCGGTGTACGCCTGAAGCGCGGACGGTCGGGCCGACGGCGCCCAACTCATCCGCCAGTTCGGCGCTCATGGTGCCCACGTTGCGGGTGCGCACCAGGAACGTCTCGTCATTATTCACGACGTCCAGGTAGTGCTGGGTGCGCTTTTCCAAATAGTCAATGCCTTTGCGGATGGCGTCTGATTGCTCCTGGTCCACATCGAACTTGACGCCGCCCAGCAGGCTCACCGAGTAGTTGACCCGGTTGCCGGTCAGGCCCTCCAAAATGTCCATGACCGTCTCCCGGTCGCGCCAGGAATACATGAACAGGGTATCAAAGCCCCCTTCGTGCGCCGCGACGCCCAGCCAGAGCAGGTGGCTGTGTATGCGCTCCAGCTCGGCGACCAGCGTGCGGATTGCCTGCGCGCGAGGCGGTGCGCTGACGCCGGCGAGCTGCTCGACGCCCAGCACGTAGGCCGTGCCGTGGATGTGCGAGCAGATGCCGCAGACGCGCTCAAAGAGGTAGAGGTTCTGTACCCATGTGCGCGATTCGGACACTTTTTCAATGCCGCGGTGAGCGTATCCCAGGCGGATCGAAGCGCCGGTGATAATCTCCCCATCGACAGTGAACGCGAAATGGCCAGGCTCCTTAAGCGCCGGGTGCTGGGGGCCAATCGGGACAATGAACTTGCGGTTGGGGTTTTGCTCTTCCATACTCACTTCGCCTCACTCGCTGTGGAAGAAAAGCCCTTGAACGACTTGCGCAGCGGATAGACGCCCTCGGGCCACTCATCAGCCAGCACCAGGCGGCTGGGATCCGGCGTGCCCTTGACCTCGATGCCGAACAACTCAGAGAGCTCCCGTTCGTAGAGCGTAGCCGCAGGGATCACCCCGCACACCGTGGGAACGACGGGCTCCGTATGGGGCACGCTGACGCGCAAGGTGACGATCGCCGCGCCCTGGCAAAAGTGGTAAAGCACTTCCAGCGTCCCCGCATCGGGGGCCGCCTGGCCTTCCTCTGTTGCCGGGGCGGACGCCGGGTGATCCACGCCGGTGATGGCGGCTAGGTAACCCAGGTGAGCCTTGCGCAGGGCGCTCACGGCCGCCGTCAGGTCGGCTGGCTCCAGGGTCGCGTCCAGGCGATTGCCGGCAGGTCGTGTGACCGCTTTGGCCCAGGGTTGCAGCAGGGCCTCAGCGGCTTGCAGGATCTCGACTGTTTCCATCCCATAGCCTCCTATTGTTGCCCCGGCTCGCTGGGTTTCGCGATGCTTCCCTGCAGTTTGCCCAACAACTGCGCTACGCCGAAGATAATCGCTTCTGGGCGGGGTGGGCAGCCGGGCACATAGACATCGACGGGAATGACCTTGCCCAGGTCGCCAACGACATTGTAGCAGCCCTGGAAGACGCCGCCCGAGGCGGCGCAGGAGCCCACGGCGATGACGAACTTGGGATCGGGCATTTGCTCGTAGATGCGCACCAGCCGCTCGCGCGCCTGGCGCGTAGCTGGCCCGGTGCAGATCAGCACATCGGCATGGCGCGGGCTGCCCTGCAGCTTGATCCCCAGCCGCTCGACGTCATAGCGGGGAGTCAATGTGGCCAGGATCTCGATATCACAGCCGTTGCAAGAGCCGCTATTAAAGTGGATTGCCCAGGGCGAGTTCATACGCGCCCAGAGCTTGACCTTTTCTATGGTTGTGTTCATAAAGCTGTTGTCATCAGACATAGCTTGCCTTCCTGTTCTCCACGTGTGCGACCGGCGCTAGCCCAGCATCAGGGCCAAAAGCCCCACCAGCAACCCGATCAGGTAGATGGCCTCGGTCCGCGATTGGCCGCCCGTGCCCAGCACAAGCATCCCCAGGTGGAGGAATGCAAAGAAGAAGGCGATGAGGAAAAACGGGCGATAGCCGGGCGCCTCAGCGCTCTCCGGAGCCACCTCACCGCTGCCATAGATGCTTATCTTGACCGGGTTTGGCTTCTCGGGCCCCGCCAGGAGCTTGCCGAGCCCAACAAGAGCCAGCACGATAGGGATATAGATCAGAAAAGCAAGCGGTGGAGTCAGCAACACTTGCACCTTGTTACCCTCGCTTTCAATGGCCAAAGGCAGCCAGCAGCGCTGCAGCGGCCCCATTCGTCAGTGAACTCACCAGGCTGGGCCAGAAACCCAGGATGACCACTGCTGCCATCAACAGCAACAGGGGCACTGTCATCGTTGCCCCGATGGGCTTGCCCGCCGCGACGACCGCTGAAGGCGCCTTGCGGTACATGCGGTTGACCAGGGGAGCATAGTAGCCCAGGGAGAGGATGCTGTTCAGGGCGGCAAAGATGACGAGCAGCAGGATGATGGTATTGTTGGTCTGGACGCCGGCGGCCAGGATCTGCCACTTGGACATGAACCCGGCCATGGGCGGCAGGCCCGCCAGGCCCAGGACGGCTACGCTCAGGGCCAGCGCCACCCAGGGATAGCGCCGCGCCGTTCCATCCAGGTCCTCGACCAGGAGAGGCTTGTGCTCGCCCCGAGCCAGGTAGAGGGCGTAGAGCAAGGCGCCAGCCGCCAGGAAGGCCAGCCCCTTCATCAAAGCGTGGGTAATCAGGTGGAAAAAGCCACCGGCGGCGCCGTTCGGCTGGCCGAAGCTGATGGCGATGCCCAGGCCCAACAGCATATAGCCGACATGGCTGATGCTCGAGTAGGCCAGCAGACGCTTGACCTGCACCTGGCGCAGGGCCATCAGGTTGCCCACAAGCATGTTGAGGGCGCCGAAACCGAGCAGGAGCGGGCCCCAGGCGGCGCTGGCGGCCGAGACGACGCCCAGCACCCGGAGGAGGGCTACCAGGCCGGCCTCGATCAGCACGCCGGAAAGCACCGCGCTGATGCCACTAGGCGCCTGCGAGTGAGCATCGGGCAGCCAGGTATGCAGCGGCACCAGGGCCGCCTTGACGCCAAAACCGGTGACGAAAAGGGCCCCCGCGGCCAGGAGCAGTGGCGCCCCGTGCCGCACGCCGGCCTGGATGGCGCCAAAGTCGAGCTGGCCGGTCTGCATAAAGACCAGGGAGATACCCAGCAGGACCAGGGTCGAGCCCAGGGCACTCTGGACCATGTACTTAAAGCCGGCTTCCAACGAGCCGAGCTGCTGCCGGTAGAAAGCGACCAGCAGGAAGGAGATGATGGCCATGCCCTCGAACCAGACCCAGAGGTTGAAGAGGTCGCCTGCATTGCCCAGGCCGATCATCGCGCCGGTCAGGGCCACCAGCAGAGCATAGAACTTTTCCTCGCCAGCCTCGGCGGCGACATAGCGCACCGAGAAGAGGGTGACCATGATGCCGATGACCAGCACGATGGCGGCCAGCAGGAGGCCGATGCCATCCATGCGCAGGGTGATTACACCTTCCTGCAGGGTGATGCTGTTGCCCGCCAGGACGGTCTGACCGGCATAGTAGAGAGGCACAGCCGTTGCCACAAGTGTCAGGAAAGCCAGCACCCAAATGGGGTTGGGGGCTTCCGATTCGCCCCGGCTCCGAGTGATCAGGCGGCCGGCCAGGTAGATCACCGGGCTGGCCACGAACGGCAGCACCAGTAAGGCGGTGAAAGCGGTTGTTGCATTCATGGCATCAGGCTCCCATGACCAGGATGGCCAGGACGATGACGAGCCCGGCGACGATTCCCAGCAGATTCCAGTTGAGAACGCCCGTCTGCGTCACCCGCAGGCCCTCAGCGCCATCGATAGTCGTCTTGACGATCCCTTTGTTGATCCACTCAAAGCCAAAGCTGTCTGCAGCGGCCTTTCCCAGCCAGTGCAGGCTTTGTGCCAGGCCCTTGAATTGCTCTCGCCAGTACCATATGCCCAGGCCCAGCAGGACCACGATCAGGGCGATGAGGGTGGCCGGGTTCAGCACCACCTTACCCAGCACCGTGGAAAGCGACTCGACCTCGTTCCCGAACGGTAGGATGCTGTTAGCCAGCAGCTTGCCGGCTGAGCCGGCGAGCAGCCAGGTGGTCAGGGTGCCCAAGGCCAGGGGAATGAGGGCAATCCGCATGGCCAGGGGCGCGTCGTGCCCGTGCAGCTTGCTGCGCTCCTGCCCGTAAAAGACCATCCAGACCATGCGGAAGGTATACAGGGCCGTCAGCCCGGCGCCGAGCAGCATAATGACGTAGGCCCAGATCATGCTGCTCCCCAGGCCGGCTTCCAGGATCAGCTCTTTGCTCCAGAAACCATTGAGGATGGGCAGGCCGGCCAGCGCCAGCGCGCCGATGACAAACACATTGCGCACAAAGGGCATCTGCTTGCCCAGGTTGCCCATCTGGCGCATATCGCGCGTGCCGACAGCGTGGATCACGGCGCCTGCCCCGAGGAAGAGCAGTGCTTTGAAGACGGCGTGGCTCAGGAGGTGGAACTGGCTGGCGAAGAGGCCGCCGACGCCCACCGCATAGACCATATAGCCTAACTGGCTGATGGTCGAGTAGGCCAGGGCGCGCTTCAGGTCGTTGGCGACCAGAGCCATGATACCGGCCAGTGTCGCCGACAGCAGGCCGACGACGACCACCGTCTCGCGCCAGCCGGGGACCGTGCTAAAGGCCGGGTAGAAGCGGTTCAGGATATAGACCCCAGCGTTGACCATTGTAGCGGCATGAATCAGCGCGCTGATGGGCGTTGGCGCTTCCATGGCATCGGGCAACCAGGTCTGGAAGGGGAATTGGGCCGACTTGGCCGCGGCGGCGATCAACAGCCCGAAAGCCATCAGGCTCAGCGTGTGGGGGTCGAGCACACCCGGGTTCTGGAGGAAGGCCTTGATGTCATAGCTGCCCGTGTGCGCGTAGAGCAAGAGCGCTCCGACCAGCAGGCCAATGCCGCCCAGCTGCGTGATGACCATGGCCTTGATACCGCCAGCGACAGCCTTGGGGTCGTCGTTATTAAATGCAATCAGTGCATAGGAGCAGAGGGAGGTAATCTCCCAGAAGACGAAGAGGACCAGCATGTTGCTGGTGAGCACGAGCCCAGACATGGCGCCAATGAAAAAGAGGACCCAGGCATAGTAGCGGCCCAGGTAGGCTTCACCGTGCATATAATCCACGGAAAAGATGACAGCCAGGCAGCCGATGACACAGGCGATGGCCGTCATAAAGGCGCCAAGGCCATCGGGGACAAAGGTGAAATTGCCGAAAGCGCCGCCTACTGGCAGGCTGACGACAACCTCTTTGGTGCTCTGCGGAATGAGCACCAGCGACACAATAGCCGCCAGCACGGAAAACACCACGGCGATGCTGTGCTGGGCGCGCGGGCGATCGTCTTTGACCAGCGAGACGATCACGGCGCCCAACCATGGCACGCCAATGGCCATGAGAGTCAATGTTGCTACCATCACCTATCTCCGCAGTGTAGTCAGGGCCTTGATATCAAGGGTCCCAAAGCGGCGACGTACCTGCACAGCCAGGGCCAGGCCGAGCACCGCCACGATGGTATCCGCCACAATGATAGTCAGGGCCATGCTCTGGCTGACATTGATCTGCCCGACCTGATGCCCGGCCCAGATCAACGCTACCAGGATACCCTTGACCATGATCTGCAGGGCAATGACGACATTGATCATATTGCGGGTTGCCAGGAGACCGTAGATGCCGATGCCCAACAGACCCAGCACTGCGATGAGGATCATCGCCGGCACTGTAGTGGTCACCGCCCTTCCTCCTTCTTGGCGTGAGGGTTGCCCTCGGTCAACAACCCCAGAATGCCGAGCGCGCCGGCAAAGATCAGGACCAGCTGCAGCAGCGTGTCCAGGCTGCGCTCCTGCCAGAACACCTTGGTGAACGGGGTCGTATTGGCGGCCGCCGCCTGCGCGCTCAAGCCGGGCAGGTTGAACCAGACCAAGAGTGCGAGGGCCACGATCACCAGCGCCGCCGACACGGGCCTGGGCACGAGCGCGCCGACCTGCACAGGCTGATCCCCCGCGATGTTGATGGCAAACACAAAGAGGATCGTGACCAGCCCTGCCCCAACGCTGAGCTCGATGACCGCGAGCTCGGGCGCGCCCAACAGGTACATCAGGCATGCCACCAAGGCGCTGGTGCCAGCCAGCCACAGCGCTGCCGTGAGCAAGCGTGAGCTGCGCATGGCCTGAAAGGCGCAAACCAATATTCCGATAACGACGATGGATGTTGCCACAGACCTACCTCCTGGAAAGTGTGGTAAAAGCAGGGGTCGTGAGTGCTGCAGACCCGCAACGGCCCTGGTGGTTTTGCGCCAACCTGCCAGGTCTCGTGCCGTCAGGTCTCCAGTCTACAAGAGAAGCAGGGGGGACTCGGTAGCCCTTGAGGAGAAAAGTACGTGTACACCAACCCGCGTCGAATAGCCATGTCCTATACCTGTCCTGTGGTCATTACCGAACGACCTTGTGCATGCATCGAGCCGCAATGGCCGCAGGAGAGGGAGGCTCTCTGCGGATTGCGGGTGGAAGCTGCGTTGTCAGGCGGCCCATCATCACGACGCTTTTCTGCTACCCATGTGCATTGTAGTCCAAAGCGTGAGGGTATGCAATATCGGCAGGAGTTTTAAGGTAAGCTCGCAAGTGGACGCGCAGCAAAGAAGAGTTTGGTTACCGACATTATACCACATTATGGCCTCAGTTTACCAAAAAACCAAGTCTCTTTTCCCTGGATAGTCGTGTTTGTGGCCCTATCTTCACCTTGCTTTGGGCCACTTGAGGTGCAGGAGGGGCTAGTTCGCGAATAGCGCAGAGGGACTTGTGGGCAATTGCCGGTTGGCCCGCTCCGCCCAAGCCCGGCCTTATCCCAGAGGGTGTGGGTCTGTGGGGCGGCTGCACAGCGGCCGCCCCACAGACCCACACCGTATAGAAGGCCTGTTTCGGCCGCGCGTGGAGCATGGTGCCCGGAAGCCGAAGGGCGTTTTCATCGTGCGTTGCGCCCAATTGGGCATGGGGGGCTGATTTGACGCCGGCCACGGGACTATTAAACTAGCCCTCAACTGGCCGCGACCTGCGGCCGGCCGGGACATGATGGAGAGAGCAGTAATATGATCGTAGTCATGCAAGTGGGTGCCACGCCACAAGAGGTAGCAGGGGTCGAAGAGCTGATCCACCGCGAGGGGATGCGCACACGCACGGTCAACGGCGATATGAAATCGATTGTCTGTGTGTTGGGGGTGAGCGATCGGGAGCGCCTGGCTGCGCTGCTCGAGCCCCTCAGCGGGGTGGAGCAGATCCTGACGGTGTTGCACCCATTCAAGCTCGCTTCGCGCGAGTTCCATCCAGGGAACACGGTGGTGCCAGTGGGTGATTGCGCCATCGGCGGGCCGGAGCTGGCGGTGATCGCCGGACCGTGCTCGGTGGAGAGCGAGGAGATGCTTTTCCAGGTGGCCACGGTGTTGCGCGCAGCTGGAGTACGCTTTTTGCGCGGGGCTATTTTCAAGCCACGCACCTCGCCCTATGCCTTCCAGGGCCTGCGCGAAAAGGGGCTGGAGATCCTGGCCCGGGTGCGCCGCGAGACGGGCCTGAAGATCGTCACCGAGGTGCTCTCGGTGGTGGATGTGCCCATGGCCGCCCAATATGTGGATGTGATCCAGGTGGGGGCGCGCAATATGCAGAATTTCCCCCTCCTGGAGACGGTGGGGCGCTTTTCCAAGCCGGTGCTCCTCAAACGCGGCATGATGTCTTCGATCGAAGAGTGGCTCATGGCCGCCGAGTATATCCTCGATGCCGGCAACCCGAATGTGATCCTCTGCGAGCGCGGCATCCGCACCTTTGAAACCTATACCCGCAATACTCTCGACCTGAGCGCCGTCCCGGTGGTCAAGCGCCTGAGCCATCTGCCCATCGTGGTTGACCCCGCCCATGCGGCAGGCGACCGCCGCTATGTGCCGGCGCTCGCCATGGCGGCCGTGGCCTGTGGCGCCGACGGGCTGATGGTCGAAGTCCATCCCGATCCCAGCCATGCCCTCTCCGATGGCAAGCAGTCTCTGGAGCTTGACCACTTTCAGGAGTTTATGGCCCAGGTGGCGCCGATTGCTGCTTCCGTCGGGCGCGGGATATGACGCTCCGCGCGGGAATACGGCCCTCAGCGGCGACTGTGCTGAGGCGATAGCTGGCGCGGAATGCGCCGACAGATTCTGACATCGTAAGCCTGTACCTACCCCTCGTTTTGGCACTCATCGCTCTCACGGGGCAAGCATGCGACTCGTAATGCGCAATTATGTATCACATCGAGGGGGCTGTTATGCGCATTCTCATTTCGGCCGATATCGAAGGCGCTTCAGGGGTTGTGAGCGAAACAGAGACGGGCTGCGAGGGGCGCGGGGCTACGCAGACGAGCGATTACGTGTTGGCGCAGCGGGCTTTGACTGGCGACATCAACGCCGCAGTCGAGGGGGCGATGGAGGCCGGCGCCACCTCTTTTGTGCTGCACGATAGCCATGGGCTGGATCTGCGCAATGTGCTGTTGGAAGAGCTGCACCCGTTGGTGGAGGTGGTGCGTGGACGGCCGGTGATCTTTTACGAAGAGGCCGACCTGGCCCGCGGCTATGACGGGGCCTTTATGATCGGTATGCATGCCCCGGCGGGCGAGGCGGCCATCCTCAGCCATATCCTCGACTGGCCCCGGCTGCGCGAGGTACGGCTCAACGGCCAGCCGGTGGGCGAGTCGGAGTTCACCGTGGCGTTGGCGGGGGCCTATGGCATCCCTACGGTCCTCATTACCGGCGATGACCGCGTCTGCACGGATATCCAGCGCTGGAGCAATGGCCATATCGAGGCGGCGGTGGTCAAATACTCCCTTTCCCGCTATGCCGCCCGCTGCCTCTCGCTCGTCGAGTCTCGCGAGCGCATCCGGGTGGCCGCCACGCGCGCTGTGGAGCGCCTGCACGCCGTGCAACCCATGACCTTTGCGTCGCCTGTTACCCTGGAAGTGGAACTGAACGACCGGGAGATCGCCCGCGCCATCTCCTGGATGCCCGGCGTGGGCTATGACGGCGACCGCACCGTGCGCTACAGCGACAGCGATTTCCTGCACGTCTACCGCTGCCTGCTGGCCATGTTTTGGGTGGCGACGTCGAGCCTCAATCCGTAAGGCGTGATGCGTAATGCGTAAGGTCGCCACACTTGGACCTCCCGGAGGTGTAGCTTCTGGACAGGCCTGGCCATTCAGTAGCTCAATGGGATACCTTCTGCCACGATCGCGCGATAGAGGGGAAGGCGCATGCGGCCGATGCTGGCCCAGCGGGTTTCGGCATAAACTCGCACTGAGAGCACAACGCTGTGCTCCAGCGAGACATCGGAGGCGATGCGCCAGAGCTCAGAGATGAATTCTCGGTCCTCGGCGTCTACCAACACCAGGAGATCGAGGTCAGACTCGGTGGTGGCTTGCCCTCGAGCTTTGGAGCCAAATAAGGTGATAGAGTGTATACGGTTAGGGAATCTACCGCGTATCTGGGCGGCATACTCCCTGATTGCAGCCTGCTCGTTGTGCGTCAAGCAAGGTAAAGCCGAGTTGCTCATTGTTTCTTCGCCTGCCCCAGATAGGCCCGGCAGTGCTCTACAAAACGGTTGGCACTCTCAACTACGGCCCGCGCCTGTATGCTGTCTGCCTGCCCCAACATTTCGTAATCCGTAGTGTTGCGCAACTCAAAAGCTTCCCCATAGGCGTGGCTATCCTCTACGGAGAATAGGCCCGGTTTGACGAAATACTCTCGAAAAGCAGCCAACACTCCCGCATGTCTACTTCGCGTCATATCCAGCGCGAGGAGTAACGCCGTAGCGGCGTAGAAGAAGGCATAATAGGCTCGATTGACGGCAACGCCAAAAAAGGCGCCATCAAGATTGTACTGCGCGCTTGCGAGCGCATCCTGAGCACCTTTGAGGTAGACAAGAGACGCTTCTCCATTGGCTGCTGACTCGTCCATCATTATAGTTAGTATAGCACAGAACAAGACGACAATGCAACCTCGCCTAGCGCCCTAGACTTGCGCCTGGGCGGCGCGCAGCCAGCGCGTGAAAAAGAGGGCGGCGGCGGCGACAATGCTCCCCTCGAGGAGGTGCACCTCGCCGATGATCAGGAAGCTCAGGGGCACCAGGAACCCCAACAGCGACCCCGCAAAAAAGCCCAGGAGTGCGGCCAGCCAGAAGTAGGGCAAGTCCTTCGCCTTCTTGCCCCAAAGAACGTGGAATAGCCCCGCGTAAAAGCTGGCAATGACGATCGATAGGACAAAGGCAGGCAGTGACACGTTTCCCCTTTCACTCCCTACGCTGAGCGATCTTCCCCCCGCCCAGCACCACTTCTCCCTGATAGAACACCGCCGCCTGTCCGGGGGTAATGTCGCGCTGGGGCTCGGCGAACTCGACATGGGCACGGCCCTCCGCCAGGGGGGTGACGGTGGCGGCAGCTTCGCGGCCGTGCAGGCGGATGCGCACGGTTGCGGGCACGGGTCCGGTGGGAGGAGCGCCCGCCACCCAGCGCACATCCTCGGCCAGGAGTCCATGGCCGCCCAACTCGCGCTCGGTGCCGACGACCAGGGTATTGTGCCGGTGGTCGATCTCGAGCACATAAAGGGGCTCGGGGGCGGCGATGCCCAGCCCCTTGCGTTGGCCGATCGTATAGCCGGGCAGCCCCTGGTGTTGGCCCAACACGCGGCCCTGAGAGTCCACAATCGGGCCAGGGCGGAAGGCCTCGGGGATGCGCGCCATCAGGAAGCGGCGATAGTCGTTATCGGTGATGAAGCAGATTTCCTGGCTCTCCGGCTTTTCGGCCACCGGGATGCTCAGCCGGCGGGCGACGGCACGCGTTTCCTCCTTGGTCAGCTCGCCGATGGGCAGCAGTAGATGCTCCAACTCAAAAGGCCCCAGCATATAGAGGGCATAAGACTGGTCCTTATCGTGATCACGCCCGCGCCAAAGCTGATAGGCATCGCCGGTGTGCACCACACGCGCATAGTGCCCCGTGGCCAGGTAGTGCGCATCCAGGGCCAGGGCGCGCTGCAACAGACGCCCGAATTTCAGGTAGCGGTTGCAGTTCAGGCAGGGGTTGGGCGTGAGGCCGCGCGCATAGTCGGCCACAAAGGGCCCCACCACCTGGTCCAGAAAAGGAGGCTCATAGTTGACCAGGTAGAAGGGGATGCCCAGGTGCCGGCTGATGGCCCGCGCATCCTCAACCGCTTCGATGGAACAACAGCGGTTGAGGGGTGAACGGTCTGTGGCGGCCTCGGCCCACAGGCGCATCATGAGGCCAATGACCTCATAGCCCTGCTCCACCAGCAGAGCAGCGGCCACAGCGCTATCGACACCGCCGCTGAGGGCCACCACCACCCGCTGGCGCTCTGCTTCCACTACCAGCTTACCTCCTTGATCACATCCCATTCCCCCACACGAGCATAAACAATGCCTTTGGAGAATCCCTGCCCACGGAAGGATTGCCCGGTGTACGAGAAATCGAACTCGGGCGTTTCGGGATTGCCCAGGTTGTGCTCGCGGGCGTAGCGGGGAAAGGCGGCGTCGGGGTTGTAGGGGATGCCCCCTGCCTGCCAGGCCGCATTGCGCACGATCTGTGCCAGGGTATCATCGTTGGTTTCGGCTTGATAGATGCGGTCCAAGAAGGCCTCCCAATCGAGATTACGTGGATCCTTGCGATTCTTTGGATCGATATCGGCGTGACGGAAGACGTTCTGTCGTGGAATACTGTAGGTGCACACCAGGCCCCGCACGTGTTCGACGGCGGCATTCAACTGCGCATCTGGCCAGGGCGGCGCTGCCGGGTCGGCCGGGTACTCCATCTCAATACCGATGGAGGGCAGGTTAGGGTTGGGCACATAGTCGCCCACTTTTGGGTTGAACTCGTTATAGCCCGGTATGTGAGAGCCGCCGCAATGATGGGCAGCTTTGTCATAGGGCACGCAGCGCCATACCACACCGCTGTTATCGATGAGGTCGTGGGCGCTCGACTGGTAGGGGTTATTGGGGTTGCACCACCAGGCCAGTGCGGCGTCGCGCGAGCCTTCGGTATCGTGCATGACCAGGTAACGAATTGTCTCCCCTTGGCGCTCTGACCAGAATTTCGTGCCGTACCAGTCCTTATATTGTACCATGAATCCAGCCTCGTGCCATGCTCTACCACATGTGGTATGGGTTTTGGGGGTTGCGGATGGGTTGGCCTGCGGCGGCCTCGGGGCGCAGCAGGCCAACCCCATCCGCAACCCCAAAAACCCATTCCTTGATTACCAGGGCTTGGATTGCAGCTGGTCCCAATGTCCGATCTCGCAAAAGACAATCCCTTCGCTGAACCCCTGCCCGCGGCAGAGCTTGCCCTGGTATTGGAAATCGAACTCGGGCGTCTCGGGATTGCCCAGGTTGTGCTCGCGGGCGTAACGGGGAAAGGCGGCGTCGGGGTTGTAGGGGATGCCCCCTGCCTGCCAGGCCGCATTGCGCACGGTATCGTCAGGCGGCCAGGGTAGCTGGGCCTGCAGTAGCCGGGCCTGGAAGCCCTTCTGGTCGAACCCGACGGGGTCAGGGGAGGTAACGCCGCGTACCTGGCCGGCGGTAGCGACATTGGCGGCGCTGATGTGGTATTTCCCCAGCAGATAACACACCAGGGCCGCCGTCTGCTCCAACTGAGCGCCAGGGTAGGATTCGCTGCCGTCGTTGCGGTTCACCATGCCGATGGCGATAGAGTAGTCATTCACCTGGGGTCGGCCGTTCCAGGCGGCATTCTTGGCATGCCAGGCGCGGTTGGCCTCGGGCACAAACTGGTATACCGCTCCGCTGCGCGCCACGAGATAGTGCAGTGAGTAACCGCTGGAGGCGTCGCGCATCTTTTGTACGGTGCTGTTGAAATCGCCGCCGGTGGCATAGAGCACGACCAGTTGCGGCAACACGCCGGCCGGCCGGGCATCGCTGTTGGGTGAGCCCCGCCAGGTGGCCTTGGGATAATCTGGCTTGAGCTGCTCCCACGACCAGGCACGCTGGAAGGGGTGCGCCTGCCATTCTTCACGCAGAGCGGCCACCGCGGGCAGGTCCTGCCCCCCGTTGTAAGTGGGGTTCTTGTGCCAGGCCGCCTGCGCGAAATCCTTATGGCCGAAGGAATCGACCAACCACATGCAGGTGGTAAACAGTGCATCGCGCCAGCGCCGGCTGCCGCGAGGGCCAAAGTCGCGCAAGAGCTCCAGGTTATAGGCCGCGTGACGCTGCACATCAATGGGGGGAAAGGTGGCATCGGTCTGGTCCCCCGGCTCATAGCCCGCCTCGGTGCCGATCAGCGGCAGGCTGCGGCCGACATAGCTGCGCACCAGGTCATCGATCCACTCGTAATCCAGGAAAAAGCACCCCGAGGCATCCATGTGGGTGAGGGGCCGGTTAAAGGGCCGGTTGTGGATGGCGAGGGCGGCCCCTTCCCACACGTCCATGTGCTGTTTTTGGCGCAACCATTCCATGCTCGTGCGGTAAAAGTCATGGTGCGGGTATTCGCCGCCCGGCGCCAGCGCTGGGAAGAGAGGGATACCGCCCCCCTGGCGGATGGCATCGGCGTTGCGCAGGAATTGCTCGCAGACCTTATCAACGCGCGCCCCCTCATTCCAGGAGGCCTGCTCCCACTCCAGCGACAGGTTGGGTTCGTTGCCCCATTCGATATAGTGCGCACCGGCCTGCACATAGGCCCGCACATCCGCCGGCGAGACGCAATAGTGTGGGTGGGGCCGCAGGGCATAAAGGCGCACCACCACTTCGATCCCCTGCTGGCAGAGGGCCTGTACGAGATCGACCTTGTTGGTGCCGTTTACGAGCGCTTTGTACCAGGTTATGCCCAGGTCCTGCCGTAGATGGCGCGCAAAGGCGGCGGCATCGGCGGGGCGCGAGTCGGCGCCAGCCGAGTCGTGAAAGCCCCAGCCTGTATCGGCAGGGGGGCGTGGATACTGCATCAAGGATGTTGTCATCAGGCTGATCCCTCGGATGCGATAGGCAGTTCGACGTAAAAGGTTGCACCGGAGCCCTCTGGACTCTCGGCCCAGATGCGCCCCCCGTGCTCACTGATGATACCGTAGGAGATGGAGAGCCCGAGGCCGGTGCCGGCCCCGGCCTCTTTGGTCGTGAAAAAGGGATCAAAGATGCGGCCCAGGTGCTCGGGGCGGATGCCGGGGCCGTTATCGCTCACGGCAAAGCGGATGTGCTTGCCATCGGGCAGGGCGCACGATTGGATAACGATTTGCCCGCCGTTCTGCGTCTCCAGCAGGGCCTGCTCGGCGTTCATGATCAGGTTGAGCATCACGCGCTGCAGGCGATGCGGGTCGGCCATGATCGCCGGCAAAAGCGGGTCGAGCTCCCATTGCACGGTGATATTGTGTACCCCCATCTCATAAGCTCGCAGCGAGATCGTGTTGCGCAGCAATTCGTTCACATCCGTCTCGATATGCAGGGGCTCATAGTGGCGGGCAAAGGTCAGCAGGTCACGCACAATGCGCTGGCAGCGGTCGGCGGCATGCTCCACCCGGCGCAGATCATCGGCCACGGCGGGGGGCAGCGTTTCGAGCTGGAGGAGCTGTGTGTAACCTTTGATGGTGGTCAGCGGGTTATTGAGCTCGTGCGCGACCCCGGCTACGAGTTGCCCGACTGCCGAGAGCTTGTCGGCCTGCAGCAGTTGGGCCTCCAATTGAGCCTGCCGGCTGATATCGCGGCAGAGCAGCGCCAGCGCTGGCCGGCCCTCATACTCGATCCGGTCGAGCGTCACCTCGACCGGCAGCGCCGAGCCATCGCTGCAGCGGAAATGCGATCGGTATTGCACAACATCTCCCTCGAGCCGCCCCAGGCGCTCCACCGCACCTGCACCCTGGGGCCACTCGTCGATCGTGTGCAGTGACTGCAGGGTGCAGCCCAAGAGCGACTGGTGGCTGCGGCCCAGGAGCTGCCCGAGCCGCGCATTGGCAAAGGCCAGGCGATTCTCCTGGAAAACGGCATAGCCGTCGTTCATCTCCTCCAGCAGGGTGTGATAGCGCCTCTCCAAGGCCAGGGTCTCCTGGAAAAGCTGGGCCTTTTCCAGGGCCGAGGCAGCGATCTGTGCCAGCAGGCTCAGCAGGCGCTGGTCCTCCGGGTCAAAGGCGGCCGGGGTATAGGCCTGGACGCTGATAACGCCGATGCCCCGCCCTCTGGCCAGCATGGGCACGCCGAGCCAGGAGCGGGCCGGATCGCCGATGTGCACGGGCGACGCCGGCAGCGCGCCAGGCGCCTGCAGGTCGTTGACCAGGAGGGGCTGCGCCGTGCGCAGCACATGCATCGTGAGGCCCCCGCCATCTTTCAGCGGCGCCATGATCGGCTCCAGGTGCTGGCCGCGGTCCTCAATATAGGCCAGCCGCAGCATCTCTTGCTTCTCATCAAGGAGGGTGATCACGGTAGTCGCCGGCCGGAAGAGGTGCACGATGTGATCACCGACCAGGCGCAGCAATTCATCCATGTCCAGCGAGGAGACGGCCAGGCTGAGCTCATACAGGCTATTGAGCTCTTCCACCTGCTGCTCCAGCTTGGCCCGCATTGTGCCCCAGTGCCCCAGGTTCTCAAGGAAGCGGGTGATCCTCCGCTCGGCGACCGGCGCCGCATCATCCAGGGGCTTTTCTGGGGCCATCTCATTCTGGTAGAGCTGCCCTTCCCAGGCGATCAGCCGGTGGCTGTGCAGCAGGGCTACAAAGAGCTCCAGGGAGAGATGGCGCCGACCGTAGAACTCGATGAGCACAAGCGAGCGCGCGGTCGCTTCGCACCAGAGGGTCTGCAGCCAGCTCAGCAGCTCCATCTCTGAGCCGGCACTTGCCGATGAAAGCTCGGCGAGCACCCAGGCGCCGGGAGCCTCGTGCTCAATCTGCGCCAGCGAGGCCAGTGTGTGCGCCCGGACCTCCGCAGGTGATAGCGCCTGCTCAGGCAGCCAGGCTTTGGGGTCGGCGACTGGCTCGCCCCCCGCCAGCACTCGCAGGGGCGCGCCCAGCTCACCGGCGGTGCGCAGGCACAGGTCGACGGCCTCCTGCCGCTCCGACTCATCCTGATAGGCCCAGCAGAGATGATCGGCAGGCTGCAAATGGCTGAGCACACGTGCAAGGTGTGACTGCGACATGGGGCCTCCGGTTTTGCGATGCGCCTCGTTATCCAGCCCGGGGCGGGCCGAGGATACTCCGTACGTTCGTCGTGAATCAGATCGTTTTTCCTGCGCAGGTTTCTAGACCGAATCTGGTATGGGATCCCCATTCCGGTCTGGTTGTTACGAGCCTGAGCTCTCGCCCCTGCTCGCCAGGAAGCCTACGGGATTGTGAGCCGGCGTCGGACTGCGAAAGGCGGAGCTACGCCGAATGGCCGCCGCCTCCAGGGTGCGCTGCAGGGCCGCCTCGTCGCCGGCGCGCAGCAGGTGGTCGAGGACATCCAGGCGCTCGCGGAAGCGGTCGATGGCGTCGGCGATGGCGGGGCCGTTGGTCATCAGCACATCGAGCATCATGCGCACATCACTGGCCGCCAGACGCGAGGTATCGCGAAAGCCGCTGGCTACCAGGTCCCAGAGCAACGTGTCTTCGTTGGCCATTTCCTCTGCCGTGCCCACCAGGGCCAGCGCCAACAGGTAGGGCAGGTGGCTGCCGACTGCTACCAGGCGATCGTGGCGGCGCGGGTCCATGCGCCGCGGCCGCGCACCGACCGCCCGGATCAGTTGTTCCGTCAGGGCAAGGGCGGGTGGGGTTGTGCGGGGCAGGGGGGAGACAATAAAGTTCTTGTCGATATAGAGGTCTCCGTCGGCCGCTTCCAGGCCGGCCGTCTCCTTGCCGCACATGGGGTGCGCAGGGCAGACATATATCCCCTCGGGCAGAGCGCTCATGGCATGGGCGATTTTGCCCTTGGTCGAGCCCAGGTCAATCAGCAGGCTCCCCGGCTTGAGGACCTCGCCGATCTGGGGCAGGCTGCGCAGGATCGTGCGCACCGGCATGGCCAGCACGACAATATCGGCCTCAGCCACACCCGCGGCCAAGTCCGTGGCGCCACGGTCCACGATGCCTCGCTCGATGGCCTGCGCCAGCGTCTCCTCGCGCCGGGGGATGCCGATCACCTCGCGGCAGGCGCCGCGTGCCTTGAGCGCCAGGGCCAGTGAGCCGCCCATCAGGCCCAGGCCCACGACCGCCACCCGCGCCTCGGCCAGGTTTGTGCAGCGGAGGGGTAGAGCTTGCGACTGGCTCATAGCTTCCTCCCCACAGCTTCCGCAATTCGCCGCGCTTCCTCAACCAGCCGTTGGAAGGTCTCGGGCTTGAGCGACTGCATCCCATCGGAGAGGGCCGCCTCGGGGTGAGGGTGCACCTCGATGATCAGGCCATCGGCCCCCGCTGCGATGGCCGCGCGGGCCGCCGCAGGCACCAGTTTCCACTGTCCCGTGCCATGGCTGGGGTCCACGATCACTGGCAGATGGGTCAGCTCTTTCAGCATGGGGACGGCGTTGATGTCAAGGGTGTTGCGGGTGTAGGTCTCGAAGGTGCGGATGCCACGCTCGCAGAGCATGACGCGATAGTTGCCATGGGTGAGGATATACTCGGCCGACATGAGGAGCTCTTCCATAGTGGACATGATGCCCCGCTTCAGAAGCACCGGCCTGCCCGATTCGCCCACGGCGTGGAGCAGGGAAAAGTTCTGCATCTGCCGGGCGCCGACCTGCAGGATATCGGCATACTCGGCCACGAGGGGCACATCGTTGGGGGCGATGACTTCGGTGACGATGGGCAGGCCGGTCGCCTCACGCGCCTCGGCCAAAAGCTCCAGCCCCTCTACCCCCAGCCCCTGAAAGGCATAGGGCGAGGTGCGGGGCTTGTAGGCGCCGCCCCGCAGCACCTTGCCGCCGGCCTCCTTCACCGCCTGGGCCGTCTCCAGGATCTGCGTACGGTCCTCCACGGCGCAGGGGCCGGCCATGATGACCACCTCCTCGCCGCCGATGCGCACCCCGTTGAGGCGGATCACAGTGTTCTCGGGCCGCAGATCACGGCTGGCCAGCTTGAACGGGCGCAGGATCGGCACGCAGTGATCCACGCAGGGCAGCAGCTCAAAGGCGGCCGGGTCCACCCGCCGCTCGTCGCCGATGACACCAATGATCGTGCGCTCTTCGCCCTGCGACAGGTGGGCGCGGAAGCCCATCTCTTCGACCTTGGCTACGACGTCGGCTGCTTCCTGCGTCGAGGCCCCCGGCTTCAGGATGATGATCATCTTCTCCTCCTCCTTCAGTCCCTCACTCGATCGGGCCGCAACACGCGTGCGCCGCGCAGGTAGACGTGTACGATCTCGCGGGCGGGCCGATCCGTATTCCAGTGCAGCAGCACACGAATGCAGCGGGGGAGCGCCCCGGGCACCGGCGCCTGCTGCATATCCAGCAGGGCGGCATCGATCCAGCCTAGCTCGCGGGCGGCGCGGGCTGGAAAGGCGGCATCGAGGTCGGGCGTGACGGTAAAGATGGCGCTCGCCAGGTCGGCCGGGTCGATGCCGTTGGCCTGGACCAACGCCGCCAGCAGCTCGCGAGTGGCTGAAAGGATCTCTTGTGCGTCGTTGCGCTCTACCGTCGTTGCGCCGCGTACCCCGCGGCAAGCGGTCGAGCCAGTGGTCATGGTTTCCTCCGGAGCGGCGATAAACAAAAAGCGTGGAGCTTGCTGCTCCACGCTCTATTGACTGATTTCTACGGCCTACGCTGGCCGGGTCGCGCGTCGCAGCCGGCTGGCTTGCCCAGCGTAATAATAATAGTACCCATAGCTGAACGGCTGCTGTGCAGAGGTCACCGGCCCCAGGGCAACGCCGGAGGGGATGAGCTCGAGGGCGCGACTCAAGGATGAAGCGCTGCTCTTCACCGCCAACCTCCTTTAATGGGCGCTATTATACTCTTTGGGGCCGAAGCCGTCAATCTGCGGAGCGAGGGTTTGCCGGCCCGCTGAAAGGGAGGCAACCGCCATGGACGCCAGGCGGATTCTCAGACTACTCTCCATTGTTGCCTTTTCGTTGCCGATCTTGTGGGTGAGTTGCGCGGGCGGTCCCTCGCCACGGGCCCTGCAGCCGACCAAGACTACCTTTCCCAGCCCAGAGGTCCCGGCTGAGCAGATCGTGTATGGCGATGCGCTGGCTGCCGGATGGAACGACTGGTCGTGGAACACGGCTACCAATCTATCCAACACCACACCGGTGCATAGCGGCGCGGCCTCCATCGCCGTCTCCTACGCCCCCAGTGGATGGGGCGGGCTGCAGCTGGTAAACAACGGCGCCCTTGACCTGAGCGGCTATGATACCTTGCGCTTTTGGATCCACGGGGGTGCGAGCGGCGGGCAGACGATCCAGATGCAGGTGCGCGGCCAATATGCGTGGGCCACGCAGGCCATTACCTTGCCGGCCAACACCTGGCTGCAGGTGAATGTGCCGCTACAGGATCTGGGCCAGCCAGCGAGCGTCTCCGGGCTGGTCTGGTGGAACCCCACGGGCGGCGCTCAACCCACGTTCTACGTGGATGATATCGCGTTCATCGCCAGCGGCACGCCTGCGCCGCCCTCGGCCTCTGTCGATGGCCCAGCTTTGAGCGTGGATGCGGCCCTCGGCCGGCATCCGATCAGCCCCGATATCTACGGCATGAACTATGCGGATGAAGCCCTCGCCGCCGAGCTGAAGCTGCCGGTGCGGCGTTGGGGCGGCAACGCGACGACCCTCTACAACTGGCAGAACGACACCTACAATACGGGCAGCGACTGGTATTTCGAGAACATCCCGGCGGATAACCCTGACCCATCTCAATTGCCTGACGGGTCATCAGCGGACCGCTTTGTGGAGCAGGATCGCCGCACCAATACCCGTACCCTGCTCACCGTGCCGCTCATCGGGTGGACGCCCAAGAGGCGGCCGTCGGGCCACCCCTATGACTGCGGGTTCCGCGTCAGCGTGTACGGCGCCCAGCAGAGTGTGGACCCGTGGGATAGCGACTGTGGCAATGGCGTGCGCGCCGACGGAACCGTGATCACCGGCAATGACCCGCACGACACCAGCATGCCGATCACCCCTGCCTTTGTGCAGGATTGGATCCGCCATCTGACCGGCAAGTATGGCCTGGCGGCGAATGGCGGCGTGCTGTTCTACAATCTGGATAACGAGCCCATGCTGTGGAACAGCACCCACCGGGATGTCCATCCGCAGCCCACCAGCTATGACGAGATCAGAGAGCGGACGATCGCCTATGCCTCCGCGATCAAAGCGGTAGACCCGGGCGCCAAGACCCTGGGGCCGGCCGTCTGGGGCTGGGTGGCCTATCAATACTCGGCGCTCGATGTCGCGGCAGGTGGCCAGTGGTGGGACCTCCGCCCCGACCGCCGCAAGCACGGCGATACGCCATTCCTCGAATGGTACTTGCAGCAGATGCGCGCCTATGAGGAGCAGACGGGCACGCGCATCCTCGACTATCTGGATGTGCATTTTTACCCGCAGGCGGAAGGCGTTTACTCGGATCAAGCCGGCGATGCCGGTGTGCAGGCGCGCCGGCTGCGCTCGACGCGGGCCCTGTGGGACCCGAATTACGTAGACGAGAGCTGGATCGGGGAGCCAGTGGACCTGATTCCGCGCCTGCGCGCGTGGGTGGACGAGAACTACCCCGGCACCAGGCTCGCCATCAGCGAATATAGCTGGGGCGCGATGGGCCACATCAGCGGAGCGCTGGCCGAGGCCGACGTGCTCGGCATTTTCGGGCGGGAAGGGCTGGACCTTGCCACGCTCTGGGGGCCTCCCACCGCCGACCAGCCCGGCGCCTATGCCTTTCGCATGTACCGCAACTATGACGGCCAGGGGAGCGCCTTTGGCGACGTGAGTGTGCAGGCCGCCAGCGCCGACCCCGACCGGGTGGCGGTCTATGCCGCCCAGCGCAGCAGTGACGGGGCCCTGACCGTAATGGTCATCAACAAGACCACCAACGCGGTGGCCGCGCCCTTGACCATCAGTTCGACCACAAGTGCCACAGCCCAGGTGTACCAGTATGGCCGCGATCACCTGGACCGCATCGTGCATCTGCCCGACCAGACGCTGAGCGGGGGGCGGATGGCGCTCTCTCTGCCGGCGTATTCCATCACTCTGCTGGTGTTCCCAGCTACGGATGGCGAGCCGCAGCAGGTCTATTTGCCCTGGGAGACCCGGTAACGGCGCCGAAGAATGATGGGGAGTGGTGGGTGTGCCCTGTTATGGGGGAAGCTATTGGCGCCGCCAATAGCTTCCCCCTTCCCTTTGCCCAGGCCAGGCGCAGAGCCAACTGCTCTCCGCGCGTTAATGGGCTTGCTGATCACGCATTACGGATTACACACTAGATCTTGATGAGATAGTACATGGTCGACGGGTTCCACGCGGGCTGGGGGCCGATTTCGAAACTGAGGACCCCATCCTTGTATTCCACCGGCAGCTTGGTGACGGCCTCGCCGTGCTCACTGATGACCCACACCTTGAGGTTGGGGCGTGCGGTCTTGACCCGGACCTTGGCCTCGATGGCTTCGATCAAGATGGGCGGCCGGCCAAAGTCGAGCTGGTGTTTGTGCTCGGGGTCGTACTGGGCGCCGGTGTTGTCGCTGCGGCCGACTGCTGTCAGCAGGAGCGTGTCGGATTGCTCGATGGGGTCATCGGTGAGGGAGCTGAGGGCGATGGTGGCGAAATCGGTCTTGACCTCCAACTCCAGGCCCCGCAGGGCGATGGCGCCCGCCGCGCCCAGGAAGCCATAGGCTGCCTTGGTGCGGGGGGTGTCGATCCAGCCGTAGCGCTTCTGCCAGCTGCGGTAGAGCTCGCCCGTGTCGGAGGTCACCTCACCGGCGGCCGGGTCGACGCTGGCCTGATCGGCGGGGACGGTCTCGTCGGCCTCGACGCTCTCGCTGGGGAGGGCCATACCGCAGCGGTGCACCTCGGGCAGCAGGGTGAGGGCCGGGATGGCGTTGCTGCGCGTGAGCTGCCAGCCAGGCTCGCCGGCCACCCGGATGGCGACACTCTTCTCCGCCGGGCGCACATCGCCTCGGCGCAGAATGAGCGCGGCCTGGGGGAAAAGGCCGATCTTGGCCGGGTCGTTGTAGCAGTCAAAATGATTGCGGTAGGTGATGCTGTTGATCGTCGAGCCGCCGCCGCCCAAACGATCGACCGGCTTCCAGGTGGAGTAGCGGTAGGTGTGGATGGTGAACCCGCTCCAGCCCTGCAGGGCGCCGACGGCGGCATAGGCCAGGGGGCTCTCGGCGCGCCACTCGTCGGGCCAGGCGTGGTCCCATTCGGAGACGAAGAAGGGCTTGTCGAGCACGCGCTCCATGGAGAGCCCGGCAAAGGTGTTGGCGGGCACACTGACCATGGGCGTGGTATTGGTGCCGGAGGATTCCCAGAGCGGGAAATTCCAGTAGGTGTGCGAGTCGGTGAAATCGGTAGCCAGGTTGGCGGCCAGCACGCCCAGGTTGATGGACCAGTTGGTGCCGTTGATGGGCACCCGGACGCCGATGGAGCGCAGGTAGGCGATCATATCCTGGTAGTACTTGCTCATCACCGCAACCAGGAACTGCGCGCACTGGGCGTCGGGGTGGGCGAAATCCACCTTGCCGGCGGCGACCGCGAGGTTGTGCTCCTCGGCCCAGTTGCGATACATCGCCTCCAGACGGCTGCGATAGGGCTCGAGCACCGGGGGTTGGGCGAACATGTCGCTCTCGTTCTTGATCTCGCTGAGGGCGATGGCCGGGTCGTCTTTGTAGGCCAGCCTGGTGTAGGGGTTGATGTGGGTCCACAGATCACGGTTGAACTCTTTTTGCAGCTCGATCAGCCGTGGGTCAAAATAGGTATAGGGCTTGGCAGCCTGGGGGAGCTGATCGACTGCGTCGACCTCGTCACCGGGGCGGAACTGGCGGTAGGTGAGCATGTCCAGGTAGGTGTAGATGCCCTCCTCTTTCAGGCAGTAGAGCAAATAGTCCAGCCGGTCCATGCTCTCGGGGTCAAAGGTGCGGGTGTTATCCTTGGGCCTGGCCCGGTTGAACTGGAAGATGTTGGGCGTGGCCCACTCGGCGTCCATCTGATGGGTGCGCATCATGTTCATGCCGAACTTGGCCAGGCGCCGGGCGACCATCTCAGAGTACTCGTGCGGGGGAAAATTGGCGCCCGAGTTGAAGCAGGTGCCCCAGAAGCGGGCTTCGGTGCCGTCGGCAAAGACCATGCGGCCGCCCTGGACGCCCAGGAAACCGTGCTTGCCCGCAGGCCGCTCTTTCTCAAAGACGAAGGAGATGTCGAGGGGGACGTGATCGTCCCAGGCCAGGTTAAAGGGGACCCATGTGGCTACCATGATATCCTCCTGTAGGGGGCGCTGTCAACGGATTTCTGGCACGGATTGCACGGCTTGGTTGCCGCCATGGCAGCCCGCAATCCGTGTAATTCGTGGCCAAATCTGCTGACAGCCTTCTAAATAACGTCGATTCCCAACAGCCTGCACAGGCTCTCCAGCTCCCGCCGGCAATCGCCATAGGCCACGATATAGTGCTGGCCGAGCACCTGCTGGGCGAAGGTCTCCACCGGTGTATCGAGGATGACCTCGATAGAGGGGAGCTGCGGCGCGGGGGGCGCCCAACCCGCTTCTTCCCAGGGCCGCGGGCTGACTGCTTCGCCAGTAGCGATGTGCAGGCGGTAGCGGTCGCCGCGGCCGGCGAGCCGGCAGATCGTCACCTGCCCCGTCTTGACCCTGGAGACGTTCAGCACGCCGCCGGAAAAACCGCCAAAGCGGCAGGGGCTGACGGTGACCGGGCCCGCCACGACCTCGCTGGGCACGTAATCGGGCACGCCCAGGAGCACGCGGTCGGTCATGAACTCGTAAAACTCGAAATAGGCGCCCACCTGGCCCGTCAGGTAGCGCACCATGAGCTGAGTCACGGCGCCCGGGCCGTCGTTTTCGGGGATGGAGGCCACGCCGCCCTTGTCGGCCAGGAGCATGAGCACCATGGCGGGCGGGAACTGGAGCAGCTTCTTGACCCCGTCCACATCGACCAGCGAGATGGCCTGGTAGCCGCGCTCGGCGATCTTATCCTGCAGGGCCAGGAACATGCGTGCGCTCTTCTCCAGGGTCGTATCGTCTACCGGGCCGGTGAAGGTCCACTCGCGGCGCAAGTCGGCGAGGAGCGCACTCACGGCGGCGGGGGAGATGCCTTCCATCCTTTGCACGATCTCGAGGGTGTCGAAGGATTCGACCTCGGGCCCCACCACCCGGCGCAGCGAGACGCCGTCGACCAGGGTGCCGTAGAGGTGCATGTCACGGTAGCCCATCATGCCGATGCGCGCTCCCCGGAGCATCTGGGCGGCGGTGGCCACGCGAGCGAAGCGGGCAACCTTATCGGCGGCGCTCACCGGGCCGTCGGGGGAATCATAAAAGTACTCGAAGCGGAAGCCCAGGGCATCCATGGGGTCGCGCAGGGCCGAAGTGCCGGCCTGATCGGCGGTGGTGATCAGGCGGCCGCCCTCGGTGTGGCCGGTGAGCCCCCACAATGCCATGGGCTTGTGAGCAAAGGGCGAGATGACGTTGATCACCGTCTGCGAGGGTATCCAGCCGGCCAGGCAGACGATCAGGACATCAAAGGGCGCGCGCGAGAGGTCCTCGACGGCGCGGCGGGCCTGGGCGCCGGCGGGGTCATCGGCCACCGGCTCGGTGTAGACCAGCTCCAGCCCGCGCTGGAGCAGCTCGTCGCGGGCGGCGCGGCATTTGCGCTCGATGAGATCGCGGGGGCTGTTGATCTCGCCGAAACCCACGAACCCGGCCCTGATCTTGGGCAGATCCATCTCCACCTCCTTGAAACGGGAACGGCGCAGGGGAAACGCTTTCACCACCGCCTATTATAACATGCAAGCCCGGCCCTGGCGATGCTTTTTCTGCCATGTATAGGCCACAAACAGGACGCGGAGGCGACTCGTGACTCGTAATAAGTAAACCGTAATAAGTAAACCGTAATAAGTAAGGTCGCCATGGCGGCATGCCCAGCGCTTTGCGCCAGTCTCGCTAACGCGGACACTACGAAGAGCAATATGTGCTCCGCCATGGCGACCTTACTTATTACGGTTTACTTATTACGAGTCACCCACGTCCCCGTCTTGCCATCCAGGGCATCGAGGATGGTCTCGGGCTTGGTGATGAGCGCCTTGCCCTTGGGGTTGGCTTCCAGGAAGGCGATAATGGCCTCGATTTTGGGGCCCATGCTGCCGGGCAAAAAGTGGCCCTCGGCGTAGTAGCGTTTGGCCTCGGCCACGGTCATCCGGTCCAGCCACTGCTGGTTGGGTCTGTTATAGTTGAGGGCGACCCTTTCCACCGCCGTGGAGATGAGGAAGAGGTCGGCCTGGAGGTCCACGGCCAGCAGGCTGGAGGCGCGGTCTTTGTCGATCACGGCGACGGCGCCGCGCAGGAGGCCGCGCTCATCCTCGATCACGGGGATGCCGCCACCCCCCACAGCCACCACGATGTAGCCGGCCTCGATCATGTGCCGGATGGCGTCGCGCTCGATGATCCTGAGCGGCGCGGGCGAGGCAATCAGGCGCCGCCAACCCCGGCCGGCGTCCTCGCGCACCGTCCATCCCTCCCTGGCGAACATCTCGGCCTGGCGCCGGGTCAAAAAGCCGCCGATGCCCTTGGTCGGATTCCGAAAGGCGGGGTCATGGCGATCGACCAGGGTCTGGGTGATCACCGCCGTCACCGAGCGCCGGATGCCGCGCTGCTTGAACTCGTTATCCAGCGCCTGCGAGATCATATAGCCGATGGAGCCCTGAGTATCGGCGCCGATGACATCGAGGGGCGTGGTATGCACCTCATGCGCGGCCAGCTCGTTGCGGCGCAGGATGAACCCCACCTGCGGGCCGTTGCCATGGGTGATCACCACGTTCCAGCCGCGCACAATCATATCGGCAATGTGCTTGCAGCTCTCCTCGACTGCCTGCACCTGCGAGGCGACATCCTGGTGGTCCTTGTCTTTGATGAGGGAATTGCCCCCAATGGCCACGACAGCGACTTTGCTATCCATATCTGCTCCTTCTTAAAGGTGTGGGGCGGATGTTGCTGCCTGCATGGCCGCCCCGCGGGGCGGCCATGCAGGCAGCAACATCCGCCCCACACCCTGTGGCAGGTTGCCGGGGTCGCGGCGAAGCGAGCTGCCCGGCCTATCGATTCCCCATGGTCAAGGCCATAATGGCCTTTTGCACATGCAGCCGGTTCTCTGCCACATCATAGATGCACGAACGCGGGCCAGAGGCGACCTCGTCGGTCACTTCATGGCCGCGGTCGATGGGCATGGGATGGGTAAAGAGAGCATTCTCGGTGCGCCGCATCTTTTCGGCGTCGCAGATCCAATCGGTATACTGGAGCGCACGCTCGATCTCCTGCGCTTTGAGGAACTGGCCGTTCTGGTAGGCCTGCGGGCTCATCCAATGGCGCGAGTAGACGACATGCGCCCCATCATAGCCGGCCTGCGGGTCGTGAGTAATCTCGAATTGGGCGCCGGTGGCGCGGCAGTTGCCCTGGGCCTGGGCGACCACGGCTGGGTCCAGATCGAACCCTTCCGGGTAGGCCATGGTGACGTGCATGCCAAAGCGCGAGCCGATCAGGATTGCCTCTTGCACCGAGGACCACGAGCGGGCCAGCGCCCCGTGTCCCCAGGAGACGAGCAGTTTCTTGCCCTTGAGCAAGGTTGGGTCCACCCCCTTGCCCGGCCCGGCGCCGAACCACTCGCACCAGCCCATTACATCAGCCAGGCCCTGGCAGGGGTGATATTTGTCGTGCGCCATGGAGACGATCGGGATATCCGCCCAACGGGCATATTCGCGCAGCAGGGCATCGCCCTCGCCATAGGCGCCGATGGCGTCCTCCAGGATGCGAATGCCCAGACCGCAGGCGTAGCGGCTCATGACCCTGGCCGCGTCCTCCACCGTTTCGCCAGCTGTGGTCGCCGTTTTGAGGCGCATGGCCCTGGGCTCCAGGAACTGGGCGTGCCCACCCAGCTCAGTCGCCGCACATTCGAAGGACTGGCGTGTGCGCACGGAGGGATTGTAGAAGAACATGAAGAAGGTCTTGTTCTGTAGCAGGCGCGTATAGGCAGGGCCGAAACGATCAGCCTTCATGCGCGCCGCCAACTCCAACACTGCTTCCAGCTCTGCCAGCGACCACTCCTGCGTGGTGATCAGGTCTCTCCCGAACAGGTCCATGGTGATTACTCCTCTTTGCAGCTTGCCCCACGGGGTTCAAGCCGCCGTGCTGAGAAAAGCCCCCTCAAGGGGGCTGACCAACCCGCAGGGCTTCAGCCTCGGGTAGTTTTCAGCGATAGCCCCTCTGTCCCCAGGCACTTGCCGATGCGGTGATATTCGTTGCCCAAAAGGGCCAACCCACGCACCCGGCGATAGTCGATCAGGCCATCGGGGGTCAGCACGCTATCCTCGACCTGGACGGCCACAATCTCGCCTACGAACAGCGTGTGCGAGCCCAGGTCCAGCGTGTGCGTCACCCGGCACTCCAGGCTCAGGGGGCATTCTTTGATCAGCGGCGCCCGCACCTGGCTCGCCGGCTCGGGCGTGAGGCCGGGGGAGGGCAGCTTGGGCGCATCCCGGCCCGAAGCCATGCCACAATGATCGACCGCCGCGAGCATCTCTTCTGTGGGGCAGTTGATGGCAAATTCGCCGCTGCCACGGATCAACGCATTCGAGAAACGGTAAGGACGCAGGCCAACGGCCACCTGCGGCGGGTCCGAGGCCACAATGCCTGCCCAAGAGACGGTCGCCACGTTGGGTGTACCATCGGCGTCCACACAGGTCACGAGCAGCACGGGCGCCGGGTAAAGCGCGGGAAACAACCGGTGCAGATGCTTGACCATGGCTCCTCCTTGGGCTGGGCCCGGCATCCTGATGGTCAGCCAGGGTCACAGTCTAACATAGGGCGATTGGCAAGTCAATGTTGGGCCCTCGGAAACTCGTGCCCTTTAGTTCCTGTGAGCATAGGCGGACACTTGACAGACAGGTAGCTTAACTTGAAAGGGCCACTTGCATGAGCATCGTCAGGGTCAAGCAACCCCAGAACAGAACACGCAGAGCGCCCCAGCGGATAGCGGTCATTCGCCAGTGGCTGAGTGAGTCCCTACGAGACGTTGATCTGCTCCGCGGCGCGCTTGCCGGCCAGGAAGCAGTGATCGGTGTTCAGGTATTGCCACTCGCCAAAGCGCCCGGCGGAGATGATCCCCCAGCGCCGCAGCGCATCGAGGATGATGGCTGCCGCCTCCTCTTTGTGCAGGTCGGGCACCACGTAGGCATAGGGGATGTCTACCTCACCCGCTGTGAGGATCGAGTCCTCGGGCCGCAATATGCCCACGGCGCAGCAGTCATCGATCACGCGCCGGATGAGGGCATCGCCCTGCGCCGGCAAAGGCTTGAGCGGTGAGTAACTGATCTCCGCCGTCAGCGAGCTACAGCCGGGGGGCGTGAGGCCGGGCGCGGCATTGGATTGGATGAACAGGCGGTGGAAAAGGGGGCGCTCCTCGGGGTAATAGATCCAGTGCTTGTCGCTCACATCCGGGCGCGCCAGGCCCAGGTTTACACAGCGGATAGAAACGTGCCGCAGGCGGCCCGCGGCGGCGCAGACCTCGGCGGGCAGGCCCGCGACCAGCTTGACGAACTCGGGCAGGGGAGAGGTGTTGATAAGATGGGTATAGTGGATCTTTTCCCCGCTGCTCAGGGTGGCCTCGTGCGCAGCGGGGTCCACAGCGACGACCGCCATGCCAGTACGGATGCGGCTTGGGTCCAGATGCTTCAGCCAGCCGCGCATCAGGGCCTCATAGCCGTTACGGCGGGGATAGCCAAAGCGCGCATTGGGGCCCATGGGCTTGGGCTGAGGCTGCAGGGCGCCGTCGATCACTTCTTCGATATTGGGTTGCGGCACCCGTCCGTTGAGCCAGGTCCAGCTCATTTCCTCCAGGGGCACCGTCCATAGCTTGCGATTGTAGGGCACCATGAAATGCTTGCCGATCCCTGGGCCCCAGACCATCTGGATGAACTCGGCGAAATTCTTCGGCCGGCGGCTCGCGTCGGCGGCCTTCCAGGCCTCTATAGCCCCCAGGATGCATTCCTTCACCACTTCGACCGGCAGGCCATAGGTCGAGGCCTGGAAAGGATAGCGCGTGTAGGTGCGCTTGGAATAGATCCAGGCTTCGCGGTATTGCCAGTGGATGCCGCCAGCGTGGTCCAGCAGCAGGGGATAGATGACCTCACGAATGTAAGGGTCGGCCGTAAAGATGATGTGGCCGGCATAGTCAAAGGTAAAGCCCTGTTGGTAGATCGAACGGCAGAGGCCGCCCACGCGGTCCTCCCGCTCGATCAGAAGGTAATCGCTGTGTGGGCGAGCGTGGTAGGCTGCGCTGAGGCCGGTGGGGCCAGCGCCGATGATCAAGGTAGCCGTCTGCGTAGGCATTCTCTCCCTCACCCAGTATGTTGGAGGCTGCTGCCCTGGCCCTGCGCAGATAGGCGCTCCTGGCCTGCGCCGCTCAAGTGGATTTGGGCCTGCGAGGGGGTGGCGCCGCGCTTGCTGCCGTAAAGCCTGGAGCAGGGCATAGTATAGTGCAAAGGGCGCACTTGAGCAATATGCTGGCTGCAGCCAACCCGGCCATGCTGTTGACTCTTTTCCTCGAGTGTGGCATGCTTGACTCAAGCTCCTCTTTCTTTCCACTCCAGGAGGCAAGGCATGGCAGACTCCTCTCCCCAGTCAGTGGGGCTGGTGCTCTCAGGCGGGGGCACCAAGCTCTACGCGCACATCGGCTTTCTGTGGGCCCTGGATGATGCGGGGCTGCTCTCACCCGGGGCGCCCCTCTCGGCGGTGGTGGGCAACTCGGCGGGGTCTGTGGCGGGGGCGATGTTCGCCCTGGGCTACAGCCCGCGCGAGATGTGGGAGACGGCCTTTTGGCGCATCTTTGGCTACACGCCCCCACCGGAACCCCGGGCCTGGCGGAGCGACAGCCGGCCGCGCGGGCTGGATGTGGCCCTGGACCTGGATTGGCAGGGCCTTGCCCGTGCGCTGACCGAGCACCTGAGCTATTTCAAGGGCCTCGACACAGGCCTGCGCTTTGAGGCCCTGCTGCGCAAGATCCTCGAGCCGCTGGAAGCGGACGGCCGTCCTAACCCCTACTATGGCGGCACACGCCCGCCCGAGGCGCTGCTGCCTCTCTATCTGATCGGCTATAATCTCACCAACCGGCGCGAGACGATCTTCGAGTTTCGCGCCCACTGCGCGCCGGGGCCGCTCCAACTGGGGCCGGGGCAGGTCCCCCTGGGGCGCGAGGCCTGGTACGAGGTCTGCACCGACCGGGCGGACCCCAGCGTGCCGCCGGAAAAGCGCTTCCGCCCGTGGGAAGCGGTGCGCATCAGCACCTCGCTCCCCCTGGCCTTCCGCCCCTACTTCAAGCCCCGGTTCATCTCGACCCACTGGGACGAGCAGGGCGTGCCCTTCCAGACGGAGCAGGGAAGCTATTTCAGCGACGGCGGCGCACGCGACAACTATTCCCTCTCCGGCGCGCTCAAGATAGCCGGGTGCGATGCGGTCTTCGGCTGCTTCCTGGGCTCACTGGATTATCCCTTTGAGGCTGTGGGCGAGGGCAACATGGTCGATGTGGCGTACCGCAACATCGATGGCATGATGCACGCCATCTTTGAGGCCGACCAGGACGACGCGCAGATCATCGCCCACCCCGTGCGCACCATCGCGCCCAACGTGCCCCACCGACCGGGGGTCACCTTTGACCTGAGCGCCATCGGCCCCATGATGGAATCGGGCTATATCGCCGCAGCCTATTACCTGCGCCGGCTGCGGCCCGCTATCAGCACAACTGCCGACTTTATGCGCGCGCTGGTGCAGCACGAGCTCACTTTTACCTGGGAAGAGATCTTTGCTGCGGGCGCCGAGACCTGGGGCTCGACCGCCCCGGGCCGGGCCGTGATCTGCGGCGCACCCGCCCCCAAACCCGATCACCCCCAGCCCAGCGACTATTTCATCATCCGCCCCCCGACAGAGTTCATCGAGGAGGCGACCCGCTTCTTCGCCGGGCAGTACCCTGCCGTGCGCGCTGCGCTGGCGCCAGGGGCGATCTCGCTCGACGAGGAGCTGAAAAAGCGCAACCGCGAGCAGCGGGAGGTCGCGCCCGAAGAGCTGGCCGATCCCCCCTTCCGCGACATGCCCCTGGCCGTGGAGCAGCGGCGCATCGTGGGCTGGGCCGAGCGCTTTTCCTGGGCGGCCCTGAGCGGCATTATCGGCGCGGCCGGCTCGCTCCTCATCGCCCTCTGGGGCGCGGCGGGCGGCTTGCGCCTCCTCCCCGCGCCCGAGCCCCTCGACCTGTGGCTGGCCGAGCTGGCCGTGCTCGCGGCGGCCGTCGGCCTCGGCTGGCTGGGCCGCGCGGCGATCGTGCGCTATGCGTGGCAGGCCCTGCAGAACGAGATCAAGAAGAGTGTGGGCTTCTGAGAGCGCTTCCTCTCAGCCAGAGGCCCCCGGCTGAGAGGGCTCGGCTGGGATGGGCACGCCCGAGAGCAGGTCAGGCGCTGCAGCCAGATCGGGCGCCCGCGTCAAGTCAGGCGCCAGGGCCAAGGCGGGCGCCGCCGGGCGGAGGTCAGCAGCGGCCGCCACAGCCGGTGCGCCGGCAGGGGCGGCCGCGCTCGGCCCGCTCCCCGGCCACAGCTGCACCGGCGATTGGATGAGGAAGAAGGCAAGCCCTGCCAGCGCAGTCAAGGCGATGGGGCTGAGGTTGTAGGCGCGCTGGGTGCGGGGCGTCGGCGCCAGCACCTTGTAGCGCACCAGGACCCAGAGCACGGCCACGCTGCCGATCTGCACCAGCGCATTGACCCACTGCGGCGCGCCCCCGTTGTGATTGAGGGGCGCCAGCGCGAGCGCGGCCAGGACGATGAGGCTCAGATGCGCGGCGTAGGCATAGAGCGAGTTCTGGCCGAGCGGCAGGAGCAGCCAGCCCAGGGCCCGGCGCAGCGGCTGCCAGAACGCCGTCACGGCCAGGAACAGGAACGAGAAGGTGATGCCCTCCGCCAGCAGGCGGCCCGGCCGCACATTGGGCTTGTCGAGGAACAGCGTGCGCACCAGGTTGCGCAGGTCAAAACCGGCGGCCGACTGGGGCGCCGGCGCCCGCACGGCCAGAAAGAGCGCGATCAGCGCGAGCATGGCGGCGCCCGCAACGGCGAACAGCCGGCGCGCTGTGCGCGGCTTGAGCACCGGCATGGCCGTGCGCCCATAGCCGAAAACCAGCCCGGTGAAAAAGATCACCTGCCAGGCCGAAAAGACAAAGACACTGTTATTGGCAATGGGCCAGGGCACGATGGCGCTGGCGGGCCAGAGCTGGAACAGCGCCCAGAGCGCCCAGGAACCGCCGAGCACCCACCAGCGCTTGCCCTGATCGATCAGCAGCAGCGCGAGCGGCGCCGCCAGGAACAACAGGGTGTAGACCAGCATCACGTCGGCCATAAAGTAAGTGCGGTGCAGGGTCAGCACGCCGACGATGATCGAGAGCGGCGTCTGCCCGCCCAGGCCCTGCGCCCAGGGCAGGCGCAGCCATTCCGACAGCGGCATAAAGACCAGCGTCATGCCCACCGTCAGCAGATAGAGCTTGAGGGCCCGGGTGAGCATCTTCATCAGCGAGTGCGGCAGGCCGTCGCGCTTGATCAGGCGGCCATACACCAGCCCGGCGACGAGGCCCGAGGTGAGAATGAATCCCTCCGCCGCGCTGGTGAAGAACTGGTTGCCCCCCGATAAGATCTGCAGCGGCGACGAGCCGCAGACGTGGTCAATGACCATGGCGAACACAAAGTAGCCGCGCAACAGGTCGAGGCGCAGGTCGCGCCCCTTTGCTGTAATATAGGGCGGCAACGATCGGCTATCCGCAACCACCGAAAAACCTCCAGATTGCCAGGGCCGGGCACGGCGTCTGGCCAGGCCCCTCCGCTGCGGACCTGCCCGCCATGCCTGTGTTCCATCTCCTCGGCGCCTGCCCCGCCAGGGGGCCGCGAGCGATTGGGTATATCATACCACATTATTGTGAAGTTGCAATAAGGATCATACCACCTTACGCCCATCGCGTACAACCCGGCGGAGCTATCGCTGCGCTGGCCGGTGTACTTGTAAGGGATATGCACGCCCCCCGCCACTATTGTGCGCGCATCGCCATACGGCCAGTAGCGCGTGCTCCCGCCCTCGCTCGTGGCCACGGTGCTGCCGAGGTGGTCGTGATACAGGTACGTCACCGTGCCAGAGGAGCCCTCGCGCATGGCGACGCGCTGCCCGTTGAAGAGATAGTATTTCGTCGCGGGCACCAGGCGGCCATCGACGTCAAAGAGGTAGCCGCCCAGCACCACCGGCAGGATCACCTTATAATCCAGCCCCGGCTGCACTGTGGGGGTGGGCGTCGGCTCGGGTGGGGTGGAGGAGGCAAAGACCTCAAGGTACGCCCCCACGTACAGCGTCGTGCCTTCGGGCGCGACCTTTTTCACCAGGTTGCCGTCACCGTCATACGTGTATTCGGTCGTCGGCGTGCCGCTCGCGACGCGGATGAGGCGGTTCTCCTCGTCGTAGGTCAGCGCTTGGCCGGGACGATTGGTCAGGTTGCCGTTGTTATCGTAGCCATACGGCTGGCCGTCCACCTGGATGGGCGCATGAGGTCGCGCCTGCCCGGCGCCGGGATAGGTCAGGTTGCGGGCCACAGACCCCTCTGTCTTGCCCAGCAGGTTGCCGATCGGGTCGTAGCTGTAGCCGGCGCTGTAGCCGCCCGTGGCAGAGGTAAGGCGATCCAGCTCGTCGTAGCCGAACGTGGTCGTCTGCCCGTCATCGGTAAAGGTGTGGACGTTGCCGTTGGGATAGTAGGTGTAGCTCAAGTTGAGCACACCGGGGGCGGAAATCGAGCTCAGCCGCGCGGTCACGGGGTCATAGCCCCAGGTGGTGGCGACGCCGTTGCCATAGGTCAGTGACTGGAGCTGGCCGGCGGCGGTGTATTGGGCCGCAGCGGTGGGGGGCGGGGAGCCCGGCGCCAGCGTTGCATCTTGAGTGGGGGCAGCCAGGAGCTCGCGGTAGGAGGATCGGCTCATCATGCTGGCGCTACCGCCTCCAGTCGTAGCCGCTAAACTTGGGGGGGGCGATGGTGGAGCCGAGGGTGCAGGCAAGAAGGGCAAAAAGGACAACGACGAGCAGGGTGCGGGAAAGGCGGGCAGCAATGGACCGCGACATTTCGCCTCCTTGGCAAGGTGAAGCTTCAGCGTGTGGCAAAGGGCGGATGGGGTTAATGTGCTGCTGGTTGCTATTATCTTATGGATTTTGCCCTCTGTCAGTAGGCCACCTGACCTATTTTCTGAAAGATTTCCCGCCGGTATCCAGACAGTTGACACTCCGCAGAGGTTGCAGTAATATAGAACAAGTCGGCGAGACTGGCAAAGTTTTGCAGACTTGGTCTGATTCTCACCCCTGGTACTACCCCTTCCGGTTTGCCCCTGTGGCCAGGATGGGCCCTGGCGCCCCGGTAAAGCTCGGAACCACGGATTCGGACGGATCATACGAATACGCCATGGCGCCGGGCAGTGCACTCACTCCAGGCGCTAAATGCTGATCGCTGACAGCTCGCTGGAGGCGGCAATGCCACCGACTCTCACTTTCGAGGAACAGATCGGGCAGGTGATCCTGGCCGTGTGGCCCGCGGAGGGCGGCGTGGAGCGCCTGGCGCCCCTGGTGGCCGGGGGCCGGGTGGGGGGTGTGGTGGTGAGGCCGGGGTGCGCGGGCGGGCCGAGGGAGCTGGCGGCGGCGCTGAATCACCTGCAGCGGCTGGCCAGCTACCCCCTGCTCTGCGCGGCGGAGCTGCCCTCAGGTCGAGGCGCGTTGGTGCCCGGGGCGGCCTGCCTGCCGGGGCCGCTGGCCCTGGGGAGCGCCCGGCAGGCCGATCTGGCCCGCCGCTGTGGCGCCTACCTGGCCCGTGAGGCGCGCGCCCTGGGCGTCCACCTTCTGTTGGGGCCCTCCCTCGATGTGCAGCGCGCGCCCGCCGGCGACGGCGCTTCCGCCGCGGACGTGCTCTGGCGCTCCGCCTGGCGCACCTTTGGCGAGAACCCGGCGCTGGTCGCCCACCTCGGCGCGGCCTTTATCGAGGGGTGCCGGGCAGGGGGTGCATTGGCGGCCGGCGGGCAGTTCCCGGGCCGCGGCGGTGCAGAGTATGACCAGGACCGCGCCCTGGCGCTGTTGCCGCAGGGCCGGCAGGCGCTGGAAAAGATCGACCTGCTGCCCTACGTGGAGGCGGCCCGGGCGGGCCTGGGGGCGGTACAGACCGGGCACCTCCATGTTTCAGCGCTGGATAACCTGCCCCACCGCCTGGCCACCCATTCCTCCACCGTGGTCGAGGGCCTGCTGCGCAGGTCGCTGGGCTTTGCCGGCCTCCTCCTGACCGACAACCTCGACGCGCCGGCGATGGGCGTGCGCTACAATCCAGGGCAGGCGGCGGTGCTGGCCTTTGCCGCGGGGCATGACCTGCTGGTGACCGAGAACCCGGAGCAGGTCTATCGCGCCCTCTATGAGGTGCTGCTGCATGGCGATGTGCCCCCGGCGCGCCTGCAGCAGGCCGTGGGCCGGGTGTGGCAGGCCAAGGAGGACCTGGGGCTATGGCGCCGCCGCTTCGCCACGGGCGAGCTGCCCGAGGGCGGCGAAGGCCCGCGCCTGGCCCGAGAAGTGGCCGCCTCTTCCCTGGTGGTGCTGCGCGGGCGGCCCGAGGCCCTGCTGGCGCGCCCCCTGCTGGCGGTGACGACGCCGGCCCTGCGCTGCGATGGTTCCCGGGTGGATCACGACCTGGCCCGCCTGGCCCGCACCGTCCTGGGAACGGAGATGAAGGTCATCAGTGTGCAGCCTTCGCTCCCGGCGGAGGCGGCCGCCCTGCCATCTGGGGCCGAAGAGGCGCGGGCGGCCCTGTTGTGCGTGGATCTGCAGCCCGATTCGCCCGCGGCGCGGGGCGACGGGACCTGCCGGGGGCTTGTCCCCCTGGCGGAGGGGCTCAAGCGCCTGGGGCTGCCCCTGGGCGTGGTGCTGTTGGGCAACCCCTATGCCTTGCCCTGCTTCCCCATGGCCGACGTGCTGCTCTACGCCCCCGGCGATGCGCCCGCCTGTCTGGAAGCGGCCCTGGATTGCCTCGTGGGGCGGCTGCAGCCGGGGGGCAAGTTGCCCGTCACCATCCGGTAAGGGGGGGTAAAGCAGACAAACGAGCTTACCTGCATCCGAACGG
>Ga0078972_1003801_pt1 | contig 43862 bp, 39 predicted proteins | sample YelNatPaOPGAMG01_FD_67568 | JGI IMG/M metagenome (GOLD analysis project Ga0078972, IMG submission 67568) | Hot spring thermophilic microbial communities from Obsidian Pool, Yellowstone National Park, USA - OP-RAMG-01 (SPADES assembly) (version 2) | ecosystem: Environmental > Aquatic > Thermal...
TTATGTGCAAGTCATTTGTTAATTATGCACTAAATTGAGTACAAAATGGTCCCTGCAATTTAATAACTTGTTAACATGAGCGTGTAGTAATAATCATAGTGATAACGTGGGAAAGGTACAGTGAATAGCCTGTTCTTGTGCCATCCCTGTGCCACTCTTGTGCCACACTTTCAGAAAAACTCGATAATTTTGATTCACGCTGGAGCAGAAAGTGGCGATTTTATGGGCTTTCTGCGACGTTAAGGAACGCTGAAAAACGCTCAGAGTCAACTCCGACTCCCAAGGCCGCAGGTTCGATCCCTGTCGGGTACGCCAGAAATACCGCGGATTTGCGCAAAGCGGTTCGCGGTTTTTTTCGTACTATTATTGTCGACAAAATCACGTTTGCCCGACCGTTTAATCTTTGAATCATGCGGCGCCAGGCGAAAAAAGCCCCGGTTTGCGCCCGCGAACTAACCATGCCGGAAAAGCGCATAAAGCGATAAAAAGCGGTGGACTTTTCGGCGTGTTTTATGTTACGATATACCGGGCAAAAAAGAGAAGGGGAAGACTTCTCGTCCATTTCTACGGAAGACGGCTTGCAGGGGTAACGGATGGACGGCTCTTTACAGGAGCATCGCACAAAGATCGAAACAAAAAATTTGAACCTTTATTACGGCGCCTTTCAAGCCTTGAGAGGCGTTAACATTGATATACGCGAATGCGTTATTACCGCAATAATCGGGCCTTCGGGCTGCGGCAAATCGACGTTGCTGCGTGTATTTAACCGCATGAACGACCTTATACCGGGGATAAGGGTCGAAGGCGAAGTCCTCATAGACGGTATCCAGATATACGGGAAAGACACGGACGTGGTTGCTCTGCGAAAAAGAGTCGGCATGGTTTTTCAAAAACCGAACCCTTTCCCGATGTCCGTATACGATAATATCGCGTTTGGTCCAAAGCATTACGGGAAAAAACGAAGCGAACTCGACTACATTGTCGAGCGGTGCCTTTGCCAGGTATCGATGTGGGACGAACTGAAGGACAAGCTCAAATGCCCCGCGCCCGAGCTTTCTCCGGGCCAGCAGCAGCGCCTGTGCATCGCGCGCGCTCTCGCTATGCAGCCCGAGATAATACTGATGGACGAGTCGTGCAGCGCTCTCGACCCCGAATCGACGCTTCGGATCGAGGACCTGATGCGCGAGCTTGCGCGGGATTATACCATCGTGATCGTCACCCACAACATGGAGCAGGCCGCGCGCGTATCGGACATGACGGCGTTCATCATGATGGAAGAGGATAAGGCGGGAGTACTGGTTGAATACGCTCCGACCGGAAGGATATTCTCGAATCCGAGGGACAAGCGCACCGAAGACTATATCACCGGACGGTTCGGATAATAATTTTTCAGGCGAACGGCGGCTATGAAACGAAATGTTCTGATGGAACGAATAAAAATAGCGGCGGTGGCGGCGGTTTTCGCGGCGTCTATGGCAGCGCTTCCCGGATGCGGCGGCAGGGCGCAGGCCGGGATAATCGTCGCGGGATCGACTTCGGTGCAGCCGTACGCGGAGGTCCTTGCGGAAGAATTCATGCTTGAGCATCCCGGCGAACGGATCGATATTCAGGGCGGGGGCTCCGCGGCGGGGATTACGGCGGCTCAGACGGGCACCGCCGATATAGGCATGTCGTCGCGCGAGCTAAAGGGCTCCGAAAAAGAACTGTGGTATGTAGAGATAGCGAAGGACGGGCTCGCGGTGGTCGTAAACCCCGCGAATCCCGTCGACGGGCTGACGCTGGACCAGGTAAGAGGCATATACTCAAAAGAGATAACCGACTGGAGCGAGGTAGGGGGCAAAAAATCGCCCATACATGTCATAACGCGCGAGGAAGGCTCGGGGACGAGAGGCGCTTTTTCGGATCTGGTCATGCAAAAGACCGGCATTACCCCTAAAGCCATCGTCCAGGACTCCAACGGAGCGGTGAGGCAGCTGGTTTCCGACGACCCTAACGCCATTGGCTATATTTCGCTTGGACTGGTAAACGAGAAGGTAAAAGCGCTGCGGCTTGACGGAGTCGCGGCGACGAGGGAAAACGTTATGAACGGATGCTACAACCTGTCCCGGCCGTTCCTGTTCGTAACGCAGCGCGAGCCCTCCGGAGCGGCAAAGCGGTTCATCGATTTTACGCTTTCCGCGGCCGGACAGAAAATACTAAGCGGCGAGGGGCTGATACCTCCGGCGGAAGGCGACGTGAAATGAAGAACATGAAAGAAAAGCTGTCGGGACGGATATTCCTCGCGGTCGCGCTGTCGACGCTGTCGGCGTTGGCGGTCATAACCGTGTTCATTTTCATAAAGGGGCTGCCTATAATAGGCAAGGTCGGCGTCTTGGATTTCGTGTTCGGGATGAAATGGGCGCCGAGCGAAGGAGCGTTCGGGATCTTCCCGATGATCGTTGGCTCCGTCGCCGTGACGTTGGGCGCGGTTATTATCGGGGTGCCGGTCGCGCTGTGCTGCAGCGTTTTTTTGGCCGAGTTCGCGCCCGTATGGATGAGGAACCTGTTCCGGCCCGCGATACAGCTTCTCGCCGGGATACCTTCGGTCGTGTACGGATTCTGGGGAGTGATATTCATCGTCCCATTCATACGCGATTATCTTGGAGGCCCGGGGCTAAGCATTCTCGCGGGCTCCGTGATACTCGCGATAATGATACTGCCGACGATAATAAGCATCTCCGAGGTTTCGATATTGGCGCTTCCGCGGTATTATAAGGAAGGCGCGCTCGCGTTGGGCCTCACGCACTGGCAGACGATACGTTCGCTTCTTGTGCCGGCGGCGAAATCGGGGATCGTCGCCGCCGTGATATTGGGCATAGGGCGCGCGATCGGCGAAACGATGGCGGTGATAATGGTGTTGGGAAACGCCGTGGCTCTGCCCGAATCGATACTCGACCCGGTCAGGACGCTGACGACGAACATCGGTATAGAAATGGGTTACGCTTCCGGCGAGCACCAGGAGGCGCTGTTCGCGACGGGAGTCGTCCTCTTCATAATTATAATGATCCTGAACGCGACCGCGCAGTATATCGTCCGGAGGAAGAGGGCGCGATGAGACTGGATTCAAAAACCGCGGAAAAATTCGCGAAGGCGATAATATGGTCGGCGGCGCTGCTCGTCATAGCGGTCCTGCTCGCGGTCATAATTTACATTTTGGCAAAAGGCGTCCCGGAGATAAGCTGGGATTTCCTTTCCCAGATACCGCGCAGCATGGGGCGTTCCGGCGGCATATCATCGACGATAATAGGGACCCTGCTCGTGACGTTGGTCGCCGTCGCCGTGGCTACGCCTTTCGGGATAGGGACGGCGTTTTACCTGACGGAATATACGCGCGAGGGAAAGATAACCCGCGTCATACGTTTCAGCGCGGAGTCGCTTGCGGGGATACCTTCCATCGTTTACGGCCTGTTCGGGTTCATATTCTTCGTCATATACCTTAAATTGGGCTGGTCGATATTGTCCGGCGGACTCACATTGGCGATAATGATACTGCCGACGATAATCCGCACGACGGAGGAGGCGATACTCGCCGTGCCGTACATGTACCGCGAGGTGGGGTTCTCGCTCGGCGGGACAAGGTGGCAGACTATCACGAGGGCGGTGTTCCCCTCGGCGCTTCCGGGCATCGCGAACGGTATAATACTGAGCATCGGCAGGTGCGTCGCCGAGACAGCTGCGGTTATCCTTACGGCGGGTTCGGCGCTGCAAATGCCCGAATCCCTGTTCTCTCCTGCGCGGACGATGGCGGTGCACTTTTACATACTCGCGCGCGAGGGCATATCTATGGAAAACGCGTTTGGGACGGCGGCGCTGCTTATAATCCTGATTTTTATAATCAACGTCGTTTTCAACATGTTAGTCAACAGATTCGTAGCGAAGGGCCGTTAAGAGGTAGACGATGGGCCGGACAAAGATTGAGATAAAAGGGCTGAACTTCTTTTATAAAGACAAGCAGGCGATACGGGGATTGAATATAGAGATACCCGAAAACGAGATAACCGCCGTGTTCGGCCCCGCGAACAGCGGGATAACGACTCTGCTGCGGACGCTTAACCGGCTGAGCGACTTGATTTACGGAACGCGCGTCGAGGGCGAGATACTGCTGGACGGAAAAAACATATTCGGCGCGGATGTAAGCGTAACGGAGCTGCGCCAAAGGGTGGGGATGGTGTTCGATGTGCCGACGCCGCTGCCGATGTCGATATACGACAACATCGCGCTGGGGCACCGCATGGCGAAGCGTCCCAAAGCGCAAATAAACGAGAAAGTCGAAACTGCGTTAAAAATGGCGGCGCTGTGGGACGAGGTTAAGGACAGGCTGCATACTCCGGCGGCGAGGCTGTCCGGCGGCCAGCAGCAGCGCCTTTGCATAGCGCGCGTGCTTGCGCTGGAACCCGAGGTGATACTTCTTGACAGGCCGTGTTCCGCTCTTGACCCGGTATCGACAAGCAAGATCGAGGAATCGCTGAGCCGGATAAAGGACAGATACACGATCGTGATCGCGCCCCATACGGTCCAGCAGGCGGGGCGGATCGCCGGCCGCGCCGCGTTCATGCTTATGGGGGAGCTTATAGAATACGGGGACACTTCCGACGTTCTTACGAACCCGAAGGATCAAAGGACGAGCGATTACGTGACCGGAAGGTTCGGTTGAGAAAGCCTGTTTCCGCTGATACAAACACCGCTCACTTCGCGCCGGCGGGAGCGGGACCGCCGCCCTTTGGGCTATGCGTTTGAATGCCCGCGGTCTTCCTTGCTTTTTCTCGTATATAGCCAGTACCCCGCCATGTATATCAGAAAATAGATCGGAAGCGAGAAATAGTGCTCCCATGAGCTTTGCTCATATATATTGAGCCATACGAATACGGGCTCCACGACGTACGACGCTACCGCCGCGAATGCGGCGCCCTTTATCCACGGATTGATCTTCGGAAAATACTGATAGAACAGCATGACCATGACCGGCATGACGGTCAGATCCCACGGCAAATATTCCGGAAAGTACGGCAGGAGCAGCGTATTATAGTTCCACCCGTTCTGCGACACTCCAGCCATATTAAAAAGCGTCGCGATTAGCATCGAAAAAAGCCCCGCGTAAAGAAGGCTGTGAGTCCTTTTCCTGTCGCGCACTATGAACCATACGACCCAGGGCAGCACGGCCAAGGAAACGTCGATCCACCAGTGCGCCGAAAACACTATCTTTTGCGCCCATATGCGTTCAAGCTCGTCGTGCGCATCGATATACTTGTCGATAACGGCGTCTATTTCTTTCAGCAAATCCGGATCAAAACCCAAAATAGTCACCTCTATCTTATTTTCACGCGAAAAGAAAAACTTATGTATCGAGGCATGAGCCCCGGCAGTACGCATAGCCGCCGAAAAAAGTTGAAAAAAAGAGCGGCGGATGGTAAGGTTAGAATCAAACGGCTAACGGATTTCGCGGGAAAAAACGGGGTTTGCGATGGGGAACGGTTCGGGCGAGGAAAAATCTAAAGTCGCCATAATGCGGTGCGGCTCGTACGACGCCGGCGAGCTGACGGAAAAGATAAACGGGGGAGTGGAGTCTTTAGGCGGATGGGACGCTTTCGTGCGCCCCGGAATGACGGCGCTTTTGAAGGTGAACCTGATAAGCCCGCTTCCTCCCGGGTCGGCTGCGGTAACGCACTGCGAATTCGCGCGCGCCGTTACGAGGATATTGAAAGACCGCGGCTGCGAAGTCTGGATAGGGGACAGCTCGGGAGGCGCGTTCGGAAGGAAGGCGCAGACGGCTAAATGCTTCGAAGTTTCCGGCATGAACAAAATAGCGAAAGAGGAAGGCGCTATTATCAAGAACTTTGAAAAAGAAGGCGTTGCGGCGGTAACGGTTTCCGGAGGCGGCGTAATGCATATCGCGAAGCCGCTGTTTGACGCGGACGTAGTGATCAACCTTCCGAAGTTTAAGACGCATATGTTCACCGGCTTCACAGGAGCGTATAAAAACCTGTTCGGGTGCATACCCGGGCTTAAAAAAGCGGAATACCATAAAACGGCGCAGGATCCCGAATCCTTCGGGCGCGTGCTGTACGAAATAAACAGGAACCTGCGCATCGGCCTTAATATCATGGACGCCGTCGAGGCGATGGACGGGCAGGGGCCGGTGGCCGGGCGCGTTTACCGCGCCGGCAAGATAATGATAAGCGCGGACAGGCTGGCTCTCGATTCGGCGGCTCTTAGGATGATAGGCCTCGATATTGAGGACATGCCGGTATATGCGGCGGCTCTGGAAAACGGATTCGGAAAATGGAGAGAAAGCGACGTCGAAATAACGGGGGACTTTGATTCCCCGCCGAGGCTTCGCGGTTTCAAGGTGCCCGCGATGTTCCTCGGAAGGGCGAGGAAGAGCAGGATTTTCGGCAGGCTCGTGGACGTTTTGAAGAAAAAGCCTTCGATAAACATAAAAGCCTGCAAAAAATGCAGGGTATGCGAGAACAGCTGCCCGATGAAAGCGATCGACATCGGGACTTTCACAATAGACTATACGAAATGCATAAACTGCATGTGCTGTCACGAGATGTGCGTCTACAAGGCGATAAAGCTCGTAAACGCGGATCCGCCGCTTAAGGTGATATTCGGAAGGAACAAATAAAGCGAATTTTTATTTGGATTTCAGTTCCGCGACGTCGACGACGCCGCAGCGCAGCGCGCGCGCGACTCCGGGATCGTGGGCCACCAATATGACCGTCCTGCCCGCGCTTACGTACAGCCTGTCGAGAAGAGCGATCATTTCGCCCTTGAGCGTTTCGTCGAGCCCGGTGAACGGCTCGTCGAGCAAAAGAAGGTCGTTCGGGAAGCAGAGAGCGCGCGCGAGCGAGACGCGGCTCCTCATGCCTCCCGAAAGATCTTTCGGGAGCTTGTCAGCGTGCCCCGTAAGCCGCACGGAGTCTATCATCTCTTCCACGGTTTTATCGATGTCGCTCCCGCTCATGACGTCTCTGAGCGCGAATTCGATGTTTCCCCGCGCGGTCTTCCAGGGCAGCAGCCTGTCCTCCTGAAAAGCGTATGATATCCTTTCGGGCACTCCGCTTATGCTGCCCGAGTAATCCCTGTCGAGGCCGGAAATCATCCGGAGCAGCGTGGTTTTGCCGCATCCGGACGGCCCTGTGATAACCGTCGTCTTTCCCGTTGGTATTTCGAAATTGAGATCCTCAAAAACGGTCTGGGAGCCGTATTTTTTGAAAACCGATACGAAGGTGATCACAGGGAGCCTCCTTTTGGGAGCGCCCGTTTCATCAGCCTTTCGATCGCAAGGCTGATTATTATTATCGCCACCGTCCATGCGAAAAGCCCCGCGGTATCGAGATAGAGCTTGGTGGCGTAAAGATTGTAGCCCATCGAATACCGGGTGGTCGATATTACCTCCGCGGCGACGACCGACTTCCACGAGAAACCGAGGCATACCGACAGCGCGGAATAAACGTGCGGCATCACCGAGGGGATCCCGATGCCGGTAAAAACGCGTTTTGCGCTTATTTTAAAAACCGCCGCCATTTCGAGGAGGTTTTTGTCGATCGAACGTATCCCCGAAAGCGTGTTGGTATAGAAGATCGGGAAGCACATGAGAACGCAGGTAAAAACCGGGACGAAAGAGGAATTGAAATATACGAGAGCGAGCACTATCACCGACACCACGGGCGTCGATTTTACCGCCGCGACGAACGGGCGAAGCAGGTTCAAAACGGTCCGGCTGCGCGACGCGAGGTACGCGAAAGCGATCCCCGAGACGAACGATATCGACAGCCCGAGAATCACGCGAAGCAGCGTGAACATAACGCTTATCCAGAAACCGCCGGTAGAAACGAGCGCCGAAAGCGCCGCGGCGGTCTCCGCCGGCGCGGGCAGATAAAGAGGATTGTTTACCGCCAATGAGGCCGCCTGCCAGACCGCGAGCCAGAAAGCCGCGATCAGGACAACCGCCGCTATTTTATTGTATCCCTTTTTTCGCATCGTTCGTCCCCGTCAATCCGGATTATAGCATATTTAAGGTTTTCGTGTATATTCAGCGCGGCGAAAACTTTATCCGCTTAATGCAAGGCTAATACGAAAAACCGCTCAAAACCGTTCAATTTGCTTTGCTCAGTGCGGCGGAAGCCTTGCCCGAAAAAGTTTGTACGCGCGCCCTTTTTGGAGTATTATAAACGGGGGTACAAATGGATTTCACACATCTGCACGTTCATACGGAATACAGCCTTCTGGACGGGACCGCGCGCATCGGCGACCTCGTCGCGGGCGCGAAACGGCTCGATATGAGCGCGATGGCGATAACGGATCACGGGGTCATGTACGGCGTCGCGGATTTCTACAAAAAAGCCGCCGAGGAAGGGATAAAGCCGATAATCGGCTGCGAGATGTACGTCGCTCCCGGAAAGATGACCGACAAGACGAAGTCTATGAAGGAGTATTCCCACCTTATCCTCCTCGCGCGCGACGACGAGGGGTACAGGAACCTCATGCGCCTGTCGTCGCTTTCCTTTACCGAGGGGTTCTATTTCAAGCCGCGGATCGATTACGACACATTGGAAAAGCATAAGGAAGGCCTTGTCTGCATGAGCGCGTGCCTGTCCGGAGACATCCCGAGGCTGATTTTGAGCGGCGACCGCGAGGGCGCGGAAAAACTGGCGCTGCGGTTAAGAGAAATGTTCGGGGACGATTTCTACCTCGAGCTTCAGGATCAGAGCCTTCCGGAGCAGAAAACGGTGAACGCCGCGCTGATAGAGATGGCTAACAGGCGCTCGATACCTCTCGTAGCAACGAACGACGTACATTATATAAACAAGGAGGACGCGGAGGCGCAGGACGTCCTTCTTTGCATACAGACGCGCTCGTTCGTCGACGACGAGGACAGGCTGAGGTTCGGTTCCGACGAGTTCTATCTCAAAAGCGCGCGGCAGATGGGCGAGCTGTTCCGGCACGTCCCCGAAGCGCTAAGCAATACCAGCCTGATCGCGCAAAAATGCAACGTAAGGATGGATTTTTCGTCGTACCACCTGCCGGTGTTCGAAGCGCCCGAAAGGCACGCGGACTATCTTAAGAAACTGTGCTTCAAAGGGCTTGGGGAAAGATACGAGAAGGTGACGGAAGAGCTTAAGGAGCGGCTCGAATACGAGCTTTCCGTCATAGAGAAGATGGGCTTCACCGATTACTTTCTGATAGTGTGGGATTTCATTAAGTTCGCGCGCGACAGCGGCATAACCGTAGGCCCGGGAAGGGGCAGCGCCGCCGGGAGCCTCGCGGCTTATTCGCTGCGGATAACAGACATAGACCCGATAGAATACGGGCTCCTGTTCGAGAGGTTTTTGAACCCCGAGAGGATAAGCATGCCCGACATCGACATAGATTTCTGCATCGAGCGCAGGGGCGAGGTCATAGACTACGTCGTGCGAAAATACGGCGAAGACCGCGTCGCCCAGATAATAACTTTCGGCACTTTGGGCGCGAAGCAGGTGATCCGCGACGTGGCGCGGGCGCAGAAACTGCCCCTCGAGGACGCGGACAGGATAGCGAAGATGGTGCCGTTCGCGCTCAAAATGACGATCTCGCGCGCTATGAACGAAAACGTGCGGCTCCATCAGGAATACCTGACGAGGCCGGAGATAAAAAAGCTTTTGGACACCGCGATGAAGCTCGAGGGCATACCCCGGCACGCCTCGACGCACGCCGCCGGAGTCGTGATAGCGGACAAGCCGATAACGGAGTACGTGCCGCTTCAGATAAACCCGCGCGACGGCAGCGTGATAACGCAGTTCCCGATGAACACGCTCGAAAACATGGGGCTGCTGAAAATGGATTTTTTGGGGCTTCGCAACCTCACGGTGATACGGCATACGGCGGAAACCGTGAAGAAAACGAGAGGGATAGACATAAGGCTCGACGGTCTCAAGTTCAACGACGAAAACGTGTTCCGGCTCATCGCGTCGGGCGACACCGACGGCATATTCCAGCTTGAAAGCGCGGGCATGAGGAGCCTTATGCAGAAGTTAAAGCCCGCGAATTTGGGCGACATCATGGTCGGGATATCGCTGTTCCGGCCGGGCCCGATGGAATCTATACCGAAATACCTCGAGGCAAAGGAAAACCCGGACAAAGTGTCTTACGCGCATCCCCTTCTCGAACCGATACTCAGGGAGACGTACGGCTGCATAGTCTATCAGGAACAGGTGATGGAGATAGTTCGCGCGCTTGCCGGGTATTCGTACGGGCGCAGCGACCTCGTCCGAAGGGCGATGGCGAAAAAGAAAAAAGACGTGATGGAAAAGGAGAGGCATACCTTCGTGTACGGCGACCCGGAAAGCGGAGTCGAGGGCGCGGTTAAAAGGGGGGTGCCCGCGCGCGTCGCCGAAGGCATATTCAACCAGATGACGGATTTCGCGGAATACGCTTTCAACAAGTCGCACGCGTGCGCGTATGCCGCCGTCGCGTATTACACGGCATATCTTAAGCGGTATTACAGGGTCGAATATTTCACGGAACTGCTCAACAGCTTCATAGGCGCTCCCGACAAGATCTCCGCATACATACAATACTGCTCGGGCGCCGGGATAAAGATACTTACCCCGGACATAAACAAGTCGCAGTTCCTTTTCTCCGTGGAGGACGGGGCGATACGGTTCGGGTTCGCGGCGATACGCGACGTGGGCAAAGCGGCCGAGGATATCGTATCCGAGCGGCGCAACGGGCCTTATAAAAGCTTCCGCGGGTTCATAAACAGGAACGTCGAATCGGTGAACAAAAAGATGGCGGAAAGCCTTATACTGGCCGGATGTTTCGACAGCTTGGGGCTTAAGCGCTCGCAGCTCATGGCGGCCTTCGAAAGGGTGCTGAAATCCGCTCAGGACGCTGCAAAGAGGAACGCGCAGGGCCAGATGTCGCTGTTTAGCGCGCAGTCAGAAGAAGCGGCGGACGCCGACGACTACCCCGATACTGCCGAATACGAAAAGAGCCGGCTCCTCGCGATGGAAAAGCTCGCCACGGGAATGTATTTGTCGGGGCACCCGCTCGACAGGTACAAGGCTGAGCTCGAAAAAAGAGAAGTCAACATATGGAAGATAATGTCCGCCGCCGAGGACGCCGATTCCGCGAGATATTTCGAGTCGAGGCAGGTGGAGCTTGTGGGCATATTGAGCGGGATAAGGAGGCGCTCCACGAAGCTCAAAAAGCTGATGGCGAACGCGTTCCTCGAAGATCTGTACGGAACGATAGAGGTGGTGGTTTTTCCGGCGGTATTTTTAAAATACGAGCAATACTTAAGCGAGGACGCGATAGTCAGGATCACGGGCAAAGTCGACTTAAGGGAGGACGAAGCCCCCCAGCTTCTCGCGGAAAGCATAACTCCCTACGCCGGCGATGACGCGCGGTATTCCGGAAAAAAGCTTTACGTGCGCGTCCCCGCGAGCATGGGCGAGGATACGGAGGCGCTCAAGGGCATTCTGAGATCATTTCCCGGGACGTCCGACGTCACTATAAAGATAGAAAAAACGGGCAGGCAGTTAAAGACGGGCGCGGGCATGAAAGTCGCGCTCACGGACGGCCTTATAGACGCGCTGAACGGGCTGTTGGGCGCGGACAACGTGGTTTTGAAGTGATCCGTATTGAAGCGGCGAACGCGTTATGGTATCATTAAAACGACGATTGGAGTGGGATATGGATAACGTTCAGGGTGAAGCGGGCCAGGATTATATCGTGGTGAAGGCGCTGAAAAACGGGGTGAACATAATCGGGATGACGAGGGGACGCGACACGAAGTTCCATCATACCGAGATACTCGACAAGGGAGAAGTCATGATCGCGCAGTTCACCGAGAACACCTCCGCGATGAAGATACGCGGCAGCGCCCAGATCAGCACTAAGCACGGGATAGTTATTTCCGGCGACACGGAGTAAACGGCCTTGCCATGTGGATAGTGGTGGGAATGGCGGAAACAAAAAAAGCCGCGGAGCAGATGCAAAAGGCGCTCGAAAGCGAAGGCATTCTCGTTAAGCTGCGCAACGTTTCCCGGCGGATCAAGTGCGGCGACGACACGTACGAGGTTCTGACGCTCGAATCGGAATCCGCGCTGGCGAGAGAGATACTGGTTGAAAAGGGGCTTTGAAAAGCGGCGCGCGTTCCCGCGGGATTATTGAAATATTTGAAAAAAAACTGGACAAAGCGCGGCGTAGTGTGGTATATTCTTCGAAGAAATGACGGTCCTTTAATCCGGAACAGAGAGTCCGGCAAGGTACGATAACGGATAATATCTTAAAAGATTGTTTATTTGCCTTGCCGTACGGCGGGCTTTTTTGATGGGCAAAAAAGCGAAGGGAGGAAGCATGGAAAAAACTATAATGGACGCGGCCGCCGTGGAAAGGGCGTTGAAGAGGATAGCTCACGAGATAACCGAGAGGAACAGGGGCGCGGGAAGCCTCGCGCTCATCGGCATACACAGGCGCGGCGTTTCCATAGCCCGGCGCATTTGCGAATACATCGAGGAATACGAGGGCGTAAGGGTGCCCATGGGGTCTCTCGACATCACCTTCTACCGGGACGACCTGTCGCTTCTTTCCGACCATCCGGTGATCAACGGAACGGACATAGCTTTTGATCTGAATAAAAAGACCGTCGTGCTCTGCGACGACGTGCTGTTCACGGGACGCACTATCCGCGCCGCCTTGGACGCGATAATAGATATGGGAAGGCCGGATTCGGTACAGCTCGCGGTGATGATAGACAGAGGGCACAGGGAGCTTCCCATCAGGGCGGATTACGTCGGGAAGAATATCCCCACTTCAAGGGACGAGCTCGTGAACGTCCGGGTAACGGAATTCGACGGGGAAGATAGCGTGGTAATCAGCAATTGACCTTATCGTACGATAAGGTTTTTTTATGGCAAAAAAACGGGGCGGGGCGCGGCGGCGCAGGCGGAGCAAAACGGAGCGTGACGCGCGGCGCGGCGAAACAATAAATCTGTTATGCGTAAGGGGAAAATATGCTTTTAAAATCGAAGGACGTTCTCGGGCTGTACGATATGCCGGCGCAAGACATAAACCTGATACTCGAATCCGCCGCGACTATGAAACAGCTTCTTTTGCAGAACGCAAAAAAAATGCCCCATCTTCAGGGCAAATCCATCGTCTCGCTGTTCTACGAGAACAGCACGAGGACGAGGCTGAGCTTCGAGCTCGCGGCAAAATACTTAGGCGGTACGTTTTCCAACTTGGGCGTCTCGTCGAGCAGCGTAAACAAAGGTGAGACGCTGCTCGATACCGGAAGGACGATAGAGGCGATGGGCGCGGACATCGTGGTGATACGGCACCAGCTGTCGGGAGCGCCGAAGTTCCTTGCGGAGCGCGTTTCGGCGGGAGTCATAAACGCGGGCGACGGCACGCACGAGCACCCTACTCAGGCGCTGCTTGACATATTCACGATGAAGGAAAGGTTCGGCGGACTGGCGGGGCTCAAGGTCACTATAATTGGCGACATATCGCACAGCCGCGTAGCCCGGAGCAACCTCTGGGGGCTGTCCAAGCTCGGCGCGGAAGTGACGCTGTGCGGGATGGAAACGATGATGCCGCCGGCGATAGAAAAGTCGGGCGCGCGCGTTACGCACGACCCGGAGGAAGCCTTGAAAGGCGCGGACGTGGTGATGGCCCTGCGTATCCAGAAGGAGCGCCTCGAAGGCGGGCTGCTGCCGTCCGCGCGAGAATACCATAATTTCTTCGGCATAAACGAAAACGCGCTGATGAAGTGCAAAAAGGGAGTGCTGATAATGCATCCGGGGCCGGTGAACAGGGGAGTGGAGCTTTCGAGCGCCGTCGTTGATTCAAAGTCCTCGGTCATAAACGAACAGGTGACAAACGGGGTCGCGGTGAGGATGGCGCTTCTGTACCTGCTTACGAGGAGGAAAAGCAATGAGAATTAAGATAACCGGAGGCGACATTGTAAACCCCGCCGGAGACGCGAAAGGCAGGCTCGACATATTGATCGAGGACGGGGTCATAATAGGGACGGGAACCGGTTTAGGCGGCGCCGACGTTGTAATAGACGCTTCGGGGAAAAAAGTCTTCCCCGGGTTCATAGATCTGCACTGCCATTTAAGAGACCCCGGGCAGGAATACAAGGAGGACATAATATCGGGCGCGAAAGCCGCCGCCAAGGGAGGGTTTAGCGCCGTGTGCTGCATGCCGAACACCTCGCCCGTTATCGACAACGCGGCCGTGCTGTCGTACGTGCAGAAAAAGGCGGAGCTCGCGGACGTGAAGGTCTATCCTGTGGGCGCGGCGACGAAGGGGCTTATGGGAAAAGAGCTGACCGAAATGGGGGAGATGGCCGCGTTAGGGTGCGTCGCGTTTTCGGACGACGGCAGGCCGATAGAAAACGGGGCCATGATGAAGACCGCGATGCTTTACGCGGCGACCTACGGCCGTTTCATAATGTCCCACGCGGAATGCCCCGATCTGAAAGCCGGCGGCGTGATGAACGAAGGGTATCATTCGACGGTTTTGGGGCTTCCGGGGATATCAAGGACCGCCGAGGAAGCGATGATAGCCCGCGACGTGCTCCTTGCGCGCGAATACGGGCTTAGGGTGCACATACAGCACGTATCCACGAAAGGCGGCGTGGAAATAATAAGAAACGCGAAAGCGCAGGGCGTGAGGGTAACCTGCGAGAGCGCGCCGCATTATTTTTCGGGCGACGATTCGATGTGCTTGGGGTACGACGCGCGCGCGAAGGTATACCCTCCGCTTCGGACGAAGGAAGACGCCGAGGCGGTCAAAGAGGGGCTGCTCGACGGCACGATCGACGCGATAGCGACGGATCACGCGCCCCATCACAGGGACGAGAAAGAAATCGAGTTCATGCTCGCCGCGTTCGGGATATCCGGTTTCGAGACGGCGTTTTCGCTCGCGGTTACGAACCTTACCCGCGACTGCGACGCGCTGGCGAGGCTTTTAAGCTTAAACCCCGCGAAAATAATCGGGAAACCGGGAGGCGTGATAAAGCCGGGAGTCCCCGCGGACATCACGGTCGCGGACATGGATAAAGAATACGTGCTGAAGGAAGAGGATATGGTATCAAAAGGCAAAAACAGCCCGTTTATAGGACAAAAGCTCAAAGGCGTCGTAACCCATACGATAACGGACGGCAAAATTGTATATGGCGGTGAGTAATATGCTGATAGACAGATTATGCGAAGCGATAAAAGAAAAGAAATGCCCCGTGTGCGTCGGACTCGATACGAAGTACGATTACCTGCCCGCGGCGTACCGCTCCCGCAACGCTGAGCCCGAGCAAAAGACGATAGCCGAATGCATATTCGATTACAACAGGGAGCTGATCGACGAGTTCAGGGAGATCGTGCCGGCGGTGAAGGTCCAGTCCGCGTTTTACGAGATGTACGGCGCGCCCGGGATTCAGTGCTTTCTCGACACTCTGTCGTACGCCGAGGAGGCTGGGCTCATAACGATCGCCGACGTCAAAAGGAACGACATAGGCTCGACGGCGGAAGCCTATTCCGACGCGTACCTGCTGGGCAGCGCGGCGCATTTCGTAACGGTGAACGCGTATTTCGGGAGCGACGGGATAGCGCCTTTCATAAAAGACTGCGCCGAAACGGGAAAAGGGATATTCGTGGTCGTAAAGACGTCGAACCCGTCCGGCGTGGAGTTCCAGGACCTCGACGCGGGAGGCAAAAAAGTCTATCAGGCGGTCGCGGACAAGGTCGCGCAATGGGGAGCGGCTCTTACCGGGAGATACGGGTACAGCTCCGTCGGCGCGGTCGTGGGCGCCACATACCCGGAGGAGGCGAAGGAGCTGCGCGTCAGGATGAAAAACACGTTTTTCCTCGTGCCGGGATATGGGGCGCAGGGAGCCGGCGCGGACGACATAGCGGTAAATTTCGACGGAAACGGGCTCGGCGCGATAGTAAACTCGTCGCGGGGCATACTGCTCGCGTATAAAAAAGACGAATACGCGGGGCTTTCGTCGACGCAGGCCGCGAGGCAGGCGCTCATAGACATGAGAAAAGAGATCGCCGGCGCTCTGAAAAGGCGCGGCATAGAATTATAATCAACCGGGAGGAGCGGCGGATGGCCATACTTACACTGGAGGACGGGACGAGATTTTCCGGCCGGAGCTTCGGCGCGAAGAAAGACGTGGCCGGAGAGGTGGTTTTCAACACCGGCATGACGGGTTATCAGGAAGTGCTTACCGACCCGTCGTACTGCGGGCAGATAGTGACCATGACTTACCCGCTTATAGGGAATTACGGGGTCAACGAGGCGGATCCGGAGTCCGCGCGGCCGCAGGTGAGCGGTTTTATAGTGCGCGAGTTCTGCGAGTCGCCCTCGAACTGGAGATGCGAGGGCAGCCTGAACAAATATCTCGAGGACAACGGGATATGCGCTTTGAGCGAAATAGACACGCGCGCGCTTACGAGGATAATACGCGAGAAGGGGACGATGCGCGGGATAATAACGCAGGGCGAGCCGACGAAAGAACAGATCGAGCGAATGAAAGAATACGTCTTCGAGATGCCGGTAGACGCGGTGACGTGCGCCGAGAGGTACGAATACTGCGGCGGGAAGATAAAGGTCGCCGTGCTCGACTTCGGGCTTAAAAGGAACATATTGAGAAGCCTCAAAAAAAGGGGGTGCGCGGTGAGCGTTTTCCCTGCGAGGACGAAGCCGGAGGAGATATTAAACGGCGGCTTCGACGGGCTGATGCTGACGAACGGCCCGGGAGACCCGAAGGACAACGTCGAGGTGATCGAAAACTTAAAACGGCTGAAAGGAAAGCTGCCAATATTCGGGATCTGCCTTGGACACCAGCTCCTCGCGCTCGCTTCCGGGGCGGATACCGAAAAGCTCAAATACGGCCACAGGGGCGCCAACCATCCGGTCAAGGATTTGGCGAAAGACAGGGTATACATAACGTCGCAGAATCACGGCTACACGATAGTGGAGTCCTCGCTCCCGCGCGGCCTTGCGGTCAGCCACCGCAACTGGAACGACTCGACCGTCGAAGGGGTCAGATACGAGGACGAAAACATATTCACGGTGCAGTTCCATCCCGAGGCATCGCCGGGTCCGGAGGACACCGCTTACCTGTTCGACGAATTCATTGACATGATGGGGAAAAAAGAGGATGCCGAAAATTAATGACATCAAAAAAGTTCTTGTGATTGGCTCCGGCCCGATAATAATAGGGCAGGCCGCCGAATTCGACTACGCGGGCACGCAGGCGTGCAGGGCGCTGCGGGAGGAAGGCATAAGCGTGGTGCTTGTCAATTCCAATCCGGCGACGATAATGACCGATTCCGAGATGGCGGACACCGTGTACATAGAGCCGCTGACGGTAAACGTGATAACGAACATAATAGAAAAAGAACGCCCGGACAGCATGCTCGCGACGTTGGGAGGACAGACCGGGCTGAACCTCGCGATGGAGCTTTACGAAAGCGGGGTGCTCGACAGATACGGCGTAAGGATGTTGGGCACGGACGCGGACTCGATAAGGAAAGCCGAGGACAGGGAAGCTTTCAAGGATCTGATGAACGAAATCGGCGAGCCGGTTATCGAGAGCGTGATCGCCAAATCGGAGGAGGACGCGCTCTCGTTCGCGCAGGCGCACGGATACCCGTTAGTCGTGCGCCCCGCGTACACGTTGGGAGGAACGGGCGGCGGGATAGCGAAAACCAAAAAAGAGCTTCTTGAAATTACGCAAAGCGGCCTTATGGCGAGCAGGGTTCACGAAGTCCTGATTGAAAAGAGCGTTGCGGGCTACAAGGAAATAGAGTACGAGGTCATGCGCGACGCGAAGGGCAACTGCATAACGGTCTGCAACATGGAGAACATCGATCCCGTCGGCATCCATACCGGCGACAGCATAGTCGTCGCCCCGTCGCAGACCCTGCGGGACAAGGAATACCAGCTTCTGCGCTCCGCGTCGATAAAGATCATAACCGCGCTCGCCATAAAGGGAGGCTGCAACATACAGTTCGCTCTCGACACCGAAAGCATGAAATACTACGTCATAGAGGTGAACCCGCGCGTGAGCCGCTCTTCCGCGCTCGCCTCGAAAGCGACCGGCTACCCGATAGCGAAGATCGCGGCGAAGATCGCCGTGGGCTTCGGCCTGGACGAGATACACAACGCGGTGACGGGAAAGACTTTCGCCGCGTTCGAGCCTACTCTCGATTACGTCGTCGTAAAATTCCCGAGATGGCCTTTCGACAAATTCACCACCGCCGACAAGAAGTTGGGCACGAAGATGAAGGCTACCGGAGAGGTGATGGCGATAGGGGAGAACTTCGAAAGCGCGTTTTTGAAAGCGGTGCGCTCGCTGGAATTGAACCTGAATTCCCTCGTGTTCCCGTTCGCGGCCGCTTACGGAGACGAAGAGCTGATGGAAAAGATCGAGCGGCAGGACGACGAGCGCATATTCTTCATCGCCGCGGCTTTACGGAGGGGGATAAGCCCCGAAAAGATAAGCGGCATCACCAAGATAGACGTGTGGTATCTCGAGAAGCTAAAGGCGATAATCGACCTCGAGGAGAAGTTCATCGCCGAAGGCAAAAGCGCGCTGAATTATGAAACTCTGAAGAAAGCGAAAAGGATGGGCTTCTCGGACGGCGCGATCGCCTCGTTCACGGGAACGGACGAAAGCGAGATACGCGGATTGAGGAAAAGCCTCGGAATAACCCCCACGTTCAAGATGGTTGACACCTGCGGCGCTGAATTCGACGCCGTAAGCCCGTACTATTACTCGACTTACGACCAGGAAAACGAGGCGAGAAGCGCCGCGAACAAAACGATCGTGGTGTTGGGCTCCGGGCCGATAAGGATAGGGCAGGGGATCGAATTCGACTACTGCAGCGTGCACTGCGTATGGGCGCTTAAAGCCGCCGGCTACGATACCGTGATAATAAACAACAACCCCGAAACGGTGTCCACCGATTTCGACACCTCGGACAGGCTTTATTTCGAGCCGCTGACCCCTGAGGACGTCTGCAACGTGCTCGAGCAGGAAAAGCCGGAGGGAGTGATAGTCCAGTTCGGAGGCCAGACCGCGATTAAGCTCGCAAAGGCCGTCGAAAACGCGGGGTACAGGATAATAGGGACCTCCCTCGAAAGCATCAACAGGGCGGAGGACAGGAAAGAGTTCGAAGAGCTGCTGGAACGGCTGAATATAAGAAGGCCAAAAGCGATGACGGTGTTTACCGAACGGCAGGCGGCGGAAGCGGGCAACGCTCTCGGGTATCCGGTACTCGTGCGCCCGTCGTACGTGCTCGGCGGCCAGGGCATGGAGATCGCGTGGGACGAAGAGGGGATACGCGAATACATGCGCATAATCAACCGTTACGAGCAGGAGCATCCGGTGCTCGTCGACAAATACATGACCGGCCTCGAGCTTGAGGTCGACGCCATATGCGACGGGAGCGAGATACTGATCCCCGGCATCATGGAGCATATCGAGCGCGCCGGGGTTCACTCCGGCGACTCAATAGCGGTATATCCGGCGAGAAGGATAACCGCGGCGCAGCAGGACGAGATCGTGGAGATAACGAGAAAGCTCTCCGTCGCGCTTGACGTAAGGGGCATCGTCAACATACAGTTCGTTATATCCGGGAACGAGATATACGTGATCGAGGTGAATCCGCGCTCGAGCCGCACGGTGCCGTATATCTCTAAAGTCACAGGGATACCGATGATAGCTCTTGCGGTGCGCGCGTCGTTAGGCGAAAAGGTGGCGGACTTCGGCTACGGAACGGGGCTGTACCCGAAAAGAAGCATAACCGCGGTAAAAGTCCCCGTGTTCTCGTTCGAGAAGCTGCCGGATTTGGAAGTAAGCCTGGGTCCCGAGATGAAATCGACCGGCGAGGTATTGGGAGTATCGAAGGACTACCCCGAGGCGCTGCTAAAAGGGCTCATCGCGTCGGGGCTCGAGATACCCCGCGGGCAGGGAAGCGTGCTTCTGACCGTCGCGGACGGCGACAAGCAGGAGCTCATACCGCTCGCCGCGGTGCTCGATTACTTGGGGTTCGACATATACGCCACTCCGGGCACGGCGAACCTGCTGAACTTCAATTTCGTCGCCGCGAACGCGGTGCCGAAGCTGTCGGAGGACGGCGAAGGCATGACGCGCCTTTTGAACAGCGGAAAATTGAAGCTGATCGTCAATACGCCGACAAAGGGGAGGCGCGCGGACAGGGACGGCTTTAAGCTGCGCAGATACGCCGTCGAACACAGGATACCGTGCATAACCTCTCTCGATACCGCAAGGGTGCTTCTAAAAAGCATGAAGCTCGGGAAAACGGACAAGGATCTAAAGCCGCTCAGCTTGAAGGAGATAGCGGAAAACGATGTTTAAACGGTGCGCACAGATAATCCGGAACGAAGAGATAGCCGAGAGCGTTTGCCGGATGGCGCTTAAAACGGATGCCGGCGCGCTGTCGGGCTTTATCCCGGGGCAGTTCGCCAACATAAAGGTTCCGGGGCGCGGCGAGCTTCTATTGCGCCGACCTTTCAGCATATCGCGCGCCGACGCGAAAACCGGCGAATTCGAAATATCGTACCGGATAGCCGGCAAAGGCACGCAAGAGATGTCGAAGCTAAGGGCCGGGGCCAAAATCGACGCGCTGCTGCCTTTGGGCAAAGGGTTTCGCTTAAGCGACGGCGAAAGGCTCGTTTATCTCGTCGGCGGGGGCATAGGCGTCGCGCCGCTTCTCGCTGTTCCCGGAAAATGGAAAAAAGAATACCGTGCGTTTTTCGGTTACAGGAACGCGGGATGCGCCTTTGGCGCGGACGAAATGAACGGTTCGTGCGGCGATGTCGTTATTGCGACCGACGACGGCTCGGCGGGATATCATGGGTTCGTTACGCAGGCGCTAGAGGAAAGGCTGCGCGCTGAAAAACCGGACGCGATACTCGCCTGCGGCCCCCTGCCGATGCTGCGCGAGCTTAAAAGGTTGGCCGTGGAATACGGCGTTCCCGCGCAGGTTTCGATGGAACAGAGGATGGGGTGCGGCTTCGGAGCGTGCGCGGTTTGCGCGTGCGCGGTAAACGGCGCGGACGGCCCGGATTATAAAAAAGTCTGCGCGGACGGCCCGGTGTTCGATATAAACGAGGTGATTCTCTGATGGCGGTGGATATGTCCGTAAAAATCTGCGGCGTCGTATTCAAAAATCCGGTAATCGCCGCCTCCGGGACCTTCTCGTTCGGCTCCGACCACGCGCGGTTCATAGACGTAAACACGCTCGGCGGCATCGCGTTGAAATCGCTCACTCCGGAAAAGAGGGCGGGCAACAGCCCTCCGCGAATCGCGGAGACGGCCTCGGGGATGATCAACAGCGTAGGCCTTCAAAACCCGGGGGTCAGGGAATTCAAAGAAAAGATACTCCCGGAAGTTGAAAAGCTCGAAACGGTAGTGATCGCGAACGTCGCGGGCGGGTGTATCGGCGACTACGTGCGCGTGATAGAGGAGCTCAACGACACGCGCATAGACATGTTCGAGCTGAACATTTCTTGTCCGAACGTAAAGCTCGGCGGCGCGGGCATAGGGACGGACGCGGATACCGCGGCGAAGTGCGCGCAAGCGGCGAAAAAAGCCGCGAAAAAGCCCGTGATAGTGAAGCTTACGCCCGCGGCGGGAGACATTGTGAGGATAGCGAAAGCCGTCGAAAGCGCGGGAGCGGACGCGCTGTCGCTTATAAACACGCTGCCCGCGATGGCGGTCGACTTAACGACGAAGCGCCCGGTCCTGGGTAACGTCTCCGGAGGGCTCTCCGGGCCGTGCATAAAACCCGTGGCCTTAAAGATGGTGTACGACGTGTCGAGGGCGGTCAAAATCCCCGTAATCGGCATGGGCGGGATAATGAGCGGGGAGGACGCCGCGGAATTCATGCTCTGCGGCGCTTCGGCGGTAATGACCGGGACCGCGAACCTAATCGACCCCGAGGCTTCGCCGCGCATAATCGGGGAGCTTGAAAGCTACGCCGAAACGGCTGGAATAAGAAACATAGCGTCCCTTACGGGCGCGTTGGAGGTTGACGTTGAATAGGGAAGAGATATTGGACATATTCAGGGAAACGGGGGTGATGCTCGAAGGGCATTTCCTTCTTACCTCGGGCAGGCATTCCGACAGGTACATGCAGTGCGCGAAGCTTTTCCAGTACCCGCGGTATTCCGAAATGTTCGCCGGCGAGATAGCGGCGTCTTTTTCGGGCATAGACCTGGTCGCGGGCCCCGCCGTCGGGGGCATAATCCTCGCGTACGAGGTTTCGAGGCGGCTCGGCGCAACGAACATATACGCCGAAAGGGAAAACGGGGCGATGACGTTTCGGCGCGGCTTCTTCGTTCCGGAGGGAGCCTCCGTGCTCGTCGTCGAGGACGTGGTGACTACCGGAGGGTCGGTGCGCGAAGTGCTGGATCTGGTGGCAAAATCGGGAGGCAAGGCGGCGGGAGTGGGCTGCGTCGTCGACCGTTCCGGCGGCAAAGTGGATTTCGGGGTGCCGTTCAAGCAGGTTTTGAGCATGGAAGTCGTTTCGTACGAACCGGACGAATGCCCGCTTTGCGCTAAGGGAATGCCGTTCGTAAAGCCGGGCAGCAGGAACTTAAAATAAAGCGAAGAAAAAAATCAAATAAAGTGAGGTATATATGAGACTGACTTCAAAAGAAGCCTTGTCGTATTTCAACAAAGGGTTGAACTGCGCCCAGGCGGTATTGTCCGCGTTCTGCGAGGAATACGGGCTTAGCAGGGAAACGGCGTACCGGATCGCCGGAGGGCTTGGGAGCGGAATGCGTTCCGGCGAGATATGCGGGGCGGTATCGGGAGCCGTTCTCGTGATAGGCTTGAAATACGGCCAGAAAACATATAGCGACTTCGAATCGAAGAAAACCTGCTACGAGAAGACCGAGGAGTTCCTCAAAAAGTACGGGGACGCGAACGGTTCGATCATCTGCCGGGATCTGTTGGGCTGCGATATTTCGACGGACGAGGGACGCAAAACCGCGAACGCGAAGGATCTGTACAACACCGTCTGCGTCGAAAAAATAAAGAGCGCGCTGACGCTGCTCGAGGAATTGGGATATTGAGCGCGGAAACGAAGCGCGTTTCATAATAAGCAAGAAACAAATATGTTGAACGAAGCGCGGGGCTCCCCGCGTTTTTTTTCATGTGCATCCGTAAATACTAAGAGGGATAAAAAAGGAGGATTATCATGATTAGAACGGATCTTGCGATGGAAGCAACCGAAAGCTACGGAGCGGCGCAGATACCCGGAGTGAGCGTCGAAAACGAGGTGGTACGCGGGATAAAAAAGACGAAGGTGACAGTCCTAAACGCCGAAGGGGAAAAAGCGATAGGAAAAAAAATAGGCACTTACGTCACGCTGGAATACAAGGAGCTTGCGAAGGGCGACATGGATGCGGACGAGAACTGTTCGAAGGCTCTCGCGGACGAGATAAAATCCATGGCGGGCGATGCGCTCAAAGGCGCGGTGCTCGTCGCGGGACTTGGGAACCGGATGGTGACTCCCGACTCGTTGGGGCCCGAGGTCTGCGACCTCGTTTTCGTCACGCGCCATATACGCGAATACGCGCCGGAAAACATAGACGAGAGGATGGGGAACGTGAGCGTCATCTCGCCGGGGGTATTGGGAGTCACCGGCCTCGAAACGGGAGAGATTATCGAGGGAGTAGTCCAAAGGATACGCCCGACCCTTATTATAGCGGTAGACTCGCTCGCCTCGCGCAGCATCGACAGGATAAGGACGACGCTGCAGATAGGCGACAGCGGCATATCCCCGGGCTCCGGGATAGGCAACAAGCGAAAGGCGCTGGATAAAGAGACGCTTGGGGTTCCGGTGATAGCGCTTGGAGTCCCGCTCGTAGTATACGCTTCGACCGTGGCGCACGACCTGCTCGAAGCCGCGATGGCCAAGACGCTTCAGGATTCGAGGGTCAAATCCGGGATGGAGGACGTGCTGCGCGGGATGTCCGACGTCGAGGGCGCGGACATGATAGTCACCCCGAAGGAAATAGACAAGGTCGTTAAAGACCTCGCGCGGATAATATCCGACGCCCTAAACATTGCGCTGCACAGGGATATGACGCTCGAGGAAACGAGAAGGTACATGCACTGAGAACGCAGCCGGACAAGATAAGACGGCGTTCCCCGCGGCGCCCCTGAGTGTGCCGTAATACGGGCGCCTCCTTTAGCATATCGTTAAAAAGAGGAGGCGTTTATGGAGCCATACGGAAGAAACGGACCGGCCGGACGCCGGTCGGAAATCAAAATCCCAAAACTGCGTAAAAAACTCGCAATCCTGAAAATCTCGTTGTCGGTATGCATGGCTTTTATAATCGCGCTGTCGGCCGCGTTCATACGCGAAAGCGGCGCGGACAATGAAATTCCGGACGCGTCCGGCGAATCGGAGGCGGCCTCCGTCAAAATAAGCGACATAAGCCGTTTCATACTGTCTTGCGAGATGCCGGTGATATACGGCGTTGACCTTGGGAAGGCGGAGCGGGAAAAGGAGACGGCATATGAGGAAGACATATATTTCGACGTGCTCCCCGAGGAAATCAAGCTCGAGATATTAAGGTTCGCGAACGAACCGAAGGAATTCTTCGTAGGCTCCGCCGGGCCGCAGGTTCTCATATACCATACGCACACTCTCGAAGCATACAGGCAGACGTACGGCGAGGAATACGTCGAAGCGGGCGCTTTCAGGACCATGAACGCGGCGAAGTCCGTGGTCGCCGTGGGAGAGGCGCTCAAAAAAGAGCTTGAAAAGTATGGCTTTACAGTACTGCACGACACGACGAACCACGAGCCGCCCTCGCTCAGCACCGCGTACTCGAGGTCGCTCGCCACAATGAAAAAATATCAAAGCCGTTATCCGTCGCTTAAGATATTCATAGACCTGCACCGGGACGCGGGAAAGGACGCGGCGGATTTCGTTACCGTGGACGGCGTGCAATGCGCGAGGGTTATGTTCGTGGTGGGCACGAGCGGCAAGGCGGAAGAAAAGCCGAAATACGAATCGAATTACAAGCTCGCGCTCGCCCTGACGAACGAGCTCGAAAGCATTAAAAAGGGTTTTACGAGACCCGTAAGGATAAAAAACGCCCGCTCCGCCCATTACAACCAGCAGGTTTCCGATATGTGCCTCCTTATCGAAGTCGGGCATAACGGCAATTCGCTGGGGCAGGCGCTCAACTCCGCAAAGTATATCGCGCGGGCGATAAGCGGCGTCATAAGCATAAAATGACACAAGCCGCTGTCCGCCGCAGCAAACGCCGTCCCGCCGGTTCCGCCCAATTTCGCGGAGCAGGGCGGAGGCTGTTCCCTGCGGGTTCATACGGAACAACGCGGGGATTATTTTCCACGGTTCGTGCGGCGCAGGGAACGGCCTCCGTGCCGTTCCGACGGCCACCGGCACTAAGATTGCGGGTCTTAACTTTCGGGCAGGCCAATCTTAGTGGCCGGTCTAAAGTCCGTGCCGTTCCGAAATTGCGTTTTCATAACCCTCGCGCGGGCGGGATGATCTCAAAGGGTTGTAATCAGGCGCGCGGGTACTGTATAATCAGAGCAAATCATTTATTGGAGACATGATGTCCGACAACAGGCCCGTTGGGTTTTTCGATTCCGGACTCGGAGGCATAAGCGTGCTGAAAACGGCGTACTGCCTTATGCCGTTCGAGGACTATATCTATTACGGAGACAACGCCAATTCGCCGTACGGCGAAAAGACGGAGGACGAAATAAAAGAGCTGTCGCTTAACGCCGGCCGTTTTTTGTACGAAAAAGGCGTGAAAGCGATCGTCATAGCCTGCAATACCGCGACGAGCGCGGCGGTAAAGACGATGCGCGAGGAATTCAGGTTTCCCGTGATAAGCATGGAGCCCGCCGTAAAACCCGCGCTCGGCGGCATAAAAGACGGCAAGGCGCTCGTTCTCGCGACGCCCGCGACGGTGTCTCAGCAAAGGTATTTAAACCTGCTCGACGCATTGAACGCGTTTGACAGGGTAATAAGCGTAGGCTGCGGAGGCCTCGTCGAGCTTATCGAGGAAGGCCGCGCGAACGCGCGAACCGTAAGCCGTTATCTTAGCGAGCGCCTCGAGCCGATAAAGCGCGAAAAGATAGGCGCGGTCGTATTGGGCTGCACGCATTATTCGTTCATCGAAAAAGAAATAACGGATTTCATCAAAGAAAATTTCAACCCGTCCTGCGGCGTTTACGACGGCAGGGAAGGGACCGCGAGGCAGCTCAAGCGTGTTCTCGAAGAAAACGGATTGCTTCGCGGCGCGGGTAAAAAGGGCAAAATCGAATTTTTCACATCCGGCGACGAAAAGGAAACCGAAAGGTTCAGGAAGCTGTTTTACCGCTATAATCCCAAGCGCGAGTATTGATAAATACTATATATCGTCGTATAATATCTGATAGACACATAATATTGTATGCCGCGAATGAATCGGCCGGGGGGGCAAGGGATATGGATCTGTCCGAAAACGCTATAAAGGTGCTCGAAAGGCGCTACCTTAAAAAAGACGCGGGCGGAAAATGCGAGCCGCCCGAAGAAATGTTCCGGCGCGTGGCTTTAACTGTCGCGCGGGCGGACGAAGCTTACGGAGAAGACGCCTCCAAATCCGAGGCGGAGTTTTACGAAATGATGACTTCGCTCAAGTTCATGCCCAATTCGCCGACTCTTATGAACGCGGGAAGGGAATTGGGGCAGCTTTCGGCCTGTTTCGTGCTTCCCGTCGAGGACAGCATGGAGGGCATATTCGACACGCTTAAAAACGCGGCGATGATACACAAAAGCGGCGGAGGTACCGGGTTCTCGTTCTCGCGCATAAGGCCGGCGGGGTCGTCGGTCAAATCGACGGGCGGAGTCGCGAGCGGGCCCATCAGCTTCATGAAGGTTTTCAACGCCTCGACGGAAGCGGTTAAGCAGGGCGGGACGAGGCGCGGCGCGAACATGGGCATACTTCGCGTCGACCATCCGGACATAATGGAATTCATAACGTGCAAAAGCGACCAGAAACAGCTTACGAATTTCAACATAAGCGTCGGGCTGACCGAAAAATTCATGCGCGCGGTCGAAGCGGGGGAACCGTACGAACTCGTGGATCCTTCTACCGGAAAGGCGGTTGGGAGCCTCGACGCGTCTTTCGTTTACGGTACGATAATTGAAATGGCATGGAAGAACGGGGAGCCGGGGATAATATTTTTAGACCGCATAAACGCCGACAACCCGGTGCCTTCGGCGGGAGAGATAGAAAGCACGAACCCCTGCGGCGAACAGCCTCTCCTTCCTTACGAGAGCTGCAACCTGGGTTCCGTCAACCTGAACGAGTTCGTAAAGGAAGGAAAGATAGATTACGAATCTTTGGGGGCGACGGTAAAAACGGCGGTCCATTTTTTGGACAACGTCATCGACGTGAACGTATACCCGCTCGATATAATCGAAAAGACTACGAAGAACATGAGAAAGATCGGCTTGGGCGTCATGGGCTACGCGGACATGCTGTTCAAGCTCGGGATACCGTACGATTCCGACGAGGCCGTCGAGCTCGCGCGGGAAGTCATGGGCTTCATAAAGAAGCGCGCGGCGGCCGCGTCGGAGGAGCTCGGACGCCTGCGCGGGAGCTTCCCGTTTTTTGAAAAAAGCGTTTACAGACAGCGCGGCGTCGGACATATGAGAAACGCGACCGTGACGACGATAGCGCCGACGGGGACGATCTCGATAATAGCGGGGGTCTCGAGCGGGATCGAGCCGGTTTTCGCGATTACGTATAAACGCAACGTGATGGATAACGACACTCTTATCGAAGTCCACCCCTTTTTCAGGAAAACGGCCGAAGAAAGGGGGTTTTACAGCGCCGCGCTCATGGACGAGATAGCCCGGGAAGGCACATTGAAAAACATCGACGGGATACCCGACGACATAAAATCGGTGTTCGTCACGGCGCACGACATATCGCCCGAATACCACGTAAGGATACAGGCGGCGTTTCAGGAATCGACCGACAACGCGGTCTCGAAGACGATAAATTTCCCGCGGAGCGCGACGGTTGAGGACGTCCGCGCGGCTTACGATCTCGCGTACCGCCTCGGGCTGAAAGGGATCACGATTTACCGCGACGGCAGCCGCTCCGGGCAGGTATTGAGCGCCGGACATACGGTAAAAGCCGGACTGTCGCCGCGGGAAAGGCCGGAGATAACGAAGGGCATCACGCAGAAGATAAAGATAGGCTGCGGGAACCTTTACGTCACGGTCAATTACGACAGAGACGGGATATGCGAGGTGTTCACAAACTTAGGCAGGGCGGGAGGCTGCCCGTCCCAGTCGGAGGCGACGAGCAGGCTCGTCTCGACGGCGCTTCGCTCCGGCGTCGACGTGGACATCATCATCGAGCAGCTTCGGGGTATCCGCTGCCATTCCACGCTGCGGCAGGGCGGTCTGAAAGTATTGTCCTGCCCCGACGCGATAGGCAGGGTGCTCGAACGCGCGGCGGAGCTGCGCGGCCTCGGAAACGGGGGAATAGCGAAACCCGGCAATCCTAACGGGCAGAAATGCCCCGAATGCGCGTCGGCGCTCGAGCGCGAAAGCGGATGCGTGGTATGCAGGTCGTGCGGATATTCGAAGTGCGGTTAAAACGCGCGTGATTTCAGGGGATGCGCGCGAAACCGCATGAACGGCGCGTTTTTTGAACAACAATCCAAAAAAAGGAGATCGACGGATGAACACAATAACGGTACCCGGGTTATCGGTCGCGTTTATGGCGGCAAGCTGCGCATTCGCGTTCGTTCTGCCGGCAGTTCTTTACATCGTTTTGCGCAAAAAACTCAAGGCGCGTTTCGTTCCCTTGCTTATCGGCGCCGCGACTTTTATCGTTGCGGCGTTGGTCGCGGAAAGCGCGGTGCACAGCGTTATATTGGGAGACGGGAATATACTGAGCTTTTTAAAGGCGAACCCGCTGCTGTTCGCGCTGTACGGCGGGCTAATGGCGGGGCTTTTCGAGGAAAGCGGGCGCTTCGCGTCTTTCAAGCTGATGCGTAAAAAATACAACGAAAGCGCGGACGCGCTTTCGTTCGGCGTGGGGCACGGCGGAGCCGAGGCGATACTCACGTTGGGCGTCGGGATGATAAGCTCGATCGTCATATCCGTGATATTCAATTCGGGCGGAGCCGATACGATGCTCGCGTCGTTGCCCGAGGCTCAGAAACAGACGCTCCTTGCGCAGGGAGAGGCGCTTGCGGCTACGCCTCCAGGCATGTTCCTTGTCGGGATCGTCGAGCGTACCGGAGCCGTCGCGTTCCATATAGGCGCTTCGGTGCTGGTTTACCTCGCGGCCACGGGGCGCGGCTCATTTTTGTATTATCCCCTCGCGGCGCTTTTGCACCTGCTGCTTGATATTCCCGCGGGTCTGTATCAGGCGGGCGCGTTGAACGACATATGGGTTATCGAAGCCATTGTGGTAGTTTTCTCGGCGCTCACGCTCTGGTTCGCCGTCGCAAGGCTTAAAGAGGCCGACAGGCGGCTGAAAGGGACTGCCCTGGAAAATTAAAAGCGCGCAGGCTTTCGGGTCCGCGCGAAAAAAACAAACGGTGCTTTTATGTGCGGAAGATACGCGTTCGACGACGCAAAAGACATATACGAGGCGCGAAGGATACTCGACGAGATATCCTCGCGGCTTGGGAGCGGCGCGGCGGAGGCCGTAAAGACGGGCGAGGTTTTTCCGGGGGATTGCGCCGCGGCGCTATTACTGCATGAAGGCACGCCCGCCGCGGACGTATTGGGCTGGGGCTATCCGCTTAAGGGAACGAAAAGGCTCGTAATAAACGCGCGCGCCGAAACGGCGCATGCGTCTTTGATGTTTAAGAAGAGCGCGGTATCGAAAAGATGCCTCGTTGCGTGCACGGGATTTTTCGAATGGAAGAAGGAAGAGGGACGAAGCGTCAAATACGAAATAGGGCTGAAGGGTGAGAGGCTGTTTTATTTAGGCGGCCTGTACGACGAGTTCGTGATGGAGGGCGAACGGAAAAAAAGGTTCGTGATCCTTACCGGCGCGGCGGACGGCGAATTGGCGCGGATCCACCCGCGAACGCCCCTTATTGTCACTCCCGCGGCTGCCGGAGAATGGCTTTCCGGCGCGTCCGCGTTTGAGCGGTTCTTCGCGGCTCCAAAAGAATATTCGATCCGCGCCGCCCGTTAACGAGTTTTCATCAATGAGTTTTCATGCGCGCGTTTTTGTATTATAATTCTTTACGCGCCGTAAACATGGAACATAACGGGCGGGTTTTTCGTCAAAAACATAGAACCGTTGTTTGACTGGTGTGATGATGATATGGATTGCAGGAAAGCGGACGAATATATAAACCTTTATGTGGACGGCCTGCTCGGGAGGGAAGAGCAGGGCGAGCTTTTCGCGCATATAAAAGAGTGCCGCGCATGTGAAAAAGAACTTAAAAATACGGAGCGCCTGAAGAAGGCGCTGGCGTCCCTCGGGGAAGCGGAGCCTCCCCGCGGTCTTTCGGCCGCGGTGCTTAAAAAGGCGAGGCGGCGCTTTGTCCCAGCTTTATCTTACGCCGCCGCGGGGCTTACGGCGGCCGCCGCGCTTGTGCTGGCGCTTACTTTGCCGCCTGTCTTGAACAGGGAAAACGCTGATACGGACATCGCCGAGGCGCCGGAGTCCGCCGCCTCGTTTATGGAAGCGGCGGCGACCGAAGCTCCAAAGATGATGATGCCGGCCGCGGAGGCCGCGCCCGCGCCCGCAGCCTCGGAAGCTCCGCAGGGATACGGCGAAGACAGCCTTCGGATTTTGCAGAAAGCGCCGGATTCCCTGTTCGTATACGAGGTTCCCGCCGGGCTGGCGGCAGGCTTCAAACCCGAGCTGATGGAATTTTTAGCCGAAACGGGCATAGACGCGCAGACATTAATCGGCGAAGACTCGGAGACGGTGTCGTTCATTATACCGCAACAGTATCTGCCCGGGCTTATCGAGCTCGTTAACAAAAGCCGCATCCCGCATGACGGCGAACCCGAAGCCGGGAATACGGTGCGGTTCGTGTTTGAAAAATAAAAACCGTCCGCAAAACGCGCGGGCGGTTTAAAAAGACGGCGCTATTGTCCGTCTTTGTTTTCTTTTTCCTCTTCGCGCGTCCTTACGGGGGGCTCTCTTTGTTCGAGCTCCTTCGCCATCAACTCAATCTTCTGGGCGGTCGTAAGCTCCCGAAACTCCTTTGCGGCGTTTTCGTCGGGCGTTTCTTCCTTCTTTTCGGGGAACCTCATCGGCGCGAGAGTGCCTGCCGCCTTTTTCTTTAAATATCTGAACAGCGGGAGCAAAATTCCGACCGCGACGATCAGCAGGGAAACGCCTGCGATTATGACGGCGCGCCACGTGTCGTCTATTTTAAGATCGCTTTTTATGGTATCCGAATTCACTATGAAGAAAAAGAGTATCCCCGCCAATATGCCGTCGATCAGAACGAGATTGTAAAAGGACATTCGGATGCGAAGCCTTGTCTCGACCTGCCTTCTTATTATCATCAGTATAACGAACACGATAATGAAGAGGTATTGAAGAAGCATGTTCTGCGACGCGTAAGACGCGTTTGAAACGTAGATAGACGCGATTAGCGCCGCGGCCGAGACGAGCCCCGCGGCCGCCTGGACGAGCCTTAGCTGGAAATCGGTGAGCCTTTTCTTTTCGGTATCCATCAGAAACTCCTTTAGCCGGCGCCCTTAAGGTCACGAAGGCGCTTTTTTCATGTTATTATCGCACAGAATCAGTCCCTTTGCCACAGCAAAATAATAAACGGATAAAAAGATTTTTCCCGGCGAAAAAGCGGCCTTTCCGCCGCGAAAAAACCTGTTTATTTTCCCGCGCCTATCTGTTAGAATAATTTTTAATTATGAATTCATTATTAAAGAAAATAATGGCTGTATTCGGAGGAAGATGATGAAGTATTACAAGACAGGCGAAATTAGAAACATTGCTCTGGTCGGGCATGGGGGGGAAGGAAAGACAACGCTCGCCGAAGCGATGCTTTTTTTAAGCGGAACCGTCGACAGGCAGGGCAGGACGGAAGACGGAAATACCGTTATGGATTTCGACCCTGAGGAAATAAAGAGGCATATCTCGATAAGCACGGCGATCGCCGCGCTCGAATGGAAGGGCATAAAGATAAATCTTATCGACACTCCGGGATATTTCGATTTCGCGGGCGAGGCGACGTCGGGTTACTATCTCGCGGACTGCGCGCTGATACTCGTAAACGGCCTCGGCGGCCTTACGGTGGGCGCCGAAAAAGCGTGGGACGCGTGCGAAAAAATGAAAAAGGCGCGGGCGTTCCTTGTGAACCAGATGGACAAGGAGCACGCCGATTTCGACAAGGCGGTTGACAGCCTTAAAAACAAATACGGGACGCGGATAACCGTGCTGCAGCTCCCCGTCGGGCAGGGGCCGGCATTCAAAGGCGTGGTGGACGTCGTCGATATGAAGGCGTACATGTTCGACGGCAAAAAGGTCTCGGAAGCTCCCGTGCCCGCCGACATGGCCGAAAAAGCGAAGCAGATAAGGGAAGCGATAATCGAAAACGCCGCCGAAAACGACGAAGAGCTGATGGAAAAATTCTTCGCTGGGGAAGAGCTGTCTAAAGACGACATAATGAAAGGCTTGAAGGAAGGGATAGATTCGGGGGACGTCGCGCCGGTGTTCGTATGCGCCGCCGCGCAGGGCTTGGGAGTCGCGCCGCTGCTCGACAATCTCGTCGCGTTCATGCCTTCTCCCGCCGAAGCGATAAGGATAAAAGGAAAGAATCCGAAAGGCGAAGAAATCGAATACAACGCCGACCCGTCGCTCCCGTTCGCGGCGCAGGTATATAAGACGGTGGCCGACCCGTTCGTCGGGAAGCTGTCTGTTTTCAAGATATTGGGAGGAGAGCTAACCCCGGGGCAGCCGATAAAGAACGCGAACAGCGGAAAAAGCGAAAAGTTCGGCCAGCTTTATATCATGAGCGGGAAGAAGCAGATAAACGTCGACAAGCTCGCGGCGGGAGACATCGGCGCCGTCGCGAAGCTGCAGAACACGGAGACCGGCGGTACTCTTTGCGACGAGACGAAGACGGTGGTTTTCCCCGACGTGGTTTTCCCCGAACCGTGCATATCGCTCGCGGTGACCGCAAAGAAACAGGGCGAGGAGGAAAAAGTGTTCGCCGGGCTGCACAGGCTCGAGGAGGAAGACCCGTCGTTCAAGGTAGTAAAACCCGCCGATACGCCGGATACTCTTGTAAGCGGAATGGGCGAGCTCCATCTCGAAGTCATATGCAAAAAGCTGCTTAACAAATTCGGCGTCGAAGCGCAGTTGAGCGACCCGAAGGTGCCCTACCGCGAGACGATAAGGAAAAAGGTTCAGGCCCAGGGAAGGCACAAGAAACAATCGGGCGGCCACGGGCAGTACGGAGACGTATGGATCGAGTTCGAGCCGCTTACCGATTCCGAGCAGACGTTCGAGTTTGTGGACAAGATAGTGGGCGGCGTGGTGCCGCGCCAATACATCCCGGCGGTCGAAAAAGGCCTGAAGGAAAGCATGGTAAAGGGCGTACTCGCCGGGTACCCGATGGTGAACATACGCGCGACGCTGTACGACGGTTCGTACCACCCCGTGGATTCGTCGGAAATGGCGTTCAAGATAGCCGCGAGCCTCGCATATAAAAAAGGCTGCAGCGAAGCCAACCCGGTCATGCTCGAGCCGATATACAAGCTCGTCGTCACGATCCCCGAAGAATACATGGGCGACATAATCGGCGATATAAACAGGAGAAGGGGAAGGATTTTAGGCATGAACCCGGTGGATGGGAACCAGCAGGTAACCGCCGAAGTGCCGCTGTCCGAAATATTCAAATACGCGACGGATCTGCGCTCGATGACGCAGGCGAGAGGCTCTTTCAAGATATACTTTGAAAGATACGAGGAGATGCCCGCCAACCTCGCCGAAAAGGTGATAGAGCAGGCGAAGAAGGACAGGGAAGAGGAAGAATAAAAGATACGAATATACATTGCGGGCGCGCCCTTTGCGTCTTATCGTCCGGGGCGCGCCCGCCGCTTTTTACGGGGTCCGGCGCGCGCCCGCCCGCTTTGATACGGCGGTCAGCCGTCAGGTTTCCCCGCTCCCGCGAGGCACTTGGCGTATCGTTCGTTCGCGCGCTCCTTAGCCTGCGGCGGCGGTCAGCCGTCAGGTTTCCCCGCTCCCGCGAGGCACTTTTCGTATTCTTCGTTCGCGCGCTCCCAGTCTGCGGCGGCGAACCAGTCGTCGATGTACTTCGCGCGTTCGTTGTAGTGCTTAAGATAATACGCGTGCTCCCAAACGTCAATCGCCGCGACGGGGCAAAGGCCCGAGGCGAGCGGCGTATCCTGATTGGGGAGCTTTATTATGCCGAGCCTTCCGTTTTTGTCCGCCGTGAGCCATGCGTAGCCCGAGCCGAAAACGCCCAAGGCCGCGTTTTTGAATTCCTCCAGAAACTTTTCGGCAGACCCGAAGTCCCTGACGACCGCGCCGTAGAGCGCGCCCGCCTGACGGCGGCTTTCCCTGCCGCTCATGCCGTCGAAAAAGAAGACATGGTTGTAAACGCCGCCCGCGTTGTTGAGCACGGCGGTGCGTATGCCGGCGGGAAGGCTGTCCGCGCCGGTCAAAAGCCGTTCCAACGTCCAGCCGTGATAAGCGGGGTAACCTTTAAGCGCCTTGTTCAGGTTGTCGACGTAAGCCTGCAGGTGCCTGTCGTGGTGCAGCCGCATGGTGAGCGTGTCTATGTACGGCTCGAGCGCGTCGTAAGCGTACGGCAGCGGCGGGTTTTCAAATGGGTAATGTCCGTTCATTCGTCCGTCTCCCGATATTATAAATCGTATTAATATATGCGCGGGGCGCGGGAGAAGTTACGCGGCGCGCCAAAGCGCCGGATGCACGCGGTCCCGGGCACGGCGGGACCGGGTTTCATATAATAATTATAGCTTGTGTTTTATGCGCTTTTGCATTACAATGACTTTTCGGATTATTAATATAAAACGGGAGTATGAATGGCTAAGATAAAGATGCCCGTCCCGCTTGTCGAGATGGACGGGGACGAAATGACGCGGATCGTATGGAAGATGATAAAGGATTATCTCCTTGAACCGTATATAGAGCTTAACACGGAATATTACGATCTCGCGCTTCTCGAGCGCGACGCGACGGAGGACGCGGTCACCGTAGCCGCCGCGGAAGCTATCAAGAAATACGGCGTGGGCGTAAAATGCGCGACTATAACGCCGAACGCCCAGCGCGTCGAAGAATACAATTTGAAAAAAATGTGGAAAAGCCCGAACGGCACGATACGCGCGATCCTCGACGGGACCGTGTTCAGAAAGCCGATCCTCGTTTCGGGCATAAAGCCGTACTTAAGGACATGGGAGAAGCCTCTGACGATAGCCCGGCACGCGTTTGGCGACATATACGCGGCGGCGGAGTTCGCGGCGGACGGGGAATGCGAGGCGGAGCTTCTGATAACTAAAAAAGACGGAAACTCCGAAAGGGTCAGGATAGCGTCGTTCGACGAACGGGGCGGCGTCGTTATGGGGATGTACAACACGACGAAGTCGATAGAGAGCTTCGCGAAATGCTGTTTCAAATACGCGCTCGATACGAAGCAGGACTTATGGTTCGCGACGAAGGACACGATCTCGAAGACGTACCATCACAGGTTCAAGGACATATTCGAGGAAGTGTTCGAAAACGGCTACAAGAACAAGTTCAAAAAGGCGGGCATCGAATATTTCTACACGCTGATAGACGACGCCGTCGCGCGGGTCGTAAAGAGCAAGGGCGGCTTCATATGGGCGTGCATGAACTATGACGGAGACGTGATGTCCGACATGATAGCGACGGTTTACGGCAGCCTCGCGATGATGACTTCCGTGCTCGTCTCGCCGGAAGGCTTCTACGAGTACGAAGCCGCCCACGGCACGGTGACGAAGCATTATTACAAACACCTGCAAGGCAAGGAGACTTCGACGAACAGCATGGCTACGCTTTTCGCCTGGACGGGAGCGCTTAAGAAGCGCGGGGAACTCGACGGCAACTCGGAGCTCGTTTCGTTCGCGGAAAAGCTCGAGGAAGCGGCCGTGGGAACCATCGAGAACGGGATCATGACCGCGGATCTGTTCGCGCTTAGCGAGGCGTTCAACAAGGAAAGCGTGAACACCGAAGAATTCATAAAAGCGGTGCGAAAAAAGCTTGACGCGCTTCTGGAGGAACAATGAGCCTTATCGAAGAATGGCGCGGCATGGCCGGAGCGCGGATGACGCCCAAAGAGAGCAGGGCTTTCTGGGACGAGTATTACGCGCTTGAGAAGGAAGCCTATAAAAAGATATTGTCGCGCAGAGAGGACTTTTACGAAGGCAGCCTGTCGTCTCTCGCGGCGGAATTCGGCATGAGCGAAGCGGTCTTTTGCGGTTTCATCGACGGCATAAACACGAGCCTTGTCAAGGAGTACGACCTTGAAAAACTTAAAGGAACGACGAAAATATCGCTCAAAGCCGATTTCGAGAAGCTTTATTACAACATGTTGGACGCCAAGGCGAGCTGGCTTTATTCGCTTCCCGAATGGGACGGCATATTCACGAAGGAGAAGCGCGATTCGATCCGCGCCGGATGGCGCAGGGACAAGCAGGCCGTTTCCGAAAAGATAGAGAGGAACGCTCCGTGCCCTTGCGGCAGCGGGAAAAAATACAAGAAATGCTGCGGCGCAAACGATAAGGCGTCCTAAAATCAGAGGCGCGCCGAAGCGACCAAAAAACGGTCTTGTACGGACGGTTTGTTTTTGCTATAATACATTCGTATTCTTTGGCGATGGAGTTCGCCGGTAAACGCATCATGCTGATAACTCCTGCGGAATTTCAGGTTCGGCGGGTTTTTTTATGCCCGCGGGGAGGTCTTTATGGAGAAACCGGCGTTCATGCGCGCCGCGGGCGAGATCATCGGGCTGCTCGAGGAAACGGACATATGCGGCGAGCAGGTATCCCGTTTAAAATCGCTCTGCAGGCGGCTGGAGAATAAAGAGTTCATAATTTCCGTTTTCGGACAGTTCAAGCGCGGAAAAAGCACGTTTATTAATTCCGCGCTCGGGGAAAAGATACTGCCTGTCGGTATAGTACCTGTTACGTCCGTCGTTACCCAGATAAAATACGGCAGGAAGGGCGCCGTGATATTCAGCGGCGACGGTTACAGGAGCGTCGCGCTCGACGAGCTCGACGATTATATCAACGAGCGGTATAACCCCGACAACGTTAAGAAAGTCGATTCCGTACAGATAAACTATCCGAATAAAATGCTGAGCTCGGGCATTACGATAGTCGACACCCCCGGCGTCGGCTCGATGCACAAGCGAAACTCCGAAGCCGCGTACGGTTTCGTAAAAAGCAGCGACGCGGTCATTTTCATGCTTTCGGTCGACAGCCCGATAAACGAGATCGAGAGAGACTTCCTGTCCGAGATAAAGGAATACGCGTCAAAGATATATTTCGCCGTCAACAAAAAGGACATCGTCACGCCCGGGGAGCTCGAGGAATACACCGCCTACTGCCGCAGGTATTTGGGCGAAATAACGGGCGCCGGCGATATTAAGGTCTATACGATATGCGCGAAGGACGAAAAGGACGAAGGGCTCGCCAGCCTTCTTTCCGACATACTGAAAGACATAAAAACGCACGGCGAAGAGATGCTCGTCGATTCGCTCCGGATCAAGTCGCAAGATATTTCGCAAGAGGCGTTAGGCAAAGTCGAGCTGTTTATAAGCGCTCTTAGCATGCCGATGAACAAGCTGGAGGAAGCCGCGGAAGCGCTGGGGGAAAAGCTCGGGAAGCTTGAAAGCATATCCAAGGAGACGTCGTATCTGATAGACCAGAGGACCGACGAGCTTATGGAGAATATACGCGGCGCTTTCGGCGACGAAAAACGCAGGATTATAGAGGAAGCCTCGGCGCGGATAAAAGAGGTCTGCGGCGAAGAGCCGTCGTTGAAGCCGCGGCTGCTTGAAGAAAAAATAGGCGGCATGCTCGAGGGATTCCTTAGCGCGCGGCTTTCAGAGCTGAACGAAAAAGGGACGGCGATGCTTAAAGAGGGGTACGAAAAGGCGGCCAACCTGTTCGGAGAAAGCCTCGCGAACATTCACGGTTTTTTGAGCGCGGCGATAAAAGAGCTTTTCGGGGTCGAATACCGTTTTGAGGAAGAAGCGTATACCTTATCGGACGCGAGCGATTTTTACATCAACATAAACCGCACGGACTCGCCTTTTTTCTTCGAAACGAACAGGACCGCGAGGCTGCTGCCTAAAGGCGTCGCGAATAAAATCATCATGCAAAGGGTGTCCGAGCGAATGGCCGAGGACGTTTCGCGCAACGTAACGAATATCCTTAGCGATTATTCTTATAAGCTCCGGGAAAGCAAGCGGGCGTTCAACGCGCGGTTTGTTTCGAAGGCGGAGGAACTCAAAAACGGATTCAAAACCTTCACGGAAAAGATACTCTCGGAACGAAGGAGCGCGGGCAGCCGCTACGGGGACAAGATCGTCAGGCTCGAGGATATTAAAGCTAAACTGATAAAAAATATTGACGTGCTGAAATCCTGAGGAACAGGGCGCGATGAAAAACGTTAATAGGGAGTATGGTTTGTGAACGGCATCAAGGATCCGGAGTCAAAAAAATCGAGAGCTGTTAAGTTCGTAATCCTAATCGGAGTCATGAGCTTTTTCGCGGATTTTACGTATGAAGGCTCGCGGGGGCTTATCGGCCCGTATCTCGCGCTATTGGGCGCCGGGGCTTTTACCGTCGCCTTCGTGACCGGATTCGGCGAGTTCATCGGGTACGCGTGGCGGATCGTTTCGGGAAGGCTGAGCGAAAAAACCGGAAAGTTCTGGCCGATCACAATTTTCGGGTATGCGGTGCAGATGGCCGCCGTGCCGCTTCTCGCGCTCGCGGGAAGCTGGGAAATGGCGGCTGTGCTCATAATTCTTGAGCGCTTCGGGCGCGCGACGCGCAACCCTCCCCGCGACGTCATGCTTTCCCACGCCGCGAAGGAAATAGGATACGGACGCGCGTTCGGGATGCACGAGGCGCTCGACCAGTTCGGGGCGCTTTTCGGCCCTCTCGTCACCGCGGGCATATACGCGCTGCGCGGCGATTATAAGCTTACTTTCGCGATGCTGTCCATACCGGCGCTTATAATGCTCTGCCTGCTCGTTTTCGCGCGGCTTGCTTATCCCCGCCCGGAGGAAATGGAAAACGCGCCGCCTGATCTCGAAACGAAGGGGCTCCCGCGGGTATTCTGGGTCTATCTCGCCGGAGCGGCTCTTGTCGCCGCCGGATTCGCGGATTTCCCGTTCATGGCGTACCATTTCGAAACGGCGGACAGCGTTTCGGCCGGGTATATACCGCTTTTTTACGCGGCGGCGATGGGCATGAGCGGGATAGGTTCCCTCGTTTTCGGGAGGCTTTTCGACCGCGCCGGCATAAAGATACTCATCCCGCTTACGATACTGTCCGCGCTGTTCGCTCCGCTCGTATTCCTCGGAGGCTTCTGGGCGGCGTTCGCTGGCATAGCGTTATGGGGGTTGGGAATGGGAGTGCACGAGTCTATAATACCCGCCGCAGTCGCATTGATGGTTCCCGTCAACCGCAGGGCTTCCGCATACGGCCTTTTTACCGGAGCGTACGGAATATTCTGGTTCGCGGGCAGCCTTGTCATCGGCCTTCTTTACGGGGTTTCTTTGCCCGTTTTGATCGCGTTCTGCGTGATTTTGGAGCTGTCCGCTATCCCGCTGTTCATGCATGTCAAAAAACGGATCGGGAAAGGCGCTTAGAGGCAGGTCAGGCTTATTATCCACGAATTTTCCCCGATGAAGCAACTTTTAACAATATTTTTCATACGGGTTTATATTTTTGATTTTCTTCCCGATTGCTTTTGCCGTAAAGTTTTCTTCCCTCCTCGGTCAGGCAGCCGCGTACTATTACCGGCACGGCCGACATCATAAGCCTGTCCGGCGTCCGCCCGAATTCGGCGAGCGTGTCGGGGGCGATAATGTGCGACGCGACGCCGATAAGCATATGAGCGATTAACGCCGGGTCGGTCTCCGGCAGCACGAAGCCTATCTTTTTTCCTTCGGTTATCATCGCGCTTATATTGGACAGTATCAGCTTTCTTCGGGAAGCGTCTATTTTTTCGTAAGCCGCGGGAAAATTCCTGCGCAGGTTGTCGAGCGCCGCGGCATTGACGCGGGAGAGGAAGCCGGCGATCGTCGCGAACATGCGGTTGAGCCTTTCGAAATACGAAAGCGACTCGTCGCGAAGAACCGACGATACAAGCCCGGATACTTCCGCGATGACGGCGTCGATGCACTCGGATATGAGGGCTTCCTTAGAGGGGAACAGAGAATACAGGGTCGCCTTGCTGACGCCGCAGCCGCGGGCTATGTCGTCCGTAAGCACGCCCGAATATCCGGACTCCATGAAACGCCTGATAGTATATTTAATAATATTGCTTTTTTTATCCTTCATTATTTACATTCTCCTGTATTTTTTCAGCACGAGCGTGTTCAGAACGAGAAAAAGCAAGGTAAACCCGGCGAGCACTGCCATGTCCGGCGCTATATCCGGGAATCCCATGCCCCTCGCCGCGACGTCGTTCAATGCCCGCGCGCCGTACGTGAGCGGAAACAGCTTCGACAGCGCCTGCACCCATCCGGGAGCGTCGCGCAGCGAAAAAAGCCCGCAGAAAACCGCCTGAGGCACGATCACCACCGGTATGAACTGGAACATCTGCATCTCGTTGCGCGCGAACGCCGAAAGGAACGTGCCGAGCGAAAGTGAACCCGTGGCGAGAAGGAGATTTACGGCGCATATGAGCGGCAGGCTCCCCTTTATCTGTATCCCTAACACGTACAGCATGAAAAACTGAATCAGAAGCGTCTGCACGAACGCGAACGCGCCGAATCCGAGGAAGTACCCCGCCACTATCTCGTATCTGCGTATCGGCGTCGCGAGGACGCGCTCAAGCGTCCCGCTTATGCGCTCGCGCAGAAATGCGATGCCTGCGATTATGAACACAAAGAAGAAAACGAAGAAGCCCATCAGATACGGCGCGGCGGCGTCGAACGCGCCCATATCGTCCGAGCCGTTCAGGTACGAATAGGAGATGTCCGCGACCTCGACCGAAAAGCCGATGTCCGGGACTTTTATATCGGAAGAGCCTATTACGGGCGCTTCTATCTCCGGCATGTCGACGGACGGCATTTCTATGTCCGACAAATCTATCGACGGCATGCCGAACGATAATTTCATCGCGGGCATCGTCAGTTCCGGCGGGGTTATCACGGGCGGCGTAAAGGCGGGCATCTGGAAATCCGCGCCGCCCGGGGCGCCTATTTCGCTGAGGTACTCCTCGAGCGCGCGCCTGACCGCCTGCGCGTAACTCTCGGCGGCCTGCGAAACAGACCGCATAACGCCCTGCTGATATGAGGCGAGCTGCCGTTTTACCGCCTCCCGCTGCGCGGCCGCGGCCTTTTCGACCGCGCCGGTTATCTTTTTGCGCAGCGCGCTTTTAAGCTGGGACGAGATCTTGTCTTTCACGTCCTCCTTCATATCCTCGAACTTTTCGGACATGCGGCTTTCGATGTCGCTTTTTATCTTCTCCTGCTGCTCCTTTATATCTTCCGTTACGGAATCCTGTACGGATTTGATCTGGGCGTCGATGTCGGCGGTTATTTTCCGCTTTTGCTCGTCTATTTTGCGCAGAGCCTCGGCGTTTACATGATCCCTCACATACGAAGACATGGCGGAGGCGACAGCCTTTTTGACCGCCGCCGTCAGCGACGAGTCGGAGCCTTCGAGGCAGACGGTTATATCGGGTTCGGTGTATATTATGACCGCGTCCGTTTTCAAGTGTTTCAGGTCGTCGAGCGCCTCGGCTTCGCCGGCCGCCGCGGTCAGGTTCATTTCTTTCGCGAACGCGGCCGCCATATCCTCCGGCATGTTTAATTGTTCGACGTTCGGGGCTTCGATTGTGCTGTTAAGGATGGTATAAGCCAGAAACAGTATTAAAAGAGGCGCGAATATCAGAAGCCCCAAAGTCCTTCTGTCCCTCGCAAACTGTTTGAGCACCCGCCCCGCGACATAAAGAGCTCTCATAAATCAAGCCTCCTTTTCCGACAGTCCGATATGATAAAGGAACGCGTCCTCGAGGCTGTCCGTACCGGCGCCGGCCATAAGCTCCGACGGAGAGCCGTACGCGATTATGCGCCCCTCGCGCATAAGGAGAACGGCGTCGCAGTTTTGCGCCTCGTCCATCACGTGGGTCGTCAAAAAAATGGTCCGTCCCTGATTGCGGAGCCGCAAAAACTGTTCGCGGAATCTTATCCGCAGCAGCGGGTCGATCCCTACCGTGGGTTCGTCGAGTATCAGCAGTTTTGGGTCGTTCATAAGGGAAATGGCGAGGGAGAGGCGGCGTTTCATCCCGCTGGAATACTTTTTTACGGGTTTCGATTTGTCCGCGCCGAGTCCTGTAAATTCGAGCAATTCTTCCGCGCGCGACTTTGCCGCTTTTTCCTTCACGCCGCAAAGGCTCCCGAAAAAAACGAGATTGTCGAGCGCGCTTAAGTCTTCGTAGAGCGCGTCGTTTTGCGCCATGTAACCGACCATGGAAAGCGCTTCGAAAGACGGTACTTTTTTCCCGAAAACGCGGATCTCGCCGTTACAGACGGGATTCATGCCCATGAGCGCTTTTACGAGCGTGGTTTTGCCCGCGCCGGACGGCCCCAAAAGCGCGACGATGCGGCCTTCGTGGATACGGGCGCTTACGCCGCGCAGTATGGGCGCCTTTCCCAATCTAACGTCTATATTTTCGATCTCGACGGCTTCGCTCATAAGACGACCCTCCTTGAGTACTGATAAAACTATTTTAGTACCTAAATTACTTTTATTATAGCACATCTTATCGCGCGATCAATAATAATTTTATACGGATGAAAACTCGATTCAGGGTTATTGACTATTGATAAACGAGATGTTAGAATACCGAAGTGCCTCGAAAAACGAGTTTTTAAGGCGCGCGCGGGCGTGGCGGAATTGGCAGACGCGCTAGACTTAGGATCTAGTGCCAAAGGGCATGGGAGTTCGAGTCTCTTCGCCCGCACCATCAAAAACGCGCGGGAGTGACTCAGTGGTAGAGTGCGACCTTGCCAAGGTCGAAGCCGCGGGTTCGAATCCCGTCTTCCGCTCCATACGAACAAGCCCCGTAAAAGCCGCGGGTTTTTCGGGGCAAAAGCGCGGGTGTAGCTCAACGGTAGAGTCCCAGCCTTCCAAGCTGGTTGCGTGGGTTCGATTCCCATCACCCGCTCCATCATGCGCCTTTAGCTCAGCTGGTAGAGCAATTGACTCTTAATCAATGGGCCCAGGGTTCGAGTCCCTGAAGGCGCACCAAGAGTGCCCCGATAAATACTGATAAAAGTCGGGGTTTTTTATTTACCGCTGAAGCGGGCATTTATTGTTTAGACTATCATTCGACTATCATTTGACTATCATTTGACTATCAAATAGTTTATTATTATTCTTGCTATCCGGCAAAGGCAACGTCGGGCGGAGTGGTGCGCGCATACTAAGACGAAATATCGCCCGAGCAGGAAGCACAGATTGACGCCATTGATAAAGTGTTCAAGGCTATCGGCCGCAAAGTCGTATTTGAAGATACTATCACCGAAGTAAAGGGCAATAAAATAAAAA
>Ga0078972_1003802_pt1 | contig 43861 bp, 26 predicted proteins | sample YelNatPaOPGAMG01_FD_67568 | JGI IMG/M metagenome (GOLD analysis project Ga0078972, IMG submission 67568) | Hot spring thermophilic microbial communities from Obsidian Pool, Yellowstone National Park, USA - OP-RAMG-01 (SPADES assembly) (version 2) | ecosystem: Environmental > Aquatic > Thermal...
TATTATATTAAACAAATGTGACCTCGTACCTGATAAAAATTTAGATAGACAAGAAGTCGAAGATTTCATTTCAAGATATCCATATCCCTGCCTACTTTCAAGTGCGCGAACAGGGTTGTGTGTCGAAGATGCGTTTAAAAGTCTTTGCGAACTAATGATTGCAGGAGAGGTAAAATATTCCAAGCCGAATCTTTCCTCGATCTTTACAGATAGTTCTTTCTCAAGAAATACTTATGAAGAGAGCATGTTTGTAGATGAGGTATCTGCAAGAAATGCTTTGATGAAATTCGAAAAAGGGGATTTGCTCATAGTAGGACCGAATTCTAAATTAATAGGCTGTGCGAATGAAAGAGGGATTGAAACTCTCAGATTAAACTCATCTGAAGTTGACCCAAAAAATCTGCTCTCACTTTCAAGGAGAATAAAGCGGGCTATTGGAGATGGGAAAAGGGTCCTCATAGATTCGATTGACTATTTACTTATGCAGAATGATGAAAAGATGGTTGCGGAATTTTTATATTTGGTATCTGAGTTTTCAGATGGGCGTGCTAAAGTTGTTCTAGACCCAAGTTCGAAAGATAAAAAAGAGATTGCTGCAGTGATTCGTGAAATTAGGGAAAAATAAAGTCGTTAAAAATGATATTATTATATACGAAGAATGGAGAGTAAGAATGAAAAAACGATGATGGAGTTCTATGTAAAAGTCAATTCTCCACAAATTAAAGAGCGTTTAAAGAGCCTCGAGATAAGTCTCGATTCCTTTTGCATCGAATGCTTTTGCGATTTCGTTTGATATTTTTCCATACATTTTATCATTTTTTAATCTATTTAAACAAGTCTTTTTGTTTATTTTTCCCTCGAAGATAACTGCAACATTATATTTGAAAAAACCTGAAGGGCAAACGTCTCCATATCCATCTATTGCAATCTCCTCTATACTGATTTCTTCTGAGAATAATTCTGAAAATAAGTGTGAAGCGTTCTTGCTAGGTTGAAAGATTAGGGCAAATCTATCCTCATGAGTTACCTTATCAAGTATCGCATCTAACTTCTTAGATTCTATGCCTTCAAGAATATACGATATAGGTGATACATATTTTGGCATCGATTTTGTAATCCTCATTTTTATATTCGAAAAAGAGATTATTTTACTCTCTTCAAACACTTTTAAGAGTTTTTTAATCTGTGCTATGCTCACATTTTCTATACTTTCATTTGGTTTTTCAACCGGAATAAGTCTAAGTACATATCTTTCTTTCATTTTGCACCTTTTACCTTTTAGTTTCACCTTATTAACATTTATTTATAATATGAAATGTTATCTTTATCTATTAATTTCTCTACAATCTCTTCAATTCTCGTTCGAGGAGTTTAATCTCCTTTTCGTCAATCATGGCAGGTTCTGCTTCTACGATAAGTTTTGCATTCGATATACTTATGTGTTCTACAACTTCTTGGATAAACCTGAGTGTGGCTTTAAAATCGTTTTGAGTAATTAGGTAGTCCAAATCTCTTATGAGGATTACACATTTTTCAGAACTTCCAATCTGTTCCTTTATTTGTGATGCAATCTCTTGTAGATTCTGAGGATTAATCTGGATTTCTTCGCCTTGTGAGAGAAGTCCAGAGGTGCTTCCCAAGCCTATGATGCCTACGGGTATGCCTATCGAGGCTTTACTTCCACTTTTTCCGGATATTGTAGTTAATCTTATAGAGGAGATTTTAAAATCGGATATTAACTTCTTTTCTTCTTCGGAAAAGTTTCTACTGATAACAAGGGCATCATCTCCATCGTGTACGTAGTGCTTGACAAGTTCCATTCCAAAATTAGATGTGATAAGATACGAACTCCCTGCCTTTATTTCGTTTACAATTTCAGATGAGAATTTTGCAGGCTTTTCTTTATCTTTTTGCTGTTCTTGCTGACGTTTATCTCTATGTATGAGGGGCTGTGCATGTTCCATATTTAATTCTGTTGAGGAGAGCCCATCGTATATTTTAGCATTCTCTTCTGCATTTACCGCATAGGTAAACGCTTTTTCAAATTCACCTATTGAAAGTCTGCGTTTTGCTTCAGCGAGCATCTTCTTTGCTTGTGGTAAATCAAGTCCTTTTCCTTCTCTATCGGCAATTATCTTTTCTGCAGATATTATTTGGGTAGTTACTTTCTTCTTCCAGATGTAGCCTCTCAACCATCTCCATAATTCGGTAGCATCTTTCAAAGATTCTGTGTGATTTTGTGCAGATAGAGCATTTGCAAGTGAAGATAGTTTTGCCTTTACGTTTGCAACGGGTAATTGAGTGCCATCAAGAAGTTCGATTGTAGTTATCTCTTCTAAATCTGGAAGGATGGGTTTAATTGCAGAAAAGACCTCACGAATAAACTTCTCAGATAGAATTAAGATAATTTCCCTACCTTGTTTTAGTGACTTCAATGCAGTTTGATAATCTCCATTTTCCTTAGCATTTTTTGCTGCTTTAATTAAAGAAGCGGCTTGGGCATTGGAAGATAACTCGAACCTCATTTCTGCAAAGTAAGAAGTTTGTAACTCAAGTTCTTCTATTTCTTCGTTTATTTTGTTAGTTTGCAGCATGACAGCCAAGCCCTTGACCTTTATTGCATTGTCTAAAGCCTCTTGAAAATTCTTTGCATCTAATTGGCTATTCACCTCGGAAATCCTGTTAGAAAGTTCTGCGGTTTTATCAGAATTCCCGAAAGTATCTAAAAGGTCAGTAAGGATACGTTCTGCACCTGCAAGAAGTTCTTTTCCTTTGTCTCTCGCAGTTGTTTCCATAACTTCAATGCCCATATTTGCAGAGTTCAATGCCCCATCGTAATCTTGCATTTGCAGAGCCATTGCAGATTGAATAAGCATCGATTTTCCATAACTAACGTCTATACCAAAAGTTTCAAGTTCACGAATACGAGCATCGAGTATAGATATCTGTTTTGCAGCAAGTTCGCCATTCTCTTCGTGCAACTTTGTGGTGTTCTGTGTAACCTCGGATACATCATTCACGGCTTGGAGTTCTTGGGAGATTCCTTCAACTTCGGTACCGATTTTTTCCTCTTCCTTAGATACTTCAGACTGTTTTGCCTTCTTTACCTTCTTGACTTTTTTTACTTTGAATGCAACTTTTCCATCGCTCGATTGAGCACGGCTTGGGTCGGTCATAGAGATAAATGCTAATGTATTAACCAAATAATAACTTTGTTGGTCAAAAAGCAGTACAAAAGGTAATATCAAAAATGTGGAGAAAGATACGAATAACAAAAATAGGAATAATAAAATTAAAATGAAGACAACATCAAAAAAGGGAAAGAATCTTCAGCAAACTATTTTTATAATATGGAACAATTCTGGTGAAGATGTTAGGTTTTTCGAAATGGAGAATTATATCGGTGCTAATGCTGTGGACACTTTTGGTTAATTTATTTATCTATGCGTCAAACAACGTGAATGGTGAGATAAGAGTATATCCTTCAGTGGATGTAAAAACAGGGGATATCGTTTCGTTCAATGGCAGCATGGAGGATGATTTACCTGACTACAAATATTTTTGGGATTTTGGAGATGGAGGAAGCATTCAGGGCAAGAATGTTACTCACATCTATAAATATCAAGGGGATTACAAGGTTACACTTAAAGTTAGGCTTAGGGAGACTCAAATTCGCACTGAGAACGTAACAATTTCTGTTGAGGACCGTCCTGAAAATCCGATATACGTGGGTATTGCGCTTGCTCTAATACTTGGTCTAATTTTTGCGAGTCTTGCAATAATGGTAATTGCAGAATTAAAAGAGCAAAAGAAAGAAAAGAAAACTCAAATAGAGAAAAATAGGATAAAAGAAAAGAATGAGACAGATAAAAATAAGAGTAGTATGCCGTGATTGTTTCGTTTGCTCATCTCACCACATGGGACTCACCAACGTATTGTTCAACCATTTTCATGTAATTGCCAACACTGCTCTACATCTATCTGCTCAAGTTTCGTGCTCCGGATATTTCTTCTCTTAAAATACCTTAAACTACATACGCGAAATAATCCGTGGATACCACAGATGTCCTTTATATTATCTCAATGTCATTACCGTTCTTGTTATGAGCAGAATTTGCAAAATGGGCTTGGTTGTTAATCCTTATGCAGGGATGGGTGGGCGGCTTGGACTTAAAGGGACAGATGGAGAATGTGCAAATATTGCATTAAAAAAAGGTGCAAGGATGGTTTCTGTTGAAAGAGGAAGAGGTGCGTTTGAAGAGTTTCAAAAACTTGCAAAATCAGGCGAGGTAGATTTGGAGAATGTAACGGTTCTAACATGTAAAGGAGAGATGGGCGAATATACGCTTTCAGGCTTGGAGATTAACTATAGGATTGTGTATGAGCCTGATGAGAAAGTTGGCTTGGGAGGTTCTTTAGTAAAGACATGTGCAGAAGACACGAAAAGAGCCTGCGAGCAATTTCTTAAAGAAAGGTGTGAGATAATTTTATTTTGTGGTGGTGATGGAACTGCGAGGGATGTGTATTCGGTAGTTGATAAAAGAATACCTATGTTAGGAATACCTGCGGGTGTGAAAATGCACTCTTCGGTATTTGCCTTAACACCAGCAGCCTCTGCGCAGGTTCTTGCGAAATATGTTAAAGGCAATTATGAAATTAAAGAAGGGGAGATTGCAGATATCGACGAAGAAAAGTATAGAAAAGGCGAGTTTAATGTAAGGCTTTATGGTTATTGTAAAACTCTGAGCGAGCCTGCATATGTGCAGAGTACAAAAACTATATTCGAGAGTGCAAGTGATGAAGATGATAAGTTTGCAATTGCGCATCATATGAAAGAGTTTATGGAGTTCAAGCCGGGAATTTATATTCTTGGACCTGGAACTACGACAGAAACCATTGCTGCAGAATTTGGCATGCAAAAGACTTTGTTAGGTGTCGATATTTTTCTATCAGAGGGAAAAGAGGTATCAGTTCTTGCAAAAGATGCAGATGAAGAAACTATTTTAAAAATCCTCGAAGAAAACAAGGATAAGGACAAGTATATTGTTATCAGCCCGATAGGAAAGCAAGGGTTCATATTTGGCAGAGGAAACCAGCAGATTAGTGCAAAAGTGATTTCGCATGTAGGCGTGAAAAATATAATACTTGTATCCACGAGGGAAAAACTATTTTCAACAGAGAAACTTCATGTGGATACGGGCGATGAGAATATAGATAAAGAATTAAAAGGATTTAAAAAAATAATATGCGGGTATAGGCATTCGATTTTAAGGCGTATCGAATGAAATAAATACTATGTTATCTATTTGGCGAATGTGGATATGAACCTGGGATATAGATGTTCGAGAACGAATTTAGAATAAAATGTTATCTTGATGGTTTTTCAGGTAAAGTTTCAGGTGAGATTTTTGTTAAACCTGGAAAAATAGAACAAGGAGAGAAATTTGAACTTGTAGTAAACCTAAAATTGGAATTAGGAGTAAAAGAAGGGACGTCTCCTATAGGTATAGTGAGATGTGAACCGCCGTCTGGATTTGTGGGTCAAGAGGAAGTCAAACTTGAATTACGCGATGATGTTCTTGAAGGAAGATTCTTATTTGAAACGCAGAACTCCAAGCCTGGGGATTATGAGGCTTGGGGAACTGTGCATGGTAGGCATGGAAAAGATGAAGAATATGCAGAACTTTTAGAACTTTCGCCAGTCAAGTTAAAAATAACTCAAAGGACAGTTCGTATAAAAGAATGCAAAGCAGACGAGAGTTTAGTATCTCAAGGTTCTTTAGTAAAAATACGAGTTCTTGCAGAATATCCATCTGAACAAAAAGCAAAAGGAAGTTTGAGTATTGAACTTACAGGCGACCCTACGCTTAAACATAGGGTACTGAACCTAGAATCTCAGAAAATTTCGTTATCAGGCGAAAGAGAGTATGTTTGGGAATTCAAGTTACCTAAAGACGAGACAGGCTGTGGCTATTATGGATGTATAGTAACATTCCATTCGAAAGAACTACCTGCTACTGTTGCAAGGTTTGCTAATTTAATCAAGGTTGCCCGTGCGAAAGATGTTGTAGTTGAGAAAATAGAAGCGACACCAAGCCCGATTTCTTTTGGAAAGAAACTAAACATAGAGACTGTTTTGTCAAATGTTGGCTTGGAAGATGTTCGTGCAGAAACGACTCTTTTTTTAGACCATGCTGAGATTAGATTATTTGAGCAAAAGAAGGTTGTTCAAATTAAAAGAGGAGATAAAGAAAAAATAGTTTTGGAAATTAACCTTCCTGAAAAAAAAGAGATTGATGCGGAAAGTCTCTCATTTCAGATAGAGGGAAAAATAGAAGGCACCAGTGTAAGATTCTTAAAAGCAATAGAAATCCCTATTAAAAAAGCGCACGAAATAAAGATAATTACAACTACTGCGGATAAACATGTATGCCTACCTGACGATGAGGTAAAGATAATTGTATATGCAATCGATGAAGGGAGCGATGCGGGCTTGGATGCTTTTGTAGAGTGTGTTCTTACAGACAAGAATGGAAGTATTGTATTTCAAGAAACTACGATACAAAAAATTGCACACACAGAAACGCAATTTGTATTCAGTTATAAGGTTGCTGCTGATGCAAAAGCAGGCACTTTAGATTGCACAATTTCAATTAAAGTTAAGGAAGAAACTAAAAAGGTAAAGTTCAAGTCATTCCTGCAGATAGAAACGCCGATCTGTCTTGGAATGAAACTTATTTTGGATAAGGGAAAAATGGGACTCTTGGAGGCATATATTCGCGAAGGAGAAGAGATTGTAAACGTAGAGAATATGGGTTTGATTACTGCACACTATCTTAACTCAGGGAAATGGATATATACGCAGGATAGTACGCAGGGTAAGAAGATTTTGTTTGGCTTGGACGATGATGGCAAGAATAATAATGGTAAAGATGATTCTAAAGGTGCTTTTTCGGATTTGTTATTTGATGGGATAGTGCGCAAAAGGAAATTTCCAAGTGAGAAAATAAAATGTGCAATCGAATGTTGGCGTGATGCCATGTTATGTTGGAACGCGCTTGCTGATAAAGTCCCTTATGCAAAGTTAAAGAAAATGAAATTCGAAGAACCTATCTGTGCAGAGGCAAAAGGTTTACTTTTAGGCGAAAATGTAGAATACGATTTTACGAACATGCCAATAAACGAAGTGTTTAGAATGATACTTGCTGGTAAACTAGGCGAGGATTCTGCCCTAGCCTCTTTAGATGAAAGATTGCAGTATTCACTTGAAGAATCGTGCGAGAGTAGATGTGGGAAAGGTTTAGATGAAGACGATAAAAGACCAGTCCTTCTTGCTGCTCTTGCTTCAGAGGCATTATCCTTTTTAGAACAAAAAGAAATAAAGACTGCAGAAGGATTTGCGAGGTATTCGGCTGTTGCTTGCTATTACTATCTGATTGCTTTAATGGAAAGAGGACAGAAAGGTGCTGTGCCTAGGAATGTTGCTGATTTGCTTGCTGGGGCTGCGAAAGACACATGTTCTGATTTTCTTTCTATTGCATCAGAATGGAAGACAAGGTTCGAGGGTTATAAAAAGAACATGTTTGTAAGAAGGAACCTTGCGCTTTGTAAAAGAGAACTTGAGGCAAAGTTGAATGTATGCGAGATATATGCATCAAAAGGTGGTAAAGGGAAAGTTGAACTTGTTCTTACTAATAATGGAAAGGAGCCATTTTTTGTAGATGTTTTTATTTCTTTACCATCAGAGGCTTGGGCAGTTGTTGACCCCCCTACTGATTTATCAGAAGGTGTTCATCTTTTACAATCTATAAATGTAGAAGCAAAAAGTTCAAGAAAAGTTGAATTAACTATAATCTTCCCAAAGAAACTTAAGAACGAGAAATATTGCGGAATTATTGTAATCAAAGGGAATCAAACTATGCATGCAAATGAAACTCTGTAATAAAATAAAGGTGTAAAGATGGTAAAAGATGTTGTTTCAAAAACAGCAGAGATGCTAGTTTCGGGTGAGTGGCTTGAGGGAGCGGTACCGATTTCAGCAATTGCAAAAGAGGTTAGAAAGAAAGAAGAAGAGGTTGAATCTATCCTATTATCATCAGGTTTTTTCTCTATAAATATTATAGAAACTAAGGTTAGAAAGTTCTTTTGGTATGAGAAGACAAAAGTAAAAGGAGTAACTTTTGCGAATGAGAATGAGATTGCGAAAGCATATCTTTCAGATGCAAAGAAGACGATTACCTTGGCTCAATCATCTAAAATTCTTCTTGAAAAGGTGCTACTTGTTGTTTTGAAAAATCAAATATCATGTCTATCAGAAAGGTATCAAGAAAGAATTGTTAACACATATCAACATCCTAAAATTTCAAGAGAATATCTCTACTCGAAATATCTACCTGGGGAACTTGGAAAATACGAATTTGAAGACAGAGAAAGCGTATCACTACCGAAGAAATGGCTAACAGCAAAAGTGCCTGCAGGGCTTGAGTTCAAGTTTAGTAACGGCTTGGAGGCAAATAATATACTCTCATGGCTTAAGAGCATACAACTTTCAGAACCTGAGGTTGTGCATGGACATCTTGTAAATGGCGAATTTGAATCCTGGTTAAGGAAGAACTCAAACTGGGAAGAACTTGCTAATATGCTTGCATCGATTTCTCGCAAATGTGTTGAAGAGAAAATAAATGCAGAAGAGGCAAAGACGCTGTTAATATCATATCTGAGAAGGACACCTGCTGAAGCGATAATATATGAACATACGATAAAACCATTGATAAAGAAACTTGAAACGAGGGATGAGCAAACATTGATTGAAACCGCAAATAAGCTAGGTTTGATTGGTGATGAAAGAGCAGTCGAGCCATTGATTGGTAGGTTGGTTGATAGTTCGGTAAAAGTTAGAAGTGCAATCCTACATGCTCTTGGAAAGATTGGAGATGTTTCTGCAACTCCATTTATAATAAAGGTGATAAAGAATTCGCAATCGAAAGAAGATAGGATAAATGCAATAAGAGCAGCAGGGTTGTTAAAGGATGAAAGGGCAGTAGATATTATATTAGAATACGTACACGATAAAGACTCTGAGATTTCAAGGGAAAGTGTAAAGGCTCTTGGAGAGATTGGGAACGCAAAAGCGATTTCTAAACTTAAGGAGTTCACAAATGGAGAAAAAGAGATTGCAAAGGTTGCGTTTGAGGTTCTTAAGACTAAGGAAGGAAACGGTTAATAAGTTAATTGGTTATTGGACAACAAAGTTTATATATTGTCAAAATCTTTCCTTATTTAACAAAAATGGAGATGAAATATATGGCTTGGAAAGTAAGAAAGATAGTGTCATATTTGGCGATTGGGACAATGCTTTTAGCGGCATTGTTTGCGATGGTTGGAAATGTGCGTGCGGATACAGAACCGAACGATAGTTTTGCACAGGCAGAACAACTTACCTTAAGTGGGGGAACAGTAACTGTAACAGGTACCCTTGAAACTAACAACGATGATTATTATAAATTTAGTGCAAATGCGGGAGAGTATATAACTGTAACTTTGTCATTTAATGCAGCAAATGATTTTGATTTATCTCTCTATGACCCGTCTCAATCTGAAATTGACTATGCATGGACTAGTGGCGTTCCTGAGGTATGCGAAGCAGAAGCAGAAACAACGGGGACATATTATGTCGGTGTATTCCAATGGAGTGGAAGTGGAAGTTATACCCTTACCGTTACACTTGGTGCACCACCTGCAGGTGATGGAAATAATGATTTTGCGAATGCAACAGAAATCACGGCAACAGCAGGTGGACCAATCATTAGCCAAGTGCATAATTTAAGTTCGAGCGATGAAGTAGACTATTTTAAGGTAAAATTAAATGCAGGGTATGGTCCTGGAGGGGTTAGGGCAGATAAACTCCACGTGGTAGTTAATACATCTCAATCTGTAACGTTGGTAGGCACAATCTACGACCCATTCGAATACGATGTCTATTTCAACTATACTCAAAGTGCCTCAGTATCTATACAGATGCATACCGTGGCTTACTACACAGACTACTATTATATAGAATTATGGAATTACTATGGCTCATCTTTCTTCGAATATACTATTAAGGTTTGGATTGAGACCTATCAGCCATGGACAAATGATTCGAACAACGCGCCAATCCATGCAGCAAATTTGAATTTTGTAAATAATGTAGCCACAGTTTCTCAAACTATTGATAACGAAACAGACCCGCACGATTTCTTCAACCTTCCGCTAACTGTAAATCCTGGTGCAGGAACCATAGATGCGGTTGATATAAATGTAGTTCCACCAACAGGATGCGATTTATATGTGGCCATATATAATGACACAGATGTTTTATTGGATTATAATCATGCTGTAGGACCATTACCAGTAACCTTGCATTTTGCGGCAACTGAAAACCTCACTTACAAACTAAGACTTTTGGCTTCTAATGGTGGTTCACTTGTAAATCCGTACACAATGACGGTAACAAAACAATTGGAAATAAACGATAATGATTTTGAAAATGCAACTCTCGTTACCGAGGGCACATATACAGAAAATGTGAACGCTGATGGAGACACAACTGACTTCTATAAGGTGAATCTAAATCCAGGGGAAGGTGTATATGCCCGGGTTACACACAATGTACCAACCGGAGACTTAGACTTGTATGGTTTCAATTCGACAGAATATTGCGTTGACTTTTCATGGTACAACGACCAACCAGAGATGACTGGCAATACAGTACAACAAGAATTTATCACGATTGCAGCAAATGTTTCTGGTTTCTACTATATCGTTGTGGACGCGTATGAGGGAGACATAGATTATACTCTTACAATAACAAAGTTCACGTGGACAAATGATAATAACAACGAATTTGCAACTGCTGTTTCAGTTTCGAATAACAGCGTAGTTAATGGTGCGTTATATGGACCTGGCACTGATTCGCAAGATGTTTATAAGATTAATGTAGGTGCAGGCGAAACATTAACTGTTAATTTAACAACTGAAAATATAGATGAAGGGACATATCTAAGAATATATACACCCACATATACCCAAGCCGTCTATGATTACAAGTACTCAACATCATCCTACGAAGCAGGTTATTATCTTGAAGTCGAAACCACAGCAACTGCTGCAGGGGATTACTATGTAATAGTACAAGTTTTTAACGTGACATATCCGAGCGTGCGTTCAAGTTCTGGAAATTATACTGTTAAATTTGTAAAGATGATGGAGCCTCTGACTGATGATTCACCTGCAGGCGCAAATGTTATTCTCCCTGGACAGACCGCGACAGGAACCGTGAATTCATCTGATGATAAGGACTATTACAAGATTTACCTGAATGCAGGCCAAGCCGCTGAAGCACACTCCACAGCAAACAAGACTGGCGATGTAACAGATTTATGGGCATACGACACAACAGGAACAGGGCGTCTTGATAGAGATTACAACACAGATTACTATGGTAGCCAAACCAGTAATGTAGTCTTTGCAGCATCAGAAGCAGGATACTACTATGTTTGTGTAGATAACTTTGGTTCAGGCGAAAAGAGTTATTCTCTCATAGTAAATGTATTCAACTATGTAGATACAGCCGGCAGTACACCAGCAACAGCACAAGCTGTAGGCTCTGGACAAACTGTTACTGGAACACTTGCATGTAATGTAGATAAAACAGATTACTATGTGTTTACAACAGACTCACCTGGTTTAATAAATATATCATTCTACAAGTTGGCTTGGGGAGGAGATGATGCCTCAAGGATACAACTTGAATATCCAAATGGCACAGTAATTACATATGTAAGTTCTCATAGTTCGTATCATTATTACAACATAAGTTATGATGCACCCGAAGCGGGAACATACTATCTGAATGCAACGATAGATGATTTGTTTACAGGCAATTATACAATAACATTCGATTTCCCAGGGGCAGGTCCAGTAAACCAACCGCCTGTAATCATAAGCACAAATCCGCCTGGAACAACATTCACAATGCAAGTTTCGACAACACAGACATTCTCAGTTGTTGCCTCGGACCCCAATGGGGATACGCTTATGTATACATGGACAGTTGATGGCTCAGCAGTAGGTTCAAACAGCCCATCCTATGATTATACAGCGCCCTCAGAACCTGGCACACATACAATTGAAGTTACTGTATCAGATGGTTCGCTTACTGCAACACACTCTTGGCTTGTTACAGTAGTAACCGCTCCGACGAATCATGCACCCGTATTCGAAACATATTCGCCGGCATATACAGTATTCCCATTGCAGGTAAATACACCCTGGGACTTCTATGCAAATGCGACAGATGAGGATGGAGACCCAATAATATACACATGGACCTTAGATGGTGCCCCTGAGAGCACAAGCACAAATCACTATCAGTATCCAGGAAGTGCGAATGCAGGAGAAACACATATCTTAACAGTAACTGCATCTGACGGTTCACTTTCAGTTTCGCATACTTGGACAATTAAGATTCAAACGACAGTATCACAAGCACCAGTAATTACTGGTTCTACACCTGCAGGAAGTACAGTTACAATCCCAGCACAAACTGACCAAACCTTCAGCGTTACTGCAACTGACCCAGACGGGGATACACTTACCTATACTTGGTATGTTGATGATGTAGAAATTTCAGGTCAAACAGGAACAAGTTATACAACTCAATGGCCTGCAGAGGGTGTACATACAGTTAGAGTTGATATATCCGATGGAAGTTGGACAGTTTCAAGAGAATGGACTGTAACTGTAACAGCACCCAATTTAGCACCTACTATTACTGCATCATCGCCATCAGATCCAGTTTCGATAGAAGGTGGAAATTCACAAACCTTCAGCGTTACAGCAACTGACCCAGACGGAGATACACTTACCTATACCTGGTATGTAGATGGCTCTCAAGTCGGTACAAACTCAAATTCATATACATATACAGCACCTGGAACCGCAGGGACACATACAGTAAAAGTTGTGGTATCTGATGTTTATCATAATGTAGAAAAAACATGGTCTGTAACGGTAACTGTAACACCAAGCAATCATGCCCCAACGATAAATACATCAATTTCACAAACTGCTACTACGCCCGAAGACACACCGTTATCTACGCTGGACCTCGACAATGTGTTTATCGATGAAGATGGAGACGCATTAACCTATACCTTTACTCCAAATGGAAACTTCACGATAACTATTAACCCGACTACACATGTGGTTACGATTACACCGAAAGCAAATTGGGCAGGGACAAGCACCATAATATTTACAGCAAGCGATTCAGAATTTTCAGTAGATTGGGCATTTACAGTTACTGTTCAAGCAAGAAATGATGCACCCACACTTAACGGCACCATACCTGCAATAACCTTGAACGAAGATTCAACGACAACACTTGACCTTAAACCCTACTTCGTAGATGTAGAAGGAGATACGCTTACATTTACAATAACCTGGGCACATGGCACTGTAACGATTTTAAGCGGAGTTGCAACATTCCAACCGAATGCAAACTGGGAAGGAACCGATACTATTACGATTAACTGCTCTGATGGCAAAGGTGGATTTGTGGAAACAACAGTATCTATCTCAGTTACAGGAGTTAACGATGCTCCGACAGGCACAATAACAATCACACCTGTAAAGACAAAATACAAGGACACAGACAAAATTACCTTTACAGTTACTGCGAGCGACGTAGATGACACAACCTTAAGTTATGAGTGGAAAGACGGCACCAAGCCGATAAGTGGTGTATCGAATGTATCCACATTTACAAAGAAATTCTCTGCAGGGACACATACTATATCTGTAACAATAAGCGATGGAAAGACTACCACAACAGTAACCGCAAATGCAATAAAGGTTGAGAAGAGCCAGCAGTCGTCTCCAGGATTTGAGATGGTTGCAGCGTTCCTTGCAATAGCCCTTCTAGTAGGAGCGTTCGTCGTCTTAAGAAGAAGGTTCTAAACCTTCATTTTTTATCATTTTTGTCTTTATTATTTTGATTTTAATAATTAATAAGATTTTTAATAACATAGAAACCTATTTTAAACGATAACTTGATTATCTACTGGTGCTCGTATGAGTATGACTGAAGTTTCTACCGATAAATCCTGGAATTCTATTTTGAATTATAACAGTATAAATTATAACATTAAATCTTTGCGTGAACGATGTTATAAAAAAATAAACAAAGTTATGGTATGCGTAATTGTAATTATGTTGATATCGATGCTAATTCCTACAACATGCGGGCAGTCAAGAGAGGGGACTATTGGAGGTATAATATCGGATATGTCAACTGGGAATGCGATATATGGTGCGTCAGTTTCGATAACGGGCAAGAAAGCAGACGGTTCTGACTTTTTAACTGGTATATTTACAAATGAACATGGGTATTATGAACTTGTGGTTCCAGTTGGGGATTATGTGATGATAGTTGAAGCATATGGATATTATTCGAAAACTATTGGAGTATTTGTAAATTCTCAAAACAGTTTTGTTAACCAGAGTTTACAACTTATGCCTGCGATGCCATTTGATTCGAGAATATCAGGATTTATTGCGAACTCAGAAACAGGGGAAGCGGTGCAGAATGCAAACATAGAGATATCGGGGTGTGATGCGCAACTTCAGGGTTTCTATAGAACGGTAAGGAGCGATTCCATGGGTTACTATGAAATCCCCGTAAGAGCCGGGCAGTATAGTATGCAAATATCCATGCAGGGGTATTATACCACATCTATGGGGGTGTATGTAGAAGAGCCAAATTCTACGGTTCAGATAAATGTTGGGCTAGACCCGCCATTGCCATTGATAGTATCGGTAGCGGGTACGGTAAAGAGCGAGGAAGGAAATCCTATTTCTTCTGCAAATATAGTGATTTCAGGTATCGATGAGATGGGAGAATATTACTCAACAAACTGCATAACAGATTCTTATGGAGAATATCATGTCATGATAAGACCTGGTAGTTATTCGATTCAGGCGATACATCCGATGTACTATTCTTCGGAATTAGTGGCACTGCCTGCCCCATCTAAGAATCTAACAGAAATAAAGTGGCAGAACTTTACTTTGACATCAGCCTCGAGTGAGAATTGCATAATTTGCGGTTTTATCAAAGATAATACAACTAATTTTCCCATAAATAGAGTACAGGTGCAGTTTACTGGTACAGATGCGCAGGGTCATTATTATTCAAATTATTCATTTACAGATTCTTATGGATATTATCAGGTAAACACGCGACCTGGTAATTATGCAGTTGTGGCAAAGAAAGGGGACGCTTATTATGACTCTAAAACGACGACTTTGGCGGTTCCTGAGGGAGCGACAGTATGGCATAACATGTCTCTTACGCCTATTGGAGAAAGAGATGCATTGATATATGGAATAGTAAAAATAGAGAACAGTTACGAGGCAGTTCCAGGGGCTTATGTATATGCAGAGGGCTTGGACACTATGCATCTTGAGTGTACGGCAAGCGCGTATACAGATAGCAATGGGTATTTCCAACTTCGTGTAAGGGGTGGAAGTTACACATTAAGAATCTGGGAAAATGACATGAAAACTGAGAGCGTATTTTGCAAATATTCCTTTAACTTAGATGTTCCTGCTGGGGGTAGAATCTCCCATGACATAGCGTTGCAGGTTGCTTTACCCTCAGAATCACAGGTTTGCGGTTATGTAAAGGATGCAAACACACAAAAATCGATAGCAGATGCGGTAATAACTGCGAATTGTACAGATGAGCAGAACCATTTTTATACGGTATCTTGTCGAAGTGCTTTAGATGGTTTTTATAAACTCAATGTTCGCAAAGGAAGCGTGCAATTGAAGATATCTGGAAGGGGATATGACCTATGTTCAGTTTCGAGTTTCATGGTAGGGCATAAGGAAGTTGTTTGGCAAAACCAATCATTAACAGGAGGGAATACTGGAAATCTTCCGCCGATAGCAGATGCAGGAAACGATATTTCTTCGATGGTAAATCAGGAAATAACGTTTGATGGTTCGGGGAGTTACGACCCTAATTCAGATACCTTAAGTTACTATTGGGATTTTGGAGATGGGCAATTTTCGACGAGTATGATATCAAAGCATACATATACTCTTGCGGGGGTTTATTTTGTAACTTTGAGGGTAAAAGATGGTAGAGGAGGGTCAGATATAGATAGGATAATGGTATCCGTGAACACGCCAGGGAACCATAATCCAGTTGCAGATGCAGGTTCTGATTTTACTGCGAAAATAAATGAAGAGATAATATTCAATGCCTCACGTTCAACAGACGAGGATGGGGACATACTTACCTATAGTTGGTCGTTTGGAGATGGAACAACAGGAAGTGGAATGATTGTAAAGCATACGTATAGGCAGGCGAGGGTTTACTCAGTAACACTTACAGTAACCGACGGAAAAGGTGGGATTTCGGTTGATAGGATAACAGTAACTGTAACATTAGAAGGTAACCATGCGCCTGTTGCAAATGCAGGGGACGATATTACCTCGAGTGTGGAAAAGACGATAATTTTCGATGCTTCTAGGAGTTACGACCCGGATGGAGATAAACTGACCTATGTATGGGATTTTGGAGATGGTCTTTCGGGTGAGGGAGTAGTAACCAACCATGCATATGAGGAGAAAGGAGAATATATAGTTACCCTACGAGTATATGATGGTAGAGGAGGGACAGATTCACATTCGATAAGGGTAACAGTTGAGCCTTTGGAAACGAATGGAAACAGTGTTGATATAACTATACCTTTGGTAATAATTGTAATTCTTTCATTGATATTTGTAGTTCTTCTTTTGGTGTTAAGGCGTCAGCCAGCACCTGCAGGCAGAAGAGCACCTGTGCGAGAGAAAAGAAAGAAGCATGTTGGGTATGGAAGTGTGATAGTAGATAAACCATACGGTAAGGAGTATGCGCATGTTGGATATTCAACGCAAGCGTATGACCAATCATACGAGCCTTCGTATCCTCCAGAGTATGGAGAAGAGATTGTTGAGTGTCCCTATGGGAACGATATGAAAAAGCGCAGGTAAACGCAAAATAGAATAAGAGATAAGATAGTGGCAAGCAAAATTATAATCGATTGAAGATAGGTAAGGTGTATATGATGGAGAAGGAGAGATGCAAAGAAGAACCGAGGATAATAGTATTTTGTTGTAATTGGTGCAGTTATGCGGGTGCGGATTTGGCTGGTGTTTCACGTTTACAGATGCCTGCTAATTTTAGGATAATAAGGACGATGTGTTCGGGGCGTGTTGACCCTGAGTTTATACTCCGAGCGTTTGCTAAAGGAGCGGACGGTGTTCTTGTTGCAGGATGTCATCCTGCGGATTGTCATTATATTGGAGGGAATTATAGAACAAGGCGAAGGATTATGCTTTTGAAGAAACTCCTTGAGCAGTATGGACTTGCGCCAGAGAGGCTTAGGCTTGAGTGGATATCTGCAGCAGAAGGTGAGAAATTTCAGAAGACCATAAAAGAATTTGTAGAAGAGATAAAGGAGTTAGGTCCAAGCCCGATTAGGCAAGAGAGTTTTTTGAAATTGGAGAATAGGGAATTAGATAAAAAAGATTGTAGCGAAATAGAACTGGTGAAAGGATGAAAGAAAAGGTGAAAATAGCAATATATTGGGGAGCAGGTTGTGGCGGTTGCGACGTTGCGATATTGGATTTAGATGATAAGATATTGGAATTAATAGAGGTTGGGGAGATAGTATTCTGGCCTATAATATGCGATACAAAATTGGAAGGCTTGGAGAAGATGCCTGATGGTAGTATAGGGATATCCTTCTATAATGGGGCGGTTAGGAATTCAGAGAATGAGCATATGGCGAAACTATTAAGGAAGAAATCGAGGTATCTTGTAGCATTAGGTTCGTGCGCCTGTTTTGGAGGGATTCCAAGCCTTGCGAATGCGGTAGAGAAAGGAGAGATAATTGATAAGATTTACAAAGAAAATCTGAGTACCGAGAATCCGAGTAAGGTAGTGCCTGAATGCAAGTCTGAAATAAAAGAAGGCGTGCTTACGTTACCTCAATTTTATGAGAATGTGCGAGCACTCGAGGATGTAGTTGAAGTAGATTGTTATATGCCGGGTTGTGCACCGACAAGGAACTTAATTGAGATGGCGTTGGAGATTGTAAGAAAGCATGTGAGCGAAGGAGTGCCTTTGCCAGAGAGAGGTAGTGTGATAGGGAGCGAGAAGACTTTATGTGATGAATGTCCAAGGGAGAGGAAAGATAGGAAGATTGAAAAGATATATATGCCGCATGAAATAGAAGCAGACAGGAGTGTTTGTTTGCTTGACCAGGGAATAATCTGTTTAGGTCCTGCGACTAGAGGGGGATGCGGTGCAAAATGTTTGGAAGGTAACCAGCCGTGTAGAGGATGTATGGGTCCAACATCTGCAGTTATGGAGCAGGGAGCGAGCATGCTTTCAGCATTGAGTTCTATATTAGTTGCAAAAGGTGATGAATCTACATTGAGCGAGGAGGAGATAGAAAAGTTGATATCGGGGATAAAAGACCCCTTAGGTACCTTCTATTCATTTACCTTAGGGAAGTCGTTGTTGCGTCGTAGGTATAAGGAGAGTAGGCGTGCTGTGAAGGAGGCGAATAAATGTTCCCAGTGATAAAGGACGAAGTGAGTAAGCATCCTACTAATAGGATAACGATAGAACCTGTAACGAGATTAGAAGGACATGGTAAGATTGAGATTTTTCTTGATGAGGCGGGTAATGTATCGAATGCCTACTTTCAGATACCTGAATTGAGAGGGTTTGAGAAATTCTGTATTGGTAGATGCGTTGACGATTTGAACAAATTAACGCAAAGATTATGTGGGGTATGTCCTGGTGCGCATCATATAGCAGGGACTAAGGCGTTAGATGAGGTATATGGGAGTAAGCCGCCTAGCGCCGCGGTAAAACTTAGGGAATTGTATTACAATGCGCATATTATCCATTCGCACATAGCTCATTTTTATGCATTGGCGGCACCTGATTTTTTGATGGGTCCTGCGGCGCCTGCGTCTAAGAGGAATTTGCTATCTATGATAGAGACCGTGGGAAAAGATATTGGCTTGGAAGTCATAAAACATCGTTCGTATGCTCAGAGAGTGCAGGAGATAATAGGTGGAAAGGCAACGCATTCGGTATGTGGTATTCCTGGAGGGATGAGCCGAGCAATAACAGAAGAAGAGAGGAAGGAAATAGAAAAGATGGCGGAGTCTAGTGTAGAGTTTTCTAAGTTTAGTTTAGGTTTATTCAAGGAGAAGGTATTATCGAATAGAGAATATCTTGAGATGATAAAGGATAAGGAATTGTATTATAACGAGACTTACTACATGGGCATGGTGGACGATGAGAACAAGGCGAACTTTTACGATGGAAAGATAAGGGTAGTTGACCAAGATAGGAAGGAAGTGTTCAAGTTTAAAGGGAAGGAATATTTGAAATATATTTCAGAAAGGGTAGAGTCATGGAGTTACATGAAGTTTCCATATCTGAAAATGGTTGGTTGGAAAGGGTATGAGGACGGGAAGAGTTCGGGCGTGTATAGGGTAGGACCGCTTGCTAGGTTGAATGTTATAGAAGGATTTACCACGCCGCTTGCACAAAAGGAATTAGAAGAATTTCGAGGCTTCTTTTCTGATTTGGGGGTAAAAGGGAGTGTACATAATACAATGGCATATCATTGGGCGAGGTTGATAGAGGTTGTGCATTGTTCAGAGAGGATGCTTGAGTTGTCGACGGATAAAGAGATAACATCGAGTGAGTTAAGAGGTAGGTTATCAGAGCCTGGAGAAGGAGTTGGGGTTGTAGAAGCGCCTAGGGGTACTTTGATACATCATTACAAATCTGATAAAGATGGTATAACTAGAGATGTTAATTTGGTTGTAGCGACGACGCACAACAATGCTGCGATATGTATGTCGGTAAAGAAAGCAGCGTCTAAGTTGATAAGGAATTATGAGGTATCGAATGGGATATTGAACATGATAGAGATGGCATTTAGGGCATACGACCCATGTTTTTCGTGTGGTACGCATGCATTGCCTGGACAGATGCCTTTGGAGATAGAGATTAAGCGAGCAGATGGTTCTGTGTATAAGATGTTTAAGAGGTTTGAGTAGTCGGTTGGTCGATTGTTAGTAAGTTAAAAGGTAAAGAATATAAGGGAGATAGCATATACCGTCATGCCTGAAAAAGCATAACGGGTGTTTCGATGAAGGGAAAAGACGAGGAAGGAAAAGGAGATTCGAAAGGTTTTTTGAAATATATTTTGGTAGGAGCAGTTGCGCTTTTACTTGTTTCTGTTCCTTTATTATATTTGATGACAAATAAGGACCTACAGGGAAATAATGGTAAAGTAGAAGGAATTTTTTTGATAATTTCGGGAGATGTAGAGAAGAATTTGAGTTTAAGTGAGTTAGAGAAGATGGAGAGTATAGAAGGAGAAACGAGTTATCAGAATCAATTTGGGAATTGGAAGGGCTTGGGGAAGTATAAAGGAGTGGAGTTATGGAGATTGGCAGATTTGGTAGGGGGTATGGAAGCAGGGGATGTGATGAGTATAGAGGCGAAAGATGGGTATTTTTTTAATTTGTCATATTATCAGGTTTATGCGAATGAAGATTATTTACAAATTCAGGGTAAGATAATAATATCTTATGAATACAATGGTAGTAAAGTGCCGAAATGGAAAGATGGGCTGATGGTTGCTGTTTTGTCGCCTGATGGTGGATTTAGTAATGAAGATATGAACAAGACGATGCCTAGAGATGAAGAGTTTATGATGATAAGGTCTGCAGGTGCGTTTTTTGTAAAGGAAGTATATCGGATATCGATAAGGCATGTTTATGATGAGTGGAGCGTGAACCTAACTTCGGCGGATGGTAAAGTGAGCAATTTAACAAGGACTGAATTCAGTAAGTTAAGATATTTTGACAGAGGAAATTTTACGATAGATGGAGTGGCTTGGGAAGGAGCGACCTTGCGAGCCATTGCAGGCTTGGTAGATGATGGAGATAGGTATACATTTAACGAGAGCCTGGCTGGTTGTTACAAGATAGAGATTAGAGCGAAAGATGGATACAACAAGACATTTTATTTAAAGAACCTGACTGAAAACGGTGCGATAATAGCGGATAAGATGAATGGTAGTTTGATAGTAGGCAAGTTTGCGCCTGTTAGGCTGATATGTCCATTATTATCAAAGGGAGATATGATAGTAGCGATAAGTGATATAAAATTGATTAAGGAAGTAGAAAAAGAGATTGTGTTGACAGTAAAAGGAGAAAATTCAATAAATTACACGATGGAAGATATAAGGAATTTTCCGTCCTACGTAGGGAGTGGTTCTTTCAAGAAATCGACAGGTGCAATAATGGGACCTTATACATTTAAGGGAGTTAGGATATCTACGATAATATCAGAGATAAATGTTCTGAATAGCATGAACTATAGTCTTGAGGTAGAGTCTTCAGATGGGTATAAGATGACATTTAGTTCTTCGCAGGTTAATGGTACCTTTGCAGTGTATGACGAGAATGGTAATGTTAAAGGGCTTGGGAATTTGGTTCTTATGCTTGCCTACGAGGAGATTGGAGCAAGTATGAGTGGAGGTCCATTGCGCATAGTTATAGTTGGGGAAGGTTCGCCGATAACAGATGGACATTTTTGGGTAAAGTATGTTAGATATATGATGATAAAGCCTTATGCGAGCGATTGGACTTTAAACCTTAGTGGAGTAAAAAGAGTTGAGATGGATAGGCAAACTTTTGAGAGTATAGCCTCATGCGAGTATCATAGAGTAAGATATTATTTTACTAACGAGACTGGCGAGCATGTGTATGAGGGAGTGCCACTTTGGGTGCTTGTGTCTGCGATAGACGGAGGAGATGGAGAAGATGGGCATTATATGTTCAATTCTTTGCTTGCGGAGATAGGTTATAATGTTAGTGTTATTGCAAAAGATGGGTATAATGCTACTTTTACCTCGAAGGATATAGCAAGGAACAACAGTATAATAGTTGCATATAAGTTAGATGGAGAAGATTTACCATCGACAGAATATCCATTGAAGATAGTAGGTAATGTATCGAGCAAGCAGAAGGTAAAGATGATATCAGAGATAAGGATATTGAATTTGAGCAAAGTTCCAGAATGGAATTTAACTTTATGTGGAACAAGGAACGTAACGATGGATTCGGCGACCTTTGCTGCCCTATTTTATTCGAATGCACATACTGTTTATTACAATTATACTGAGAATGGAACCAACCATTCGTATGCTGGAGTGCCACTTTGGATACTTATATCAATGGTTGACGGCTTGGATGTCGAGCATTATGAATTTAACGATACGCTTGCACAGACAAATTATGAGGTAAAGATAACTTCTTTTGATGGGCATAATGTAACATTACCAATATCACAAGTTGGTAGGAATGACAGCATAATATTGGCATTTACATTAGATGGCGAGTATTTGACAGAAAATGCGATGCTTATGTTAGTAGGTGAGTTTCTTACAGATGAGCATAAAGTAAGTAACGTTGCAAAGATAGAACTTGTAGGTGTGGGTAAATGAGGATGACTTTTGCGATATGTGCCTCTTTGCTATTCCTTTCGAGCAGTCTAGCATACGCTATCTTGACTTTGGAGGATTTAGATAAGAAAGAGATGGAATGTATTGTGATAGGAGGCATAATTTTAGATAAGAGAGATGGGGAGTTGAGGATAAGAAGCATCTCGCCCGAAATGAAGATGTCGGTTGGAAATTTTGATGGTGATGTGATTTTGAGCAATGTTATGAATGGTTCAAAGATTGAGGGGATAGATAGGATATGCGAAGAGATTGGAGAGTGGAGTGTTAGATTTCATGTAAATGCGAATGAAAAAAGGACGTATTTTGTTAAGCCATCTGCGGATAACGAAACGGTTTTTGCGGTGATTGGAGATAGTCAAGGTAATAACCGAATGCTAGCTAGTGCTCTTGAAAATGCGAGTGAAGTTGCTGAGTTTGTAATACATTGTGGGGATTTAACGCCATCTGGTAGAGATATAGAATACGATGAAGTTGAAAAGGTGTTTAACGATTCGAAGATACCCGTATATACTACGATAGGGAATCATGATGTAAAGAACAATGGTAGCAAAGAGTATAGAAAAAGGTTTGCGCCGTTAAGGTACAGTTTCATTTACGAAGGTATTGCATTTGTTTTTCTTGACACCTCGGACCTTAAGATAGATGATGATGAGATACATTGGCTTGGGCGCGAGTTTAGTAAATATAAAGATGCAAAGGAAAGGGTGATTGTTACGCATGTTCCAAGCCTGGACCCATTTGGATTAGGGCATGCACTTGAGGAGGATTCATGTGAAAAGATACAGAAGTTTGCAAGAGATAATGCGGTTTCGGCTGTTTTTTCAGGGCACATACATGCATACGACCTAAGAAATGTAAATGGGACAGAGTATCTGATAAGCGGAGGAGCAGGCGCAAGTCTAGTTAACGGCACGCATCACTATGTGCTCGTAAGATATTCGCAAGGTAGATTTTCGTACGAACATGTTCCCCTGGTTACAGATAAGGATGAGATGAACATCACGATAAGAAGCAAAAGCAAAGAAGTTGTTTTTACATACGAAGATTTGTTTAGGTTGCCTATGGTGGATGGTAATTCGTCATATGAGAACCAATTTGGTAATGTGATGGGTAAGGGCAATTACAAGGGTGTTGAATTTTCTGTATTGCTTTCGTATGTTGGAGGAATGAAGGATGGAGAAGTATTGAAAGTGTATTCTTCAGATGGATATATTCAAATTTTCTGTTATTGGAATGTGTATCCAAACGAGACTTACCTTGAATTGCAGGGTAAGATGATACTTGCGATTGAGTATAATGGAGAGCAAATACCATCTTGGGAAGATGGTCCTCGAGTAGCCATGCTGCCTAATGATTGCCTGTATTCAAATAAGGATTGCGAGATGACATCATACCAAGGGCAAGGTTACTATCAATATCCATCTGCAGGAGCAAGATGGTCAAAGTGCGTATGTGTAATAGAGGTATGTTCATGAAATATCGTCTTAGTACAAAAGACCTTGTAACTGTTGCGCTTCTATCCTCTTTAGGGGGTGCTCTCTCTACCTATATTGGCTATTTAGGAAATATGGTAAATAAGGTTGTTGGAGTGCCCTTTGGCGCTGGTCAGTTCATGTCGGGGTTGCATATACTCTGGATAATACTTGCGCTTGGAATAACAACGAAGAAAGGGACTGGGGTTCTTACGGGTACGCTTAAGGGCTTGGTAGAACTTTTTCTCGGTAGTACGCATGGTATAGTTGTTGTAGTAGTATCCTTTCTTGAGGGCTTGGTTGCTGATGCAATTTTATTTTCAGACGAGATAAAAGAGAAAAGAGAACCTGTTATATATTCTATCGCAGGGGGGCTTTCTTCCGCGGTAAACATATTTGTTTTTCAGGCTCTATATTTTTCAAATGTGCCAATAATCCTTTTGATAATAATGTACATGTTGTCATGTGGTTCTGGAATGATATTTGGAGGGGTGCTTGGTATCCAGATACTCGAAACTTTAGAGCATGCGGGTGTTGTTTCGGCTGGTTGGAGAACAAGTAGGCGTCCTTTTAGCAGAAAGGCAGTTCTAAGCATATTTGTTTCTGCATTCTTTATATTGTCTTTTACCCTAGGTGCGATATGGTATTTTTCCTCGGTTTACGACATGAAAAATGAGAAGGGAGTAAGGATAGAAGGGAAGGTAGAAAAACCCTATCTTTTTGTTTACGATGAATTTAGAGATAACGAGACAAAGATAATTGCAGAACTTAATGGAACTTTTACACACGAAGCAGCCAGAGAATACAAGGGAGTGCCTTTATGGCTAGTAATCTCGAAAGGAATGCCAAGAGAGAGTGCAAAAGAGGTTACGGTAAAAGGGAAGGACGGCTATAGTGCATCCTTTTCCTTTTCTCAAGTGATGGATGATGAGAAAATGATAATAGTAAAAGAAGGTGAAGATTACAGGTTGATAGCGGCAAAATATGATGGTAGTTATTGGGTAAGGGAGATTTGTGTTATTTCAATTAAGTAGGTGGAAATTTGGAAGGATTCACGAATGTAATAGATGTGCGTTCTCTTACTGTATTTTATGGCGAAAAAAAGGGAATAGACGATGTGAACTTGTCAATAGACGAAGGTGAAATAGTTTTGGTTGGTGGAGAATCGGGCTGTGGAAAATCTACTCTCATGAATGCGATTTGTGGATTTATACCACATATAATGCCTGCAAGAATAAGTGGCGAGATATATATCGAAGGGAAGAGGATAAACTCGCCTGTGGAGGTTGCAAGAATCGTTGGAATGGTTCAGCAAGAACCAGATTCGCAGTTTTGTACAGAGACAGTCGAAGAAGAGATTGCATTCGGACCTGAAAATTTTAATTTTGAGCGAAAAGAGATAGAGAATGCAATAAACGAATCTTTGAGTGCGGTAAATGCAAAACATCTTCGGAAAAGAAAGTTAGTAGAGTTATCGGGTGGCGAGAAGCAGAAAGTTTCAATTGCATCTATGTTAGCAGTAAAACCAAGGGTTCTTATACTCGACGAACCGACTGCAAGTTTAGACCAGAAATCTATAAAAGAGGTATTGGATGCCATAAGAAATTTAAGAGAAGATAGAAAGATAACTTTGATAATAGTAGAGCATAGATTGGAAAGGTTTTTTGAGATTTCCACACGTCTTATCTTAATGGAAAATGGAAAAATTTTTCTAGATTGTAAAAAGGGGAGCCTAGAATACGATAGGTTTAAGAAAGATACGAATAAAGATTTTGAATTTAGAATAAATCAAAGTAGAAAAGAATATGGAGATAGGAATGTTATTTCAGTAAGAAATTTGACGTTCAAGTATGGAAATAGACGAATCCTTGACTGTGTGAATTTAGACATAAAAGAAGGGTCCATTGTAGGCTTGTTAGGCAATAACGGAACAGGCAAGACTACATTCCTTAGACTACTCTGCGGCTTGGAGAATATTCAAGAAGGAAGCATAACCATCTTTGGTAATAGATACGATTCGAAAAATTTGCCCAAGGTTTGGATGATTGCAAGAGTTCTCGGCTTGGTATTCCAGAATCCAACTCACCAAATATTCGAGAACAGCATAGAAAAAGAGATTTTATTTGCCTCAAAGAATTTTTGTCTTGACCTTACGAATGCGTTAAAGACTGTAGAAGAATATGAGAAGAAGGAAGGTGTAAGAAGAGATAGGCATCCGAATAGACTTAGTTTTGGACAAAAGAGGAGACTTAACATATTATCTGTAAGTTCTTATCAGCCTAGAGTCCTCCTCCTTGACGAGCCTCTTGCAGGGCAGGATACTAAGAATGTTCTTCTGATATGCGAGGTTCTGCAAAGATTGCATGAAAATGGCGTTACAATTCTCATAGTAACACACGAACCATCGTTTGCTAGGTCGTTCTGCACGCATACTTATACTTTTAAAGATGGGAAGATAGTAGAAGGCTGCGATGATGAGGTTTAATCCAATTTCTAAGTTTATAGTTCTGTGTATATTCTCTCTTACTGCCATTGCAATAAAGAATGTAGAGACAATGCTTTTGTTTGCGCTATTTGTAATCTCCTTCTCTATAACATTCGGAAATTTAATTGCAAAAAAGAGCATTTTTACCTTCTCTTTAACTCTATTTTTATTCCAGATTATATTCGAAAAATCAGGTGATGTGCTCTTTCAATATTCTTTCTTATCCATAACAAGGGGCGGCTTAGAGGCAGGGATTTTGATTGCAGGAAGATTTGTTTGCATAGTTTTATTGTCTTCATTATTTGTATCAACAACCAAGCCAACAGAATTATCTTCTGCACTTGCCTCTGCAGGTCTTTCTTACAGATATGGATTTTTACTTGTTCTTGCAATGCGATTTGTTCCCATATTCAAAGAAGAACTTGCTACAGTTAGAGAAGCACAGATTATGAGAGGATTGAATTTAGAAAAGAGTGTTAAGGGTATATACAGAACTGTAAGATATACGCTTCTTCCTTTGCTTATATCCTCGCTTTCTCGAATAAATACCCTCTCGGCATCCATGGAAGGGAGAGGTTTTGGAGCATACAAAAAAAGGAATTCTTTACATGAATTCAGATTTTCATCTTTGGATTTTGTTTTTTTATCACTTTCGATTTCTTTTGCTATTCTCTTATATTATTTTGAGAACTATTTGCATCTCTCTTAACCAAGGAAAGGCTCGCTCTCTATTCTACACGCCCAAGTTCTTAGTTGCTCGCCATCATGCCTGTATCTTGCATAGTGTCTCAACCCTTCTGCAATGTAGTAGGATAGCCTTTCATTCTTCTTTTTTGTATATGAAAAATATTTTTTAGCGAATATTCGAGAAAGTGAAAATCTTTCGTTTGAGAATTTATTACCCGAAGCAAGCAAGTGGGCGATTGCCTGCCCGACGTCAAACATAGGCTCGCCTGGAAATGTTTCTTCAAAATCTATCCCATAGGTTTTCTCTCCAATAATAAAGTTTTTTAATATACAATCTCCCCTACACATCTTCCAATTGAAAGATTTATGAAAATCTCCAAGCCAGAACGCCACTTCCTCAAGTGTTTTTTCGGGTTTCTCAGAAAGCAACTCGTATGCCCGAACACCATCTACATAGGTCATGATTATAGCACCATTTCTGAGTTCAATCGGTTCTGGAGCAGGCACTTCTCTTTTTTTGCATTCTTCGAGAATTAAAAACTCGTTCTCTGCACGGGTAACAAATTCATCAGAATATACCTTTGCAACGCATTCTTTACCATTGTAAACTATTTTGAATACATTGTTTTTTTTGCTATCAAATGGGTTTTTGGATAGTGAATTTTCAAGCCGAAATTTCTCAAGTTCCTCGTCTCTTCTCTTCAATTATACCACGTCGATATCACACTAAATATAATCGTGCATTTTATAACTTTCTTATACGACTACATGCACTAGGATTGCGCATTCTAAAGCACACATAGGATTTACCTATATTTCCATTTCAAATAGCCATATTTCCAATAGCCAAGCCCAATATCCTATATACTTCGATATCCTATGGTTATATATCTTCTAATTGCTATTTGCCAATTGATGTATTCGCTGAATAATCTCAGGCGAAGAAGTTCAAGAAGTGTACTAACTGTCCTCGGCTTGGCTTTGGCTATTGCACTTACTGTTACAATGTTTTCAGTCGGAGAAGGTATTAGAGGAAGTACAAAGGCTATTTTAGAACAAACAGGAGTAGATATTTTTGTTCTTTCAAAGAATAGCAATCCGTTACTTTATACCATGCCAATCGAACATTCGAGGAACATATCTGCATCTATGATTGAGAATGCGCCTGATAATCTAATTAGAGCAGCCTATCCTATGCTAACTTACGACTTGGCGTTTGCAAACGAAACACATTATCAGTCTGCATTTGGAAATGGAAGTTTAAGATGGAAGGCTGTAAATGCGATTGTAAACGGCATACAGCCTGAGATGGAACAGATATTCGGCGGTGTAACCCTGATTGAAGGATACGGCAAAGGAAAGCCTGGTTGCATGAAAGGTATGCCCACGCCAGGAGACCCCTTCTATGCAAATGGGACTTATGACGGTGGAAAAGACTCGAAAAACTTCACACATGAAATAGTAATCAACGAAGCACTTGCAGATAGGTTGAATGTGAAAGTAGGTGATAAATTATATGTAAGCCCGGTAGCGCCTACCGAAGACGGAGATAAACTTAGAGATTGGTTTAACAATTCGTTTAATTTTACTATCACGGGCATAGTTGAAGTCGGTTGGGCAGAAACATCCTCAAGATATGCGTTCGTACATCTTTCTGAATTTCAATTCGTAATGAACAAGTTAAACGATTCTGCAGACCAAATCCTAATAGATTTGAAGGACCCCGCCCAAAGTGAAAGAGTAAAGAAATGGATAGAATCGAATTATGATTTGAGCGCAGTTACACAATCTGAGTTGTTAGGCGAAATAGAGGAATTTACGGGAATCCTCGAGACTGCCGCAAATATGATTGCATTGATAACTACTTTTGTTGCGCTTATGTTTACAGCAACTGTAATGGCGTTGTCTATTGGTGAAAGAACCTCTGAAATAGGTGCTTTGCGTGCAATCGGTTTTTCGAGATTAAGCATTGTTAAATTGATTTTGACAGAATCTTGTATATTGTCGTTTATTGCATTTTTAGTAGGCTTGGGGCTTGGTCTTCTTGCGAGTAACGGGATTGAAGATTTTCTCCAGGATTATGTAGGCGATGACGTTCCACCGAACTTTCATTTTACTATGATTACGCCATATACGATTCTAAGAGTATCTGCGATTGCGCTTGTTGTAGGTATATTTGCAGGGATATTACCGGCTTGGCGTGCTTCGAATGTGAACATAGCGAGAGTGCTAAGGAGCGAATGATATGCATCTTAAGAACCTCTTTAGAAGGAAAGTAAGGACTGCTATAACTATACTTGCAGTAGCGGTATCGATGTCCCTTCTAATATCTATGATGTCAATTGCAGAAGGTATGATGAACTATACTGAAAACGAGGTAAAGAAATCTAAAGAAGACATGACTATAACTTCGGGAGGTAGAATACAAGAAGGGCATAAGTTGGTTGATGAACTTGTAGACATGAAAGAAATAGAGAGTGCTTCGGCACAGTTAACAGATGTTTTGCAGATTTCATATTATAAAACAGATGAGAAAGGGAAGAGTTATTATGTGAATACAACTGCGATAGGTGTGGGCGTAGTTCCCAAAGATGCGTTTAGGTATATACCAGAAGACCAACTGAAATATTTTCCGAAATATGGAATTGGTGGGTTCTCGATAGGGGACGACCCACATTATGAGAATAATTATACAGGTCCTTGGACTGGCGAGATAATAATAATGGGATATGCAGATAAGAATTCCAGATTTTACATTCCGAATGGGTCGGTTATAAATGTATCTGGTACTCAAGGAGGAAAGACATATCAATTTAGAGTAGTTGGGCATTTTTCAACTTCGATTTCTGGAGGCGCGATTGGGAGCATCTTTGGGGCTGTTATGCATCTATCTGAAATGCAAGAAATTTTAGGCTTGGGTGTTCAGCGAAACGAAAGCGGAATAAAAGTTATTGATGCAATAGATAGAGTATCTGTTTCACTTACGAAAGAGGTTAAGGAAGATATGGGATTGTTAAAAAATTTCAGGAAGGACCTGCAGAAGAAATATCCACATTATAGTATAACGACAAAGATGGACAGATTAGAAGCAATGAAAGAAAGACAAACGATGGTAAGAGGATTTTATCTTGCAATAGCAAGCATTTCAATGGTAATAGGGCTACTTTTTGTAGCATGTGTAATGATTATGGTCGTATTCGAGAGAACGAACGAAATAGGAATGATGAGGGCGATTGGAATATCGAAGAAAACTATTTTTGTTATGATACTTGTAGAGTCTCTATTACTTGTGGTTATAGGTGCAGTTTTGGGAATTTTGCCTGGATACTTTGGTGCGATTTACCTTTCAGATTACTTTACAAGCAGAGTAGGTATAGATGTGGAATTTATCACTTTTTCACCTGAGGTGGTGATGCGTAGTCTATCTGCTACAATTCTGATAGGAACCTTTGTCTCGCTCTATCCTGCATTCTTAGCAACGAGAGTAAATATAATAAAGGCGCTTAACAGGGTAAGATGATGTAAGAGAATGTGTGAGGAAGATAGGGGATATGACAAATTCAGAGATTATTTCCAACTTTTCTAAGGTTGGTAGCATTTTCTTTAAAAAGGTATAATAAATGCAATGATTATACAGAATTGTAATCGGTGGTGTAATTGGCAGGACCTGAAAAAGTAGTCGAGCTTGATAATGTAACAAAGATATTCGAGATGGGAGAGACAAAAGTAATTGCGCTCGACAAAGTATCTATGAACGTCAGGAAAGGAGAACTTGTATCGATAATGGGACCTTCGGGTTCGGGAAAATCTACGCTTTTGAATTTAATAGGATGCATAGATACTCCCACTTCTGGGACTGTAAATATAGATGGGCAAGATGTATCAAAACTTCCAGATAAAGAACTCACAAAAATCAGGTTAAGAAAAATAGGTTTCATATTTCAGCAATTTTATCTAATTCCGACATTAACCGCAATAGAGAATGTAGAATTGCCCATGAAAGAAGCAGGAGTTCCCAAGCCAAAAAGAATAGCGCGTGCAAAGGAATTGCTAGAACTTGTGGGATTGAAAGATAGAATAAACCATTATCCGAACCAACTCTCAGGCGGAGAACAGCAGAGAGTAGCGATTGCACGGGCATTGTCGAACGAACCAAAACTTCTTCTTGCTGACGAACCTACGGGTGAAGTCGATTCTGATACCTCGAAGAGAATAATGACCTTGCTTAAAGACTTGAACAAAGAAAAAGGACTTACCATGATAATAGTAACGCATGATGCAAATATTGGTAATCAAACAAATAGAATAATAAGGCTTCTCGACGGTAAAATAATCAAAGAAGTAACTCCTGCGCAAAGCAGTGATGGCAATTCTGATTCGACCAAGCCGCCGCCTGCAGTCCCTGTTTCCTAGATTGGTTTAGTTTCTTAGTTTGGTATTTTTAGTTTAATAATTTAATAATAAGTTTAGTAGTTAAGTTTAATTTAAGTTAATAAATGCTCATTTTCTTTTTTTCTTACCTTTATTTTTATCAGTATCTTCCTCTTTCGGTTCCTCTTTCTTTTTTGTATCCTCATTTTTTAAATCTTTATTAGAGATAATGCCTTTTGAAGTTCGTTCAGACAAATCCCGAGCAGATATTTCTCTTGAAACGACTTTTTCGCCTTTGGCGAGTTTCTCAAGGTCTTTTTCGTTATATTTTCCTTCGGCAACTTCTTTTACTAATTTTCTTTTCTTATCTGAGAATATACCTTGCACGAGAATTTTACAATATTTAATATCCAGAAGGTCTCCGTCCCAATTTTTGAGTTTTTTGTCATATAATCGTTCGATTGCCTGCAAAGATTCTTTCATTCTTTCAGAAAGTTCGCTTGTATCTTCTCCGCTATAAGAAACTGCAACGAATATGTTTTTACCTCTATCTATAGTTATTTTCTGCTCGCCGAACTCGAGTTTTCCAAGATGGAATTCAGTATCTTGCATAAACGATTTCTTTATGAAATCTTGAATTGCAACGAACATACCTGCGATAATATCTGCATCTACCTCTGGTCTAAGTCGTCTTGTTTGGTGAGTAATTAGCCTCCCATCAGAATGGATAAGAAAAACATCATCGACTACAAAAGGCGTTTTTGTTATCTTTCTGTAAAGTAAGTAAGCGAGAATACAAGAGGCACATATTATTGATAAGATTGCAATTAAGGGAATGAGATTTGTCTCTTCTTTCTCTTTTTGTTTGTAAATAATAGTGATGTTTATAGGCGGGGAAGTAACGTTTGCCAAGCCGTCAGTTGCTGTAAATCTAACGTCATATAGATTTGAGTCGCCCTTTTTAGGTTTCCAATAAGCCGAGCCATTTGGAAGAATTGTGATAAGAGGTGTGTTGCAGGTATATGTTAGGTTAGAATCGTCCTCTACGTCAAAGAAATACTTGTTCAAGTCAATGTATAAAACCTCTCCTAAAATAACTTCTAAGTTTAACGCGCCTCCAAGATAGATAGGTGCGTAATTTCGAGCAGAGACGTTTATGTAAAAAGTCTTTGAAACTGAGTTGGTTTTATCTCTTACAGTAACAAAACCTGAATAGAGCCCAGGTTTAGAAAACTGTATATGAAGTTTCTTTTGCTTGTCTATGGGGAAGGATGAAACAAATGTAAGTTCAGAGATGTTTGTATCGATATCATCTACGTAAGAGATAAGGTCAAGTTCAAGATGTTCACCGACGGAAACTTCCAAAGTTTTATCGAAGTTTGCATTAAAATACGGCGGGTCATCAACTGGGATAACATGAACTGTGATAGAATACTCAACAAAAGCACCTCTTGTATCTGTTGCTCGGAATGTAACCAACTCAGCGCCATAATAATCCTTTGAAGGAGATATATCTACGATATTGCCCTTAATTGAGATTACTATAAAGTGCCAACCAATCGCAGTAAATGTCAAATCGGCATTACCATCGGGGTCAGTGAAATAATGCGTCAAATTAAGAGCGCCCCGGCTTGGAGTGTCTTCTCTCAAGTATAAATCAGGGATTGGTATAGTTACTACAGGCGGATAATTATCAGAGACAGTTACGTTAAATTCAGCAGATGCTTTCAAAGAGCCGTCCCAGATGGTGATAATTACTCGCTCGTAAGAGATTTCGAATGGATAGTTAAGTATAATCACAAGTTGTTTTGCAAATTCCGAAACTCCGTCTATTTGTCCAATGTCATCGCCGAACTTGATGTAATTCGAAGATACGTTAAAAATCTGTATTAGGTCTCCATCTGGGTCTGAAACGTAGGGCAAGAGTGAGAATTTGTAATCTATCCCAAACCTGACTGAAATATCAGGGATTACACCTATAACCGGAGGTGAGTTTGGTCTGATAGTAACCTCGACAATTTGTACAGTTGTATTTATACCGTCAGAAACAGTGAAAGAAACGAAATCGCTCCTATGTCCAAGTGGATATGAAAAAGTTGCAGTATTACCAAAAATAGAAACGTAAGGCGAATCCTCAGTAATAGTAAGTTGGGAAAAGGTATTGTCTATATCGAATATATAGTTGTCAAGATAGACAGTCCAATTTCTGCCTTCGGTACCCTGTTGAGCAGGTATTAAAACAATAGGGGCGTCGTTCACGGGCTTAACAGTAATCATAACAGTATATTCAGCGATTGCACCTGACAAGTCAGTTGCCCTGAAAGTAACATTCTCTACGCCGAACCAGTCAGGCATTGGGAAAATATCGACTACCCCACTTTCTGATATGAATACAAATATGTTTCTGTTTCCATGGCAGGAATATAGAAGAGGTGCTCTTCCCATGTCAGGGTCATCGAAATGTTCAGATAGTAATATTGCAGAAGATAGGTTTGTGTCTTCGTCTAAAAATAAATCTTGTATGGGCGAAGTTACAATAGGAGGTATGTTACCTTTTACCGTGATATTTACAATCGAGGTTGTAGATGCTAATCCATCTGAAGCAGTAATAAAAACAACGATTGTTTGATTTTGGAATGAGAAGGGAAAGTTGAAAGTAACTAGCATGCTATTTGAAATGTCATGTGTTGCATAAGGAGTTGAGGAACTGAGCACAAGTTCGGTTGTTTCGTTATCTTCGTCATGGATGTATGGTGTAAAGTTAAAAGTATAATTTCTATCATATCTAACTTGCAAATCAGGCAATGGGTCTATTACAGGTGCGCGATTGACATGTGTTATGGTAAGAGTAACTTTGCACATGGCATATTGAGGACCTAGGTCGTGCAAGTAAAATGTAAGTATAGTTTGTCCACTTCTTATTGGTCGAATAGTTAGCCAAGCCGAAAATGCAGTATATTCAATAGAATATTCAAAGATAACATTTAGAGCATTACTTGAAATCTGCCAGTGCAAATCAGCATGTGGATTATCGACGTCATTTTCGTAGTTTGCGAGGTTTAAGACAAGAGGTTGTGTTTCTGATAAAGTTATATTTTCAATTTTCGGAAAGATAGTTGGCGGGTCGTTAACAGGCAATACAATTAAGCGAACTGGAGTTTCGTTTTTTAATCCTATGGTATCAAAAACAACGAGAGTAAAAGAGCATTCTCCAAAAGCATCTTTTGTAGGAATTATGGTAAGGTTCATGTTATAGACTGTCCAAGAGAATAGGGAAGTGTTCACGCCTAAAAGATAAAATGTAAGTTCGTCTCCATCGGGGTCTGAAACGTATAATGATAGGTTAAGATAGACTGTTTCATCTTCTTTTGTAACTATATTTGGTATTGGGTAAAGCGAAGGAGGTTGAGGGATTTTTCCAACGTATACCTCAAAATGCTGTTCAGCAAAACTATGCCCATCTGAAACAACAATAGTTATGGAGAATTTTTTATTTGCATCTTCAATAGACGGATACCAAATGATTAAGCCAGTTTCCGAGTTAATGGTAGGCATGTTGGCAGGTATGGGGTATATAGATGAAATCGCATAGGATAAATTGTCAGATTCAGGGTCTGTTGCGTTTGCATTGTATTCGTATTTTTGTCCCACGTATGCGAAATTTGGCGCATCTGTAGTAAAATACGGCGGATTATTTTGAGAATTTTGAGGATATAGAATTAAAATTGAATAATTAAGATAGGCACAAAGACCGAAATTATCAATTGCGGTAAGGTTCACATTTACATAAGAAAGAGGAGTTACATTGACCACAGGCCAGACTGCAAGACCATTTGAATCGATGGAAAAGAACTGCGGTCCATCAACAAGATAGAATATGGAATCGCCGTAAATTGTATCGTTATCCTTTGCATGAAGGTCGCTTGTGTAAACACTTCCTAAAGTTGCGTTTTTTATGGGTGAGATTTCATTTAAATCAAAAAATGGAGGTGTGTTCTTATGATAAATATTTACCTCGAAATAAGAATAATTCCAGAGATACCCATCTGAGACATTTATAAAGAAAATATGGTTGCCGATATTGTTGGATGCGGGATTGATGAGAATGGAGACCGAATTATTGGAATTGTTGAATAATTGATAAGAAATCTCTGAAGTTGCGTTTAAGTTCGAATAACCTATTTCGATTGTGCAATCATCGCCGTCAGCGTCAGAAACATTTACAGTTACGTTGAGTTGTTCGTCATCTGTTATAGAATAAAACTGGGAAAAGGTCCATATTTGGGGTAGATTGTCGTTCACAGAATTTGGTGTTAGATTAGAATTAAAGACCCAACCTCCAAGTAGGGTGCTTGCATCGTCGTAGCATGTAGAATTGTATGAGATAACATCTGGGTAGTTTCCTAAAAAACCATTATAGCATCCCAAGCCGTCGTGTAATCTTGCAAGCGACTTGTCAGGCTCATGTGCACTGCTCCATCCGATAATGTCCAATCTTCTTCCATCGTGTGAATATAGATAAAGGTTGTTCTTTTCGCTTGTAAGGTTGAAATTAGAATCGAAACTATCGTTGTAGATTACAAGATGCCTGTTTGATGTTGATAACATACCTGAATTTATGATGTAAACAGAATCGCATACAAGATAGTAGTTGGTAAGCGAGAAATCAACCAAGTTATTCCCTAAATAATACAACTCTACAAACGCTTTTTCAAAAACTGGATTGAAAAGGACTTCGTTCAAGATAATTTCAGGTTGCGATTCTATCTCTACAGTATTGCTGTTTTCCCTTCCGAAAGTAGGCATGGAGCACCTTGTCCAGTTATTTGAATATTCTCCAGAAATGAAAACGCGAGCAATCGACTCATTAGGTAATGGGTCAGGTGCAGTTCCTTTAGTTCCATAAGAGAGCGAGTCAAGCAAAGTCAAGTCACTTCTTCGGAGTTCAACTATTGCACCATCAGGCCATTGTGAAGCAATCGAGCCTATTGCGTATTTCTTGCTTGCTAACGTGGTAACACTCCAAGCCGTATTTGTATATACCCCATCTATAAAAACCTGCAGGTCCGTATCGAATATAACACCCGTTAAGTTGTTGAATACTTCGATTTCATACGAGCCTGAGGTTGTGTTGAATCCCAATTCGGTGATAAGTACGGTTGTTTGCATTCCTTTGTTAACAAACTCTCTAATTCCCCTTATTTCGTTCTCACGATTTGTATCGCTAGAGTGTAGGTATGCAGAGAGAACAACAAATTGAGTAAGCAATGATAGTGTTATCAAATAAAGAAAGAAAGAGTTTACAAATTTCATTTTTGCACCTTCGGAAATTATGTAGAACTTTTTTCGTAATAAACCTTTCTCCATTCAGGCAAACGAGCAATCATCTATGTGGTAAATAGCCTTCCACTTATGAATAAACTCGGAGTATCTTCTATGATATGATAATTAAAATATTACACGAATGTTAAAGTATTACACGAATGAATAATCAACCCTGTATATGGTAACATCGTTGGCTTGGAATATTTTTACAAAAGGTTCACTTTCGAATTTTCTTTTTGCAGAGTCGTTCATTTTTGGAGCGTCTTCCCAGGGTGGACCTGATATACCCGAGGAGACTGCATCGTCTATAAGGACATGATCAACAACCCTTCTCCCTGCAGGGGTGGTATGGTTTGTCCATTTCTCTTTTTCGAATTTTGAAGATAGGAGCAAGTCTTTTCCTTGGTCGCCTGTCTGGTTTACACCTGAGAAACCAAAAAGTATAGAGCACATGCGATGGTCTGAAACGAAAGTTGCAGTATCATTAAGCGAGTGTTCAACCCAATATGCGGCTGTCAGTTCGGTATCGGAAGTGCCATCTACAAAACCGCCGTTTAACTCTTGTGGCGGAATAGAGAAGCAAGCGCTCATTATCAAAAGAACGAAAACGAATGAGGAAATAAATTTCCTTGGAAGCATGTTCCTAATTTCACCCGATGTTGTTTTGTGAGGTATGAGGAATTTGTAGATAAGTGTAAGCCCGAGACCGGAAAAAATACAAAGCGGTTCCATGATATACTGCATATGTCTAAATGGAATTAGCACTCTGTTGTTTGTTATTACTGCAACTATGAATGAAAGAACATATACGATTAGCCAACTGTAAACGAAAAATCCATCTTTGTAATACTCAGCAAATGAGATTCCAACAAATGCAAAAAAGACTATTACTATACATGGAATGACAAATAGTATATGTAATTGTGTAATAGGTATCTCAGTGCCTGGAATTCTTGCCGTAACCAATAAAAGTATGCAAAGAAGAATTGAAGAGATAATTCCTAAAGAGAGCATGAGTTTAATCTTTGCAACATCTGGAAATTTTGGTTTATACAACCAGGAAGACATCCAAACAAATCTGCGTCTAAACTCGCCAACGAGAAGCAGGATGGGAATAACTAGATAAGCCAAAAGAAGGACAAAGATTGCAGGGATATCGAAAGCATCTGAAATGATAGCATCTCTGAATGGAATGGCAACAAACATCCAATAGCCAAATGTAAAGGTAAGAAGGAAAGTAAGATAGCATACATCCGAAAATAGGTGATAAGGAGGTTTTTTTGCTATGAAATTTTTCAAGAATATAGAGAATAAGATGGTAATGAAAAAGAAATAAGTTGATAGATGATGAGTAAGCACAAGAGCGAGCGTTGAAGGAAGCAACAGTATATAGAATTTAGGTTCTTCGCGCGATTTTAGGTATAGTAGAACAGAAAGCAGAAGTAGGAACCCGCCAAGCGAGCCTGGTATCGGGAATGAGGTCGGATATACTATTGGCATTGCTACTGCCCAGAATGATGATGAGATAATTGCAGGCTTGAAACCTCCCCCAATTTGTTTTACAAGCAAGTAGATAAGTATCGAGGAAAATGCAGATATCGAGGGAAGGAGCATACCTACAACTGGCACCATTGGGAGAGAAGAAACTTGAACTACCGCACTTTCAAGGATGTAGGAACCTGGAAAATATGGATATGCTATACCCCATCCTGAATAATCAAACGATATGCTTCCTGTCTCGATTACCCTTTTTACTAAATAGATATACTCGCCCGAATCCTCGCCCCAGAGAGCGCACCCGAACGAGGGCTTAAGTCTCAGTGCCAGCGAGACAAGCAGTATGCAGCCAAGGGCAAATTTATCCCACACTTTCATTATAATCCAAATAGACGAACTGATATTTAGTTTACACGATAAATATTTATGGAACTATCGCAATGAATAGGTAGATTTTTATGCCCCCTAACAAGAAGAAGGATGACGAGTTTGACCTTTCTGAAGATATGAAACTTCAGATTGCGAAAATGATGGAATCAGGTCAACTTGATGAGTCGCTTGCCGAACTTTTTAAAGAAGGAACCAAAGAAAAAGAAGATGAGAAAGGGAAGGATTTAGGCGATTCCCAACTCAATGAAAAGGCAAAAGAACTTTCTGCTAAGGAAAAAGAAATAGAAAAGAAAATTGCAGAATTGAAGAACGCCGAAGCCTCAGTTGCAAAAGCAAGATCAAGACTCGAGATGGAAAGGTCTTTAATTTCAGAAGAGAAAAGCGCGCTCGAACTGGAACGTGCAAAGTTAGAAGAAGAAAAGAAAGAACTTGAAATGAAGAAAGGAGAAATCGCATCTGCACAAACTAAAATCGAAGAAGAGAAAAAGAAACTTGAAGAAAGAAAGAGAAAAATCGAAGAATCGCAAAAAAAACATCTTGAAACTTTAATGAAACTCGAAGAAGAGAATAGGAAGATTGACGAAAGATTAATCGAAATTAAGAATAAAGAAGAGGTGTTTGCAGAGCAGGTAGCCCAAGCCGAAGAGACACTTGCCAAAGTTGAGAAAGAAAAGGGAGTGCTCGAATCAAAAAGAGCAGAAATCGAGAAGTTAGAGAAGAAGATTGAGGAAGAAAAAGGAAAACTAAACGAAGAAAGGTTAGAACTTGAAGCAGCAAAGAGCGCATTCCTTATGCAGACGCAGGAGATTATGGAAAGAGATTCTGAGATTTCGAAAAAGTGGGAAGAAATTCGTGAAAAGGAGAAAGCACTTTCTGAACTTGAAGAAAAATTGAGGATAGAGAGTAAGAAGAACGACGAGGAAAAAGAATATCTTGCAGTAACGAGGATGAATTTAGATATAGTAATAAAGAAGAAGGCTGCAGAGGAAAAAGAACTTGATGAGAAGAGAAAGAAATTTGCAGAAGAACAGAAAGAGTTTAAAAAACAGAAAGAAGAATTTGAATCTTTGCAAAGAGCATTTGCGAGAGATAAAGAAATTTTTGAAAAAGCCCGTGCAGAACTTGAAAATGAGAAGAAGAAAATAGAAGAGAATCGAGAAGAAATTACTCTTGCTAAGAAAGAAATTTCGCAGAAAAATGCAGAACTCCTTTCAAAAGAAAAAGAGATTGCAAAGCGTGAAAATGATTTGAACTCATTCGATGCGAAGTTGAATGCAAGGCTTGGGGAGTTAGAAATAAGAGAGGGGTCAGTTGCAAAGAAGGAGGAGGAACAGCGCAAAATTGCCGAAGATTTAAAGAACAGAGAGACTGAAATTAATGGTAAATTAGAAACCCTTACAAAGAAAACAGAATCTCTAGAGAAACTCAAAAACGAGGCAGAAGAACGGATAAAAGCATTGCAGGAAAAAGAAACAAAGATAAAATTGCTTGAATCTGAGATGAACAAGAAGTTAAAAGCGCTCGAGCAAAAAGGGAAGACAATCGAAGATACAAAGGCAAAAGCACAAGAACTTGAGAAACTTAGGATAGAACTTACTTCAAAAGAAGAGATGCTCTCGATAAGAGAAGAAGCGTTAAAGAATGGAGAGAAGGCGCTTGCTGCTAAATTAGATGAGGTTGCGAAACAAGAGTTAAGGAACACAGAAGAAAAGAATGCACTTGAAAAAGAGAAAGCAGAACTTGAGAAAGAAAAAGGGAACATAGAAAAGATGAGGATAGAAAATGAGAACAGAGCAAGAGAACTCGATTTGAAAAGTTCTGAATTGCAGCGAACTTTAGATGAGATAACAAAAGAAAAAGAGGCATTAGATGCGATGAGTGCAACCTTGAAAAAAGAATCAGAAACACTTCAAGCAAATATAGAACAATTTGAGAATAGAGTTCATGAAAAAGAAGAAGAACTTAATAGAAGAGAAACTGAGTTATCTGAAAAGGAGTTAATCTTATCGGGAAAAGAAGAAGACCTTGAATTTAAGAAAAAGAAATTTGAAGAAGAACGTGCAAAATCCGAGAGTGAACTTGAGAAAGAAAAAGAGACTATACGTGAAACAAAGAAATCTCTTGAAGAAAAAGAAGCAAAGTTTGCAATGGATAAGAGAAAGTTAGAGACTGCATTAAATGAAATCAAGAATGCCCAAGCCTATATAGACAAGGAAAAGAAAAGGCTTTCTGCTCTTGAATCTAAAATGAAAGTTTCAAAAGATGAACTTGTCAAGATGATGAATGAGCATAAAATATCTGAAGAGCAACTAAGAAAAGAAAAAGAGGAGTTTGCAAGGAAACAAGCCGAATTCGAAAAGAATATCTCTGAGGAGAGAGCAAAATTAGAAGAACGTGCAAGAGTGCTAGAGGCAGGAGAGAAAGTTCTTGATGAAGAGAAAGCAGAATTGAGAAAGAAAAAGATTGAACTTGAAGCAAAAGCATCTGCATTTTCGAGTAAAGCAGAGCAAGATACTATTTCAAGAGAAGAATTGGCAAAGGCTCTTGCAGAATTAAAAGAAAGAGAAAGAGCACTTCAAGAAGAGTATGCAAAGAAAAATGCAGAGTTTCAGGAAAAAGAAGCAAAATTAAAGGAGCGAGAAGAGGCACTTGCGAAAGGGAATGCAACTTTTTCAGGTGCTGAAAAACAGAAGGCTTTAGAAGAACTCGAAAGGATGAAAAAAGACATCATGCTTTCCCGTGAAGATTTGAATAGACAGTTTGAGGAACTTTATGCACAACGTGAGGCTCTCTCAAAGAAAGAAACAATCTTTGCAAAACTTGCCGCGGAATTGAAAAGTAAGGCTGAAAAATTGAAGAAAGAAGAGGCAGAATTAAAGAAAAATAAGGAAGAACTTATAAAAATACTTGAAGCAGCTGGAAAAATCAAGAAAAGTTGAAAGAGAGTTTAAATCTTCTTTTAGGGTTTCTTTTTCTTACGTAAACTTGGGAAAAACTTATAAAAATCCACGAATGAACTAGAAAGAATTATTTTTCCTACAACTGTAATTATTAGACCAATGATGTGATAGGTAATACCCAATATAATATATTCAATATCTGCTGGACCCCTGACATCATGGGCACTCGCAAGTATCTTAAGATAATCATGGATTATCGCACCGAAAGCTAACATCCCGCCATAGATGAGAATTGTTAATCCGCTTATGTACACTACGTAGAATGGTGTTTCTTTTTCTTCTTTGGGTGTTTCTTCTTTGGGTGTTTCTTCTTTGGGTGTTTCTTCTTTGGGTGTTTTTTCTTTGGGTGTTTTTTCTTTGGGTGTTTCTTCTTTGGGTGTTTCTTCTTTGGGTGTTTCTTCTTTGGGTGTTTTTTCTTTGGGTGTTTCTTCTTTGGGTGTTTCTTCTTTGGGTGTTTTTTCTTTGGGTGTTTCTTCTTGTGTTCTCCCTCCTTCCGTGTGATCGGAGAAATAAACCTTCCAAAAAACTATCTCTTCGCTAGGAATATTCTGCAGCTTTACCTTTTTTTCTCCATATTTGGTAGTGCCCATGATAACAATTTTTCCCATCTGCTCACTTCTTGATGGTTATTTTGGTTCATGTTTTGGAGAAAGTATTATTATGTTTGGGGGTGGTTCGGTTCTTTTTAGTTCCGCCTCAATCCTCTGGTCTTCTTTCTTTGCCTGAAGTAAAGCGCCTGGATTCTCTTTATACCACTTAGCAGCCTCGCTATTGAATGGATGGTTGGGATTAGGAGATTGAAGGAAATTAACAATCGCAACAGCAACTTCTTTTAGATCGTTACTTTCGTTCCAGTTCTCAGTCTTTAACGCACCTATACAAACTCCGCCTGAAGGCGAAACATTGGGATGCCAAATAGGCATCTTCCATTTTACAAGAGGCATCTGATATGGATAGTTTCTTGAAAGTTTAAAATGGAGAGTGTGTTCATATCCTAAAGTTCCTTCCTGGTCAATTATAGCAGCCGCTTTAAGGACCATATCAAATTCTACAGAATATTCAGTACTTACTTCTCCAGAAGGTGATACTTTAGAAGATCGTGTTTCGCGTACTTCTCTCACAGCTACCCGGGGATACTCCTTCAGAACGTCCAAATCCCGTTCGATTCTTCTCCGCCATGTGTCCTGTGGAAGGCACACTCCTCTCACAGCCTAATACCTCCTTTGTCGCTAGCACCAATTTGAAGTGTAGCTCCATCTTTAATACCTAACGCTCGGAAGCTCCTACTCTCATCTAAACTTTTGCCGTCATAATAAAGGCTCTCCCCCAATCTCATATGCTTTGCCTCTTTTAACTTCTCTTTTAACTCACCAATTGTACTATTGGGGTTAACACTTACGTCTGAAGTCACACCGTCGGTCTCTTTGCGAATATGAATCACGATCCTCTCTTTTGACTCTGTCCAGTATTTTGCTCACCCATCATAATCCCTCCCATACCTACAATATCGTTATATTTGTATAAAAATATTTTGGTGTAGAGTAAAGAATGTCCTGTCCTGAAATTAGTTCCTCTCGAAAAATCGAGGTCATGTTGAAACCACCTCTTTTGCATCTTTTTTAGAGAGAGTAAGAAATTGTGGAGAGAATTTTTCGATGAGTTGAATGTGTTGGTTGATGAATTTAGTTTTCTTGGATGGATGCATTTTTCTCACGAAGGCCTGGAATGGTGTTTCACAATCATCGATATTTAGGCTCCAATGGGGACGTTTGAAGTTGTAATAATTTACGGCAGCATCCCAACCGCCATAGGCATCCTTTAGTTGGAATAGAGTATGTCCAAGACGTTCAACTTTGCCGTTAGATTGTGGATGCTTAACACTTGCTTTGATGTGCTCAATCTTGTATTCCGCCAATGCTTTTTGAAATTCATTTGGCTCTGGCGATTCACACCCTTCTCTTGGAAGTGAGGTAAATTGTGTTCCATGGTCTGTCATTACCTGTTTTGGTTTTC
>Ga0078972_1003804_pt1 | contig 43847 bp, 43 predicted proteins | sample YelNatPaOPGAMG01_FD_67568 | JGI IMG/M metagenome (GOLD analysis project Ga0078972, IMG submission 67568) | Hot spring thermophilic microbial communities from Obsidian Pool, Yellowstone National Park, USA - OP-RAMG-01 (SPADES assembly) (version 2) | ecosystem: Environmental > Aquatic > Thermal...
GGCATGGTGCTGCATGACGGCAGGATTTCGGAGATGAAGACCGGCGAAGGCAAGACGCTGGTCGCGACCCTGGCCGTGTATCTCAACGCGCTCACCGGGCTGGGCGTGCATGTGGTGACGGTGAACGACTATCTGGCCCGGCGCGACGCCGCGCAGATGGGGCAGGTTTATGGCTTCCTCGGCATGTCCACCGGGGTGATCGTGCCGGGGCTGGACGAGGCGGCGCGGCGCGACGCCTATGCCGCCGACATCACCTACGGCACCAATAACGAGTTCGGCTTCGACTATCTGCGCGACAACATGAAGTACCGGCTGGAGGACATGGTCCAGCGGCCGTTCCATTACGCGATCGTGGACGAGGTGGACTCCATCCTGATCGACGAGGCGCGCACGCCGCTGATCATCTCCGGCCCCTCGGACGAGCCGACCGCCCTCTATGCCCAGGTGGACGAGGTGGTGGCCGCGTTCCTCGCCCGCGGCCGGGTGGGCGAGGACGGCAAGCATGAATTTTATGAGAAGGACGAAAAAGCCCGCACCGTGACAATGACGGAGCCGGGGGCCGAGACCGTGGAGGAAATGCTCCGCGCCGCCGGGGTGCTCACCCAAGGCGGGCTGTATGACCTCGGCAATGTCTCGATCGTGCACCATGTGCAGCAGAGCCTGCGCGCGCGCACGCTGTTTGCCCGCGACGTGGATTACATCGTGCGCGACGGCAAGATCGTGATCATCGACGAGTTCACCGGCCGCATGCTGGAGGGGCGGCGCTATTCCGACGGGCTGCACCAGGCGCTGGAGGCCAAGGAGAAGGTGCAGGTGCAGCAGGAGAACCAGACCCTGGCCTCCATCACCTTCCAGAATTATTTCCGCCTCTACCCCAAGCTGGCCGGCATGACCGGCACGGCGATGACCGAGGCCGACGAATTCGAGCAGATCTACAAGCTCTCGGTCGTGGAGATCCCGACCAACGTGCCGGTGGCGCGCGACGACCAGGATGACGAGGTGTACCGCACCGCCAATGAGAAATATCAGGCGGTGATCAAGCTGATCGAGGAATGCCAGGGGCGCGGGCAGCCAGTGCTGGTGGGCACCACCAGCATCGAGAAGAGCGAGCTGATCGCGGAGCTGCTGAAGAAGCGCAAGATCCGGCACAGCGTGCTCAATGCGCGCTTCCATGAGCAGGAGGCCACGATCATCGCCCAGGCCGGCGCGCCGGGGGCGATCACCATCGCCACCAACATGGCCGGGCGCGGCACCGACATTAAACTCGGCGGCAATTATGAGATGCGCCTGGCGCTGGAGCCGGGGGTGGACCCGCTGGCGCTGAAGGCCGAGATCGACGCCAACCACGCCAAGGTGAAGGCGGCGGGCGGGTTGTTTGTGATCGGCACCGAGCGCCATGAGAGCCGGCGCATCGACAACCAGCTGCGCGGGCGCTCGGGCCGCCAGGGCGACCCCGGCGCGTCGCGCTTCTTCCTGTCGCTGGAAGATGATCTGATGCGCATCTTCGGCTCCGACAAGATGGGCGGGATGCTGCAGCGCCTGGGCCTGCAGGAGGGGGAGGCGATCATCCACCCCTGGATCAACAAGGCCCTGGAGAAGGCGCAGAAGAAGGTCGAGATCCGCAATTTCGACATGCGCAAGAACGTGTTGAAATATGACGACGTGATGAACGACCAGCGCAAGGAGGTGTATGCCCAGCGCCGCGAGTTCATGAGCGCCGAGAGCGTGTCGGATATCGTTGCCGAAATGCGCGAGGATGTGATCGCCGCGCTGGTGGCCAACCGCATCCCCGAAAAGGCGTTCGCCGAGCAATGGCAGAGCGCGGAGCTGGCCGAGGACATTAAGCGCGTGCTGGCGCTGGAGCTGCCGATTGTCGAGTGGGCGGCGGAAGAAGGCATCGACGAGGTGCATCTGCGCGAGCGCATCGAGCAGGCGGCGGCCGAGGCGGCCAAGGCCAAGGCCGAGACATTCGGCGAGCAGCTGACCAATTATGTCGAGAAATCGATCCTGCTGCAGACGCTCGACCATGTGTGGAAGGAGCATCTGCTGGCGCTGGACTATCTGCGCCAGGGGATCGGCCTGCGCGGCTACGGCCAGCGCGACCCGCTGAACGAGTATAAGCGCGAGGCCTTCGCCATGTTCGCCGCCATGCTGGAGGAGCTGAAGGAGCGCGTGAGTGGCACCTTGGCGCATGTGATCGCCGCCGAGGCCCCGGCCGCGCCACCGCCCGCCCCGGTGCCGATGCAGGAGAGCCATCCGCTGCCCGGCCACATGGCGCCCGAATTGGCGCTGACCGACCCGGTGGTGCATGAGAGCGACCGCATCCGCCCCTATCGCGAGGAGGAGGTGGACCCGGCCCGCCCCGAGACCTGGGGCGCCACCCCGCGCAACGCGGCCTGCCCCTGCGGCTCGGGCAAGAAGTATAAATATTGCCACGGAAAAATCTGACCGCGCCCGGCGTTGCAGCCGGGCGGGAATGCGGCTAAACCCAGCGGCGAGGACCCGTAGCTCAGCTGGATAGAGTGTTGCCCTCCGAAGGCAAAGGCCGCGCGTTCGAATCGCGCCGGGTCCGCCAATTTTTTCATATAAATCAAGATATTGGACATCACTTAGAATCGGACAAGGTTCTGCGTCGAGGCGTTGCAACCACATTGCAACCAATTCGACTTTCTGGAGAGACGGTCGAATCCCGCACAAAATGCTCCCGGTCCCTTCCGTCAAAGCGGGTTGAGCTGGGCGAAGTAGCGTCAGACATTTCGTGAAGGCATGAAGCATGAGAGTCATGTGGGGCCATGGAGCGGAGCCTCGAATCTCTATGACCTGCATGACCTAGATGAATGGGGACATGACGCGGGATCACAGGGCGGCACCGAGCGACGTCTCGTCGCCTACTCGAACTCCGTCCCGTGATCGATGCGGCCGACCTCGCACACGCCGTCGATGTCGCTGATGGCGGCTACGAGGTGCGAAATCGGCCGCTTGCCGCGCACCAGCATGGTCAGAGTCACGTTACCTTTGGGCGGCGGGAGTTCCCTTTCTTCGTCCGCGTCCTGGCCGATAGCCTCCAACGCGCCGCTCCCGATCTTTGAGCCCTGTTCCAGGCCTACTTTGTCGATGGAGAAACGCAGGTCAGTGCATCTGATCAGGATCGTCCGCAGGAGTCCCCGTCCGTCCTGGTAGGAAACCTGGATCTCGGTCGGCAGCTTCTTCGACCTGGGCAGGCGCCGCGCCAGCAGCGGGAAGGCGAGCATGATGATGAAGTAGCCAACCACAGTGGCGAGAGCGAGCACGACCAGTCCGGCGCCGCATGTCATGCCAACGGCCGCCGTGAACCAGACCGAGGCTGCCGCGGTCAGGCCGCGCACCACGTCGCGGCGCATGAAGATCACGCCGCCGCCGATGAAGCCGATGCCGGACACCACCTGGTGGCGACACGAGACGGGTCGAGCACAACCCGTCCGTAGGAAAGGATGTCGTTGAAGCCGTATTTCGAGATCAGCATGAAAAGTGCCGCGGACACGCCGACCAACGTGTGGGTTCTGAGGCCCGCACTCTTCTGACGGATTTCGCGCTCCACCCCGATCAAGGCCGACAGTACGAGGGCCAAGCCAAGCTCAGTGATCTGGAGCAGGCCCTGCCCCGGGAAGTCCAGGAATTGTCCGACCATCCGTTGCACTCCCTAGTGGATCGGTAGAATATCAAGAGGTGGGCACCACACAAGCCCACGGCCTAGGGAGGACAACGAAGCGTGCAGAGACTGAAAAATGCCCCGCGCGGCGTGTTCCGGGCCGTCAGGTTCATCCTCACCGACATGGACGAAACCCTGACGTACAAGGGGCGGCTTGGCGCTCGCACCTACGCAGCCCTGGAGCGGCTGCAAGACGCGGGCATCAAGGTCATTCCCGTCACGGCAGCTCCGGCCGGCTGGTGCGACCAGATGGCGCGCATGTGGCCGGTGGACGGCGTGATTGGCGAGAACGGAGGCTTCTTCTTCCACCGTGAGGGCGCGCACGACGTCACGCGCAGGTACTGGCACACGCCGTCCGACCTGGAAGGCGTCACAGCGAGGCTCACCGCCGTCAGCAGGCAGATCGTCGAGAACATCCCAGGCGCCGAGCTGGCCGATGATCAGCCGTTCCGCTCGACGAGCCTGGCGTTCAAGCGGTCGGGGAGCGCGGAACTACAGCAGAGGGTGGTGGCCGCCATGCGTGCCGACGGCCTGGATGCCACGATCAACAACCTGTGGCTCCTGGGCTGGAGCGGCGGGTACGACAAGCTCGCCATGACGCGGCGGATCATGCGGGAAGTCTACGGTGTGGACATCGAGCAGGGGCGAGGCGAGATTCTATACTCTGGCGATTCGACGAACGACGCGCCAATGTTCGGCTTCTTCGAGCACACCGTGGGCGTCAGTACCGTGCGGGAATACGAAGCTGAGATCCCCAAGATGCCGAACTGGATCACGGATGGTCCGGGCGGCAGCGGCTTCGTGGAGATCGCGGACGCCGTGATCGCCTCGAAGAAGACGGGGCACGAGGCGTAGCGCCATGTGCGGCGCACGAGTCCGAGCCTTGCGGTGGCTACACCAGGGCCTATAGACCCGCGCAATGGACGAAATGGCGAGACAATCCGGGGTCATTCCCTACCGGCTGGAGCCGGACGGCCTGCGGGTGCTGCTCGTCACCTCGCGGGAGACGGGTCGCTGGGTGATCCCCAAGGGCAACATCGGGAAGGGACGTGACGCGCGCCAGGCAGCGGAGCACGAGGCCCGCGAGGAAGCCGGCGTTAGGGGCGAGGCGGAGAACGTGCCGCTTGGCTTCTACACGTACAGGAAGGTCCTGCCGGATGGAACGTCCCGGCCAACCGTGGTCGAGGTCTTCGCCATGCGCGTGAGGAAGGCGGCAAACACCTGGCCAGAGCAGGCGCAAAGGCGCCGCGAATGGACAACGCCACTGGAAGCCTCGCGACGCGTCCAAGAGGCGGGGTTGGCGGTGCTGCTCCTACGGCTGTCGGAGCGCCACCTACACGACGAGTCGGCGCCGTAATTCATTCCGCCCACCGCCTACCAACTTCCCCTACAATCCCCAGGCGACCGGCGGCGACGGACGGCGATCTAGGGCCAGCGCGGGGCAGCCCGGAAGGGTTGCATTCCGCGTTGAGGTGACGGAAGGTCATCAGGGGTCATCGCAGGTGGTCAAGAGTGATCTTGATTTAGCTGCGAACCCATTACAGAATCATCTTTCTGTATTATCTCACGGTAGCAAAAAGCATTCTCTTGTAAGAAGTGGGTGAGCTAGACAATCGTGGAGACGTCCACGTCCCGGTTGCGGCCTTCGTTAAGATAGGGGAAGCGCGCAACCCGGGCGCGGACCGATTTTATCCTGCTGCCGAAATCGCCCCACAGTACGGTTACCTCGTTGCCGATGGTTGCCTCGCCGAGATCCAGTGTTGCCAGTGAGATCACCTTGCGGAAATAATAGCTGTAGATCGTGCCCGAGGAGACGCCGATTTCGTGCCCGTCCTTCAATACATGATCGGCATGGGCGTATGTGCGCCGGTGGGCGGGGGAGCCGGGGATTTCCAGATATTTGTATTCCTCGGCGGGGCGGAACAGGGATGCGTAGATATCCAATACGTCATCAGGATCCCATTCCAGCGTCACCACCGTGCGTTTCGGCGCCGCCAGCTCGTGTTCCAGAGCGGCGCGGCCGATGAAATCGTGATCCAGCTTGACCGACCCTTGCCAACCGCATTCCATCGGGGTGCGGTAGCGCGCCCGGCGGTTGGCCGGATCGATGCTGCCAACGAAGGGGGGCAGCTTCGGTAGGAAAGGATTTCTCGCGGCAAATTCCTGATAGCCGGGATGGTCATGGACCGAAGGGGTGAAGGTCCAGAATTGCTGCGGGAAGCCGCCTTCGACATGATTGACGGGAAAGCTCTGCCAGCCCAGCCGTTCAATGCCGAATGGCGTACCGGCGCGCACGACGGCGTCGTATACCTCAGGCCCGTCCGCGGTCGCGCCGTGGAGTTCGTAGGCCAGAGTGCCGGCCATGCCCAGGCGCATGATCTGTACGGTATGGCCGGCGATGCTGATGTTCCGGTAGCGCAGAAAGCCGATGTCACGCAGAGTCTCCCCGGCAGCCGCCTCCAGCGTGGCCAGGGCGGTGGGGCCAGCGACCTGGAAGAGGAAGCGGTCTAGCGGTGTCTGGGTTACGTCGAAGCCGGTGAGGCTATGGCGGAAGAGTGTCCAGGTGCCGGCGACATAGACGCAGAATTCGTCCTCGCCCAGACGCTGGATGACGCCATGACCGGCGATCAGCCCGTTCTCGTCACAGGCGATGCCGTGCTTGGCCGTTCCAGGGCGGAAGTTTTTGAAGCCATTAACAAAGATTTCGGAGAGGAAGCGCTCCGCATCCGGGCCCTTGTAGAGAAGCTGGCCGGGCATCGAGAGGCCGCCATGAATATAGCAGCTTTGCTTCCAGGAGAGGGTTTCACGCTTCCAGCCGTTGAACTCCCATTGCCGGATGGTAGAGCCATCGAGGAAATACATCCCGTATTCAGGATAGAAAGGTATCGGCGACGGGCGATTGAACGGCGACGGCATAGGCATGATGATCACGTTTCCTCAGTTTCTTGCTTTGTTCGCATTAAGATAAAAGAGCTTTAGTTCAGTGGTCTACATTCAAATTCGACAACATTATGTTGTGGGAGCGGCCAGTTGCTTTCGGACGGCTTACACGTGCTTACAGGGGCCGCCCCGTCGTCTCGCCCGACTGTTCGATGGCCGCCGTCGCGCGGCATTACAACTTCAAAATGTGAAGGACGGTGGAGGCAACTCTTTATAAGGTTTATGTTGAGTTAGATCTCATCAGACACTCGTCGTCGAGCCTGGGATTATTATGCCACGCTCTTGTACCAGAGCTAATCTTGCCATTCCGGCTTCGCTCATTTATGAAAATTTCAGCGTCCGGGATGGAGTCCCCCCGTAACCGCCCGCTCGGGCTGATGACTCCTACTGCATTTATGCGGTGGGAACCTGTGCCTAAAAAGGCGATGGCCTGCCCGAAGATTGGGAGTCAGGCAATGTTGAAGAGATTTTTCTCTAAGCTGTCTTTCGCGGGAAAATTGGCCACGCACAATTTGGTCCGCGTTGAGGCAGAGAGTTTTCTGATCGCCACCAGAAAATTGCCCTGCGGAAAATGCCAGAATAACACAAACGCCCAGGCATTCATTGTTACATCGGCGTCCAAGAACTTCGAGCAATGTGGCTTGCCCACGGTTCCCAGTTACATGGCGGTTCTTTCTTATATTGAGGACCTATCCAGTGAGGCCGCCGCGTATTTGAAAGAGAATGTTCCAAGTTACTTCCTGGATGATTCGCCCCAGTGGCGTCCTCGTCCCTATTGGACGAACCATTGCGAGTATTGTCATACTAAAATGAGTGATTTTGGTATTATTGAATCTACCATCGCGCCGCTACGTCCGACCGTCATTGATTCGGATGAGGTCTCTCTCACGATCATCAACAAGTCTTTGCGCGCGAAGGCGATATTGCACCGGCGCGGTCTCAAGGGTGCCGATCCGGGGTTTCTGGCTTCCCTCATGATTGATACGAATCAAACACGTCATGATGGCTGAGCGGACCAAGAGGTCTTCATTCGGGCCATCCACCTCGTGAAATGTTTGCAAGGTTCTATATGCTCGGGTCACTTGCTGGTATGGACGTTTGACAAATTGCCAAGTCTTGGGCGTTGCGGTAGGCCCCATTGACCCTAACAAATACTTGTGGTTGGCTGATCCCGCTGGGAATGGAGTCTCCCGTATAACCGCCCTGTTGGCTGATGACTCCTACTGCATATTAAATATGCGGTGGGAGCGTTTGTCCTTTTTTGGACATCAAAACCCTTCCGCTTGAAAGGAAGGTGGCGGTTTGTGGTTTTTCTTGTAATCAATTCAATAGCTAACGAACGCGAAGCACCATCTACGCGGTCTGCCTGATGCGGGATTTTCGTGGTGCGCGCGGTATCTACCTATGTCGGATGCAGTGCACTGTCGCTCTGCGTCGGCTAAGGTGTCGTGTTGCCTGCCGAGAGGCTATGTTGGGGCTAGCCCCTAAGATATTCACTTCAGAGTCACATCAAACGACATTCTAAAAAGATACCGGGTCGTGCTGAAGAAGGTGATCGGAAAGCCTACCGCCGTGATGGCGCAAAACAATCCGGTTCACAGAAAGAGTTCCTGAGGACCGGCATCTGCCGGTTGCAGGTCGACAATAACGGCTAAACTCACCGTAAAATCCAAGAGGAGAACAAAATGTCCAGCACAATTCATAGCGCCGGCTTTGATAAGACAGGAGCATCGTCTGGGGTTACCGCAGCGGAAGCCATCGCGGGAGCGATTGCCATCGTCCTGACGATCCTTGGCCTCGCCCATGTCGCACCAGACCTGCTTGTCGCCGTTGCGACTATTGCCATCGGTGTTGCGCTTCTCGCGCAGGGTACGGCAATCGCAGGAGAATACGCTTATCTGACGACCACCCAGAGTAACGCTGTAATATTTGGCGGCAGCAGCACCTGGTCGATTGAGCTTCTCACGGGGGCCGCTGGGATTGTACTCGGCATCTTGGCGCTTCTGGGCGTTGTATCGCTCGATCTCATTGCAATCGCCGTTATCGCTTTTGGCGGCGGTCTTGCGCTCAGCAGCGGTGCGGCCGCGCAAATCGCGATCTCGAGGTCAGGTGCTCTTTCACCAGACGATCATACGCGCCGCTTTGCGATCGAAAGTGCTTCCACTGGCTCGATCACACAAGGCTTGACCGGCTTACAGGCGGTCGTGCTTGGGATATTGGCTCTTGCAGGATTCAGCTCTTTGACCCTTGTTCTGATCGCTCTGCTGGTGACGGGCGTCTTTGTCCTGGTAAACGGCTCAACGTTCGGTGCGTTTATCCTCAGCTTCTTCCGCCGTTGACGGCGGAACTGCCACGAGGCCAGCCGAGGTGCGCCAGCCCAACTTGATTAGAGGGCCAGCGCACCCCTTATCCTGGTAGAATCGTTATCTCCCGGCCCCGCGCGCCCCGTGCGCGCGGCCATGCATTCAAGACGACAAGAAATGGAAAAGACAATGATATCGAATCTTTTTCAACAAGATGGTCGTCACGAAGGGCTTGTCGATCCTCTAGAGAGTTCATCCGAGCGGAGCTTCCGAAAGGACGTGGAGTTCTTGCGGGCTTGGGAAGAAGGCAAGGTACGCTCCTTAAGCGGGACGCTTAGAGCGCGTCAAATCAAGAGGGCCGCGGTGATCGGACAATGCTCCGATCCCGTACCGCTTGATAGAATTTTCCTACACGATGTACGATACGGTAAGTAATACGCCCCGTCAGATTGTTTGAATTCACGTTGCCGCTCAGGAGCACTAAATGGATCTTTCAAAAATCTCCGTAGGTCGAGACATTCCTCATGACATCAATGTCGTGATCGAAATTCCGCAATATAGCAATGTAAAGTATGAGATCGACAAAGAAAGCGGTGCGCTTGTCGTCGATAGAATTCTGTTCACCCCCATGGGCTATCCAGCGTCCTACGGATTCATTCCCAATACATTGGCGAAAGACGGCGATCCGGCGGACGCTTTGGTTCTTTCGCCCATACCTTTAGCTTCCGGCTCCGTGGTCCGTGCGCGTCCGATCGGGCTTTTGCAGATGGAGGATGAAGCAGGGCAAGATGAGAAAATCATCTGCGTGCCTCATGATAAGGTTCACCCGCAATTCACCGATATCACGGAGGTGTCCCAACTCCCGCAGATCACACGGTCGGTCATCGAGCATTTCTTTGAAAACTATAAGAGCATCGAGCCAGGTCGATGGACAAGGATCTCAGGTTGGGAGGACCGTCAATTCGCGGAACGTCTGATCGTTGAATGCCGTGAACGATTTATTCACGAGAAGCATGCGTAGTATGGCTACAAGTGCCGTAGAGACTGGAATTATTCTATGGCAGCCCACGGATTGCTAGCGCTCAAACCTGAGCGGAGGAACTGCTATCGGAAGGGCGCTCCAAGAACCGCTCCCTTTCATCTTCGGCCGCGCGTGGATCACCGAGTAACGCCCGTAATCCACGCTTGGCCGCGGTGAGTTCCTCTCGGCTAGAGAGGTAGCGTTTTGCCCCTTCTTGCTTGAGTGCAAATCGGCGCATGTCAGTGGCCAGATAATCGAGAATCAGAGCCTGTCGCTCCAAAATCTCCCTGCTCCGATCCGGTGGAAGATGAAGAAGAATCTCGCTCAAATGAGGCAGACAAAAAATGCTGTGAATCTCCTTCTCCGCGCCGGCGGCTTCGAGCCTCTGAGCGGTAGCTCGCGCCCTTTCCGACGTTGCCTTGCGGGCGATTTGACAGGCTTGGCACGTATTCGCCCTTGGCAGCAATTTGGCGACGGCGGTTCCATAACCGAAAGAGGTCTCACTCAGGCCTATCGCTTCGCGAATCTGTCTGGCCTGCCGTTCCAGGACAGGTGCAAAACCAATGCACGTCTCTTGCGGAGCAGCCAGCGCTTCGAACTGCGTAGCATGACGTCCGCAGAGGCCACCTGACGATGCGTGTTCTCTTTGCACGTCCAAATCATCTCTGAGCCGACCTTGGAAAGATGCAAGGAAATCGAACAATGTCTCGGACACGTGCCGGCAAATTTCGCAATCTTTGAACTCCGCCAGTGAGAGCCCATGGTCCGTTTGAGTCTCGCGGTCCCGCTGATGGGAGGCCACATCCGTTATGCGCCCCTTCAGCGTGGCGAGGCGTTGTTCAACGCTGGTGCCAGCGTTAGCATTGCGTCCGAACTCCGCGACACGCGCGATCATGCCGAGCAGAAATTCGCGCTGCTTTGCTGTCGTGAGAAATTCAATCAACGCGTCTTCCAACGAGGGTAGGCCGCTCAATCTCAGGGCTGCGCCGTCATTTGCCAGGCGCGCGGCCATCGCTTGACTTGCTGACACCGAGAAAAGCGTCGCGCTTGCCTCACCGAATATTGCGGAGAGCTCCCGCTCGACGTGAGCCTGCACTTCGGCACGCTCTGCCTCGTTGACACTGTCCTGCTTGTTTAAAACCACGAAGCAATGGCGTCCTGAATGTTGGATAATTTCAAGGATGCGGGTTTCTTCTTCTGATAGCGGGCTGTCGTAGCTTGTGACCAGGATGAAAGCGTCCGCTTGTGGAAGAAAAGCCTCAGTCGTCTCTGTATTGGCGCGAATTGATGAACCGAGACCCGGTGTATCAATAAAATGAAAGCCTCGGCGCAGTATATCGGCCGGAATCTGAACCTCTGCGGTACGAATGCGTTTGATGTTCCCAGGATTGCCTCTTTCAGTGATATTCTCCTCTAGCTGAGAGAGTGGAATATCAGAGAAGAGGCTGCTATTTTCGTAATAGAGAACGACTTTCTCATCACTGCCATATGTGACCGTCGTAACAACTGACGTCAGTGGAACAACCCCGGTAGGGAGCCGATCCGTGCCAAGAATGGCATTCATCAGCGTGCTCTTTCCTCGGCTGAACCGTCCAATGACAACAAGGTTGAAGCGATCTTCTGCTAAACGGGCCAGCAAATCACGAACTTCATTATAGCGCATTTCGCTGCGGAGCGGCAGGGCCGCGGCGGCAACTCGCACGATATCAGCGAGATCAAATTTGAAGTGCTCATACTCTTTGAGATCCACCGCGTCCCACCTCTGGATGCTGCACGGACTCTAGCGCAGGAGCCCGCGAGTTTCCACTCGGTATCTCGTCGCTTGCGGATTCGAACCGGGTGCTTGGTTGTGGTTCAGTGAGACATAAGCACCGGTAGGGTCATGTGTGTGAGCAGTTCTCGGCTGACACCGCCCACCACCATTTCACGCAGCCTTGAATGATGGAACGAGCCTGCGACCAGGAGATCGGCTGATAGATCTGCTGCGCGATTAAGGAGAATATCCGATACCTTCAACTCGCCCTGTATAGTTGACTCAACTTCGACCTTGATTCCCTGCGTCCGAAGGCGCAGTTCAACTTGTTCGAGAGACGTTCGCATTTCGTCATGTGCCGTTTCGTGGTGATAGACACCGATGATCGTGACCGAGCTGGACTCGGACAGGAACGGCCTCGCACTGCGTAAGGCGCGCGCCGCTTCGATACTTCCATCCCAGGCCACGAGCACCCGTTTCCCTATCTCCTCAAATGATCCTGCGTAGGGAATAACGAGACAAGCCCCTCCTGTCGCCAGCACCACCTCATCTGGATGTAGCACCCAACCTATGCTCTCCCCACGGGGAGGCGCCTGTCCAAGAACAACCAGATCGGCAAGCTGGCCCATTTGAATGAGCCTGTCTGTGTCCTGGTATTCGTAAGAATGCCAGTCGGTGACGATACCTTCGGTAGCGGCGCGGAACAGGTTCTCGGCGTTTGTAATCGCTTGCCCCGAGGTGGCCGTTTCGGGGTAACCAGGCTGGAGATCCGGGTCAAGTTCGGCAGCGGGGCCCAGTTGTTCGATTGCCCCCGTGCCCCACTCAGCGCTGAGCGTCTGTGTATCTTGGGGCGGTGGGGGCGCAAAACCGATGCCAGTGAGTCTCCCCTCTACACGGCGCGCAAGTCTCACGGCACATTCAAGCTGCATTTGGCGGTCTTCTCGTTCGTCCAGTACGACAATGATGTCCCGAAATTGCATAACGATGCCCTCCCTGACTAGCGTCTGGCCCGCCGTATCGCGCTTTCCACCGGGATCACAGCTAACCCAATAAACAAAATCACTCCCTTGAACAGCGGAGATATTATCAGGTGGGGAATTACAATACCTGCTCCGGCCAGCCAAATGACGATCGCGATGGCGAGACTTCCATCATCTATGAACAGTCCAAATATCTCGGTGCTGATGGTTTTGATGATTTTCACGTCGCCTCCTAATTGCTTGCGGTTGCAGATACCCATCGCTTTTGCCGCCGGCAGAGCCATACGCCGACACGTGACGCGATCAGGAATCCCAAAAGCAAGGCAAGGATGGATAGATCACTCCCTGGCCACGAGATATTCAGCCCTTCCCCAAACCAGAAACAGCCAAAAGCAGAGAGTAGGATGCCAACAATGAATTTAAGTGTATTTTCTGGCACGGCTGAAAGCGGCTTATGAATCGTAACGCCAAGCAGGATGACCAGGACGAATGCCGCCAGCGCACCGATACCAGCCGGCACGAGAAACCCCGTTCCGCCGGCGCCGACCGCGATGACGATGAAAACGACTTCAGTACCCTCCAGCATCGTAATCTGAAACGAGGCACCAAAAGCGACACGGTCGAAGCCCCTTACTTTGCCGAATTTCTGAATAGCCTGCCTCTCCTTTGCAAAAGCTTCAGCTTCATCATGAAGAGGAATGACACCCGCTGAGCGCAAGATCGCCTTTCGAAGCCAGCGAAGGCCAAACAATAAGAGAAGGGCCCCGACAACAATTTGGACGATGTGCAGTGGAATCTGGCTTAACGCCGATCCGAGCACCAGGATCAGAAGAAGCAGTATGGCACTCGCGGCAGCGGCACCTCCAATTGCGTCTCGCCACCCTCGAACACTTCCCACGGCCAGAATTATAGTTAGCGCTTCAACGAATTCCACCAGTGATGCAAGAAAGGCGGCGAGAACTGTGGGCCCCGCACTCAGCCACTGAGTGGTTACGACGTGCAGCATGTTCAGACTCCATTGCTCCTGGGCAAGTCGAATGCAACCATGATGGGGTAATGATCTGACGCGCGGCCAAGCGATGAAGGATCGTTGAGGACTTTGTATTCGGCCGCGAATTCGGAGAGAGACGAGCTGCTGAGTAGGTAATCGCACCTGAACGGCACGAATTCTCTATCTTTAAAGGAATCGCCGGGGACGGTCGCAATATGATTCTGGTTCAGCTTTACCGCGAGGTCAACAAGGCCTGCCTGCTCCAATCGTGATAATGTCAGCCTATGTGCTTTGCCCTGCTCATCGGCGTAGCGCACGCTATGATGAGGGGGCAATTCGCCCAAGGCAGGCTCCGGATCATGGGGCGAAATCGAATTGAAGTCACCGCCGATGACCACGTTGGGGTTTCCACCGGCAATACCTGCCAAATAGCTTGCTTCCCGCATCCGTACATCCGGACCATTTGGACAAAGATGGACACTGACCGCCGTGAGTGCCGTTTGCAGACCTGGAATCTGGAACGTGGCGATCGCGGCAGCATGGTGGAAGTGGATGTTGTCGACTTCAAACGAGTGTATGACCGTGTCCGACTTCACCAATATGGCGGTATTTTGGCCTGTGCCCGGCGCCGCAGCGATCAAAGCGCGACGCTTCAATTTGCGTTCTGCGTCGAAGAGCCGCCTCCCTCCATCGGACAGAAACTCCTTCCATTCCTGGACCAGCAAAATGTCTGGGTCCGCAGAGAGAATCGCGTCTACCTGCAGGTCAAAACGCGTGGAGTCGTCACGATCGTACCCGCCGAATAAAGTGTTATAGCTCATCACCCGCATGTCATGCCTCCGAATCGTTTGGTGAAGCCGATGAATTTTCGCTTTGGGCGGCAAAGACCTCCTGGGCATAGGCTTCGAGCAACGCTTCACATGCCGCGATGCGGGATGCCGCTTCCCCGCCCAGAGCCGCGCCGTAGAAATCGAGCTTGTGGATCTTCTCGAACCAGCTTTTCAGTTTTTTGAGATCCACCTCATTCTCTTCAAGTTCGGCATAGGTGAAATGGTGGATTGCCCGCTCATGGGCGATTTCAGCATCAAAGGCATCACATCTGCCGAGCAGTTCCCGGTATTCCTCGTCACGATCCGCCTTGAAACGGGCGATGACTTTGTCCGTCTGGATTTTGTCGCTTGGGACACTCTCCAGAAGCACTGATTCGCCATCTGCGCTGGCAATCTCGTTTTCGATGATTTTCAGCGCACGCCGATGTTCGTCGGTTCGCGGCAACAGGCAGACACCATTCTGTAGATACACCGCGCCCAGCCCCTTCAGCTTTCGCCAAATGGCAACGCGATGCCGTGGCGGCTCGGGGGGGATTTTGTATGTCAGAAGCAACCAAATTTCAGTAGCCATAGGACTTTTTATATAGTAACGGCCGTTACATCACAAGAGACGCGAGGATGAATTATGCCGTTTGAGCTGACAGGAACCGCCAAATACCATCTCAACCGGGCAATGCTGATCGTCGCGCTCCTGAACCTCGCCTATTTCTTCGTGGAATTCGCAGTCGCACTTACCATCGGCTCAGTCTCGCTTTTTGCCGACAGTGCCGACTTTTTCGAGGATGCGGCGGTTAATTTCCTGATTCTTGCCGCACTAGGCTGGAGCCCGAAACGCCGCGCCAAGGTTGGCATGTTGCTCTCCGCAGTGTTGCTTGCACCTGTCATCGCGTTCCTGTGGACGCTTTGGCATAAGATCGGTACGCCGGTTCCCCCGGCGGCGATACCGTTGAGCATCACCGGCCTGGGCGCCTTGATCATCAATCTGTTTGCCGCCTTCCTGCTGGCGCGCTTCCGCCATCATGCCGGCAGCTTGACCAAAGCGGCCTTTCTGTCCGCCCGCAATGATGCGCTTGCCAATGTCGCCATCATCCTGGCCGGCCTCGTCACCTTGCGTTTTCTCTCAGTCTGGCCGGATATAATTGTCGGCCTCGGCATCGCCTATATGAACCTCAATGCAGCGCGTGAAGTCTGGACGGCGGCGCGTGACGAACACCGTCTCGCCCAGGCCGAACCGTGATTGGCGTTCATGGATCAAGTACATTCACAGGAAAGCGGCCACCATGTCACCAAAACTCCAGCTTGGACCGCCACCGGCGCAATCATCTTCGGATATCTGGCGGCCATCACACAATCATTCAGCGGAACCGTCGAAACCCTTGCCTGCGTCATGTCGCTCTATGCCGTTCCAGCGATCGTGTTCGTCTGGCTGATTGCATCACGGCGATGAACATGGATTCGGCACGCAATCGTGCGGTTGGCCATCGGAGGCTCCTACTACAAGTCAAAATGCAGCCAATCGAATTCGTCCCCAATAGATGCGACATCGGAAGCCGATCCGTCACTCTCGCTGGCTTTGATCAATGATCCCCAAAAGTGCCTGTCAAATAGCTCACTCAGAAATATGTACCTGCATGCGTGAATGAGCACCGATCGCTTCCAAGGGCCGCCATCACTTCTTACGAAATGGCTCTCAATTTCTGCAAATAGCAACGGATCTCGCATGTACCAGCGTTCTTGTAGGAATGTGACCAGTTGACCGCCCATCTCTGGTGTAACCAGGAATTGTTCCTGAAAGGGACGATGAAGCTGCACATCCTCGTGCAGCCATGGATAGATCCCAGCGTGCCAGGCGTATGCATAGGCAGCCGGAATATCCGATGACGCTGCATGCGATATTGCCCTCGACAACAAGCTGAAACGCGCGATCTGGAAAAGCTGCTTTTGTTCAATTTCGCCCATGCGCTTCTCTTCATCCAGACAAGTCGTTATGGATCTGCGCGTGCCGGTATAATGGCAGGCGAACTTATGCCGAGTAGTACATCTCGAACTCGACCGGGTGCGGCGTGTGCTCGAGACGGTAGACTTCGTTCCACTTGAGTTCGATATACGACTCAATCTGCTCCTTGGAGAACACATCGCCCGCGAGCAGGAATTCGTGGTCGGCCTCCAACGCGCCCAACGCCTCGCGCAGCGAGCCGCACACGGTCGGGATGTCCTTCAGCTCCTCCGGCGGCAGCTCATACAGATCCTTGTCCATCGGGTCGCCGGGATGGATTTTGTTCTTGATGCCGTCGATCGCCGCCAGCAGTAGGGCGGAGAAGGACAAGTACGGGTTGCAGGTCGGGTCGGGGAAGCGGACTTCCACGCGCTTGGCTTTCGGGCTCGTCGTATACGGAATACGGCAGGAGGCCGAGCGGTTGCGGGCGGAATAGGCCAGCAGCACCGGCGCTTCGAAGCCGGGGATCAGGCGCTTATAGCTGTTGGTAGAGGGGTTCGAGAAAGCATTGATGGCCTTCGCGTGCCTGATAATGCCACCGATGGCGTACAGGCAGGTCTCCGACAGGTCGGCATAGCCATTGCCCGCGAAGAGCGGTTTGCCAGCCTTCCAGATGGACAGGTGGGTGTGCATGCCCGAGCCGTTATCGCCATAGATCGGCTTCGGCATGAAGGTCGCCGTCTTGCCGTAGGAATGGGCGACGTTATGGACGCAGTATTTATAGATCTGCATCTGGTCGGCCATCGTCGTCAGCGTCGAGAATTTGGTGCCAAGCTCGTGCTGGGACTGCGCGACCTCATGATGGTGCTTCTCGATGGGCAGGCCCATCTCACCCATGGTGGAGAGCATCTCGGCGCGCAGGTCGGAATCGCCGTCAACGGGCGGGACCGGGAAGTAACCACCCTTCACGGCCGGACGATGGCCCATGTTGCCTTCCGGGTAGTCCTTTAGGCTGGAGCCGGGACCCTCGATGCTGTCGAGCTGGTAGGTGGCGTGATTGCCGCCGGTGCCGAACGTCACGGAGTCGAAGATGAAGAACTCGGCCTCGGCGCCGATGAAGGCGGTGTCGCCGATGCCGGTGGATTTGAGATACGCCTCGGCCTTCTTAGCGGTAGAGCGTGGGTCGCGGCCATAGCTTTGACCTGTGGCGGGCTCGATGATGTCGCAGAACAGGATCGCGCTCGGCCTGGTGGCGAACGGGTCCAGCACCACGGTCTCTAAATCCGGCTGCAAGATCATGTCGGACTCGTTGATCGCCTTCCAGCCGGCGATCGAGGAGCCGTCGAACATGAAGCCATCACTCAGCGCATCCTCCGTTACCGTGCTGACATGCTGGGCCTGGTGTTGCCACTTGCCCTTGGGATCGGTGAAACGCAGGTCGACATATTCGACACTATTTTCTTTGATCAAACCGAGTACCTTCGAGACGCCATTTTCTGCTGCGGCTTTCGTCTTCATGCCTAATTCCTTGATAAAAATTGGTAGCTCGCCGTGCGATTTTTGCCCTGCGACCGGCGTCGGCTTAGAATGGCCGTGTCCCTCGATGATACGGTCGCGACGGCGACGGAATCGCCGCTTCAGTCATCTCGTCGGGAATATAACTGTGGGCAGTGCTGATCAAACTGCTTTGCGCAACTTCAAACTGCTTTGCACAATTGAAGAATCCGACAAAGCGCGTTGGTGATAACCAACGCCACCACTTCAGTTCGAAATCGCTTGTATCGCGCCTCACCCTTCTCCCTCCGACATTTGCAGCGGGAGTGACAAGCACAGATTCACCTGTTGGCGAATTAAGGCATGACTCCTACTGCGCTTCTCACGCTGTAGGAGTCATCAGCCCTCGCGGGCGGTTACGGGGGGACTCCATCCCAGATATACCACGACAGTATAATGAGCTTCCCGGCCTCGCAAGAGAAATGTGAGGGGGGGGTTGGGTCTCTATAATCCGCCAAGCAGCCCGATCGGCGCGTCAGCATTTCCCGGCCAGCGATGATGTCCGCGGGCATGCCGCATCGTTTTCAAGATGCGGCTCAGGCGCTATTTGTCACGATTGGTTTCGTCCGGCTGGCCGCCGCGCCAACTGCGAAACGTCCCGAACCGCCCCGCGAGCGGCGCTCGTGGTCAAGGCGGCATATGCTTGGAGAGCGGGTGAAATCAAACGCTCGCGCGCTGGTTGCCATGATGCTGGGCCGAGCGCCTCCATCTCCGTTCGGCGTTGAGTCAGCATATCGTCTGGCAGCGCAACCCGGAGAATCCGGTGTGGAATGTCGATTTCAATTTGATCACCATCTCTCAGCAGCCCGATAGCTCCGCCCTCGGCTGCTTCTGGTGAGACGTGACCGATTGAAAGGCCCGCCGTACCACCGGAGAATCGTCCATCCGTTATCAATGCACAAACTTTTCCAAGGCCCTTAGATTTGAGATAGCTGGTCGGATACAACATCTCTTGCATGCCGGGACCGCCTTTGGGCCCCTCGTAGCGAATCACGACAACATCGCCTGGGTTGATTTGATCGCCCAGTATCGCCTCGACAGCGGCTTCCTGGCTTTCAAAGATGCGCGCGGGGCCGGTGAAGACGAGCACCGATGGATCGACACCAGCCGTTTTGACGATGGCGCCGTCGATCGCAATATTACCCGCGAGAACGGCTAGGCCGCCGTCAGGACTGAACGCGTGCGCCAGATTTCGGATTACGCCGTGCTCGCGAGCGAGATCGAGAGTCGCGTAACGCCTGGATTGGCTAAATGCCTCCGTGGTGCGAACGCCGCCAGGTGATGCAGCGAAAAGTGTTGTCGCGGTGTCGCCGGGCTCTCGCCCAGGCGCGGCGACGTCCCACCGGGAAAGTGCAGCCTCTAAACTGGCGGCATGAACGGTCGGAACGTTAGCATGGATCAGGCCGGCGCGGTCCAGCTCCCCTAAAATGGCCATGACGCCACCCGCACGATGCACATCCTCCATATGCACATCAGCCTTGGATGGCGCGACCTTGCATAGATTTGGCACGCGACGTGAAAGCCGGTCTATGTCCGCCATGGTGAAGGGTACGTCGCCTTCCTGCGCGGCGGCGAGCAAGTGCAGCACTGTGTTGGTCGAGCCGCCCATGGCAATATCGAGAGACATCGCATTTTCGAATGCCTCAAAACGCGCGATGCTTCGCGGCAAGACGCTGCTATCGTTCTGCTCGTACCAGCGACGGGCGAGGTCCACGATCGTCCAGCCTGCTTCGACAAACAGCTCGCGGCGGTCGGCGTGGGTGGCAACGAGAGTCCCGTTCCCCGGTAAGGATAGGCCGAGTGCTTCTGTCAAACAATTCATCGAATTGGCGGTGAACATCCCCGAGCATGAACCGCAGGTCGGACAGGCGGAGCGTTCCAGTGCCGCGACTTCGGCTTCCGACACATTCGGATCGGCCGCGGCAACCATTGCTGTGATCAAATCGACAGAACTCGTCTTCGTTCCATGAACCACCTTGCCCGCCTCCATCGGACCGCCGGAGACAAAGATAGCGGGAATATTCAGGCGCATCGCGGCCATCAGCATGCCGGGCGTGATCTTGTCGCAATTGCTGATACAGACAATCGCATCAGCGCAATGGGCATTGACCATATACTCGACCGAGTCCGCGATCAGCTCTCGAGAAGGGAGACTGTACAGCATACCCGAATGCCCCATGGCGATACCATCATCCACGGCGATCGTGTTGAACTCTTTGGCAACACCACCAGCCGCTTCTATCTCTCGCGCGACAAGTTGGCCAAGCTCCTTCAGATGTACATGGCCTGGAACAAATTGCGTAAAGGAGTTGGCAATCGCAATAATCGGCTTGCCAAAATCTCCATCTCGCATGCCGGTGGCACGCCACAGGCTACGTGCGCCGGCCATGTTAGGACCATGGGTGGTTGTGCGGGAGCGGTATGCAGGCATCTCTTATTCCCATTACTGAAGGAAGATTGCGGAAAGCTGTTTTGTATCTCAGTTCGGAACGAAATATTGTCGGCAATCCCCGTTTGATTATCATGTGTTATATGAATTTTAGCTAGGTCAGCATCTAATGAGTCCCTGACAAACTACGATCACGCTCATGACGACGTGCGACCCAGATGAAAAACGGAATCGCGCCAAGTTCTGTGATCACGCAAAATCCAATCGCGGCGGCAATCGAATGATCGTAGAGAATGCCGATTGCAGCACTTCCGAGAAACCACGCGATCCCATACCCGGCGGTGAACACTCCAAAAGCAGATGCTCGGCGGGCCGGCGACACCATCGGCGCAACGGCGGCGGGAATCATCGACTCCTGAACGCCCATACCAAGTCCCCAGATCGCGACACCCAGAAGTGCTACCCAGAAACCGCCCAGGAACACGAGGGGCGCAAAAAGCGCCGATATCAGTGTCAATATGATCAGCACGCGAAAGCCATACCGATCGAACATTCGCCCGGAAATGAGCGAGCCGGTGCCGCTAACGCCCATCGCAACGGCGTAAAACACCGCAATCCACTGGCCTGGGGCAACATGCGACTTGCTGAAATGATAAGCGATTAAGGGATAGTCAGCAAAGCCAACACCCGCAAAGGCCGCACCGGCAAGATAGACCCAATAGACGATTGGCAGGGTCCTGCCTTCCGCACGGATTGTAGAACTTTCGAGATCCTGAGGGCGCGGATATAGCAACCGGGCAAGGCCGACGATGGCGAGATTGATGACGGCGGGTATTAAGAGGACCGCAAATGCGAGATGATAGCTTCCCTTCCAGGCCAAAACAGCAGCGACGAGGAGCGGGCCAAACAGAGCACCGAACTGATCCATTGCTTCGTGAATACCGAATACCCAGCCATACCCCCCGACCTCCTTTGCCGCATGGGATAGCATGACATCACGCGGCGGGTTCCTGATCGCTTTGCCTACGCGCTCCAGGATGATCAACACGGCCGCAGCCGGCCAGCTCCCGGTCAGCGCGAGGGCCGGAACAGAGGCCATCTGCACCACATAGCCGCATATCGTAATCGGCCAGAACTTTCCTGTCATGTCCGCGGCACGACCGCTCACCAAGCGTAGGCCGTAACCAACCATTTCTCCAAAGCCGGTGACAATGCCAACGACTGTAGCGCTTGCCCCCAGCAGAGCGAGATAAGGACCAAGGACGCTTCGCGCTCCCTCATAGGTGAAGTCTGCGAAGAAGCTCAGAATGCCGATAAGGAGAACGAACCGCAAAGCAATGCGGCTCTTTCCCAAAGTGGGCGCGTCGGATATTGCCAAGATTTTCTCGGTCATTGTCTGAAGGTAGTGGCGCCACCGGAGCCAAGACCGGCGCCGCCACAGAGCTGCCAACCGTCACTATTCATAAGATCGCCCCCTTCTTCAGTCGGCTTCGGGTTAGTCACATTTTAGATCAGGTGATTTATGCTCGTGCAGTTGTCGACTCCGTATGACTCTCCGCCTCTTCCGCGAGCCTTTGCCGGTTGGCTGCTTCTCGATGCATCGAAGCTAAAGCGTGTTCTTTCGACCCCGAGAGGTGCGATGCCCATAGCTGCGATCGTATCACGACGTGCCGGCTGTCCCACCACGTCTCTAATGTCACCATGACATGCCAACTCCCCCTCACGGCAACATACTCCACGTGGCAGACTTCGAGCACAACAGTGTGTTGTGGCGATGTCAGGCTATAGCGATGACGTCGACAAGTAACATCGCCGATCTTCCACGTCGTTGCCTCCGAGTCAGGTTGTGTCGTCGCGCGTATGATCTGCCATGCTTGCAGATATTGACGGTCCCCGATGCGTTTCATAACTCAGCTCCAACCGCATTCTTGAATGCGCCGGGACACCAAAATCCACTTGACGACGCGAAGGCTCCACCCTCTCATTTTCATACGCGTTGCAGGGCATTCCCGCAATTAATATCTAGAAAACCTCTTTTCATTTCATGATGCACATCGCCCAGACCCGCCGGGAGTCGACATGCTCGAACATCGTCGAGGGTTTTTGATCGTAGAGCGTAAGACCAAATCGCTGATAGACGCGCGCGACTTGCTGTGGCCGAACAGTGATGATCTCGCCATAATAATGATCAATGCCGTGTAATCGAAGTTCGCGTTCGAACGTCATCCAGAGTCGCTGTGCCACAAAGCGACCGCGGTAAGCTGCCTGCACGCCAAAGTGCATATGCACTGCTGTCGAAGGACGGTGTACACGCTCCCGCCAACTGCGAAAAAACAACCATTGTAAAAATTGCTTATCTTTCAAAGATGCCGCGTTGTCCCGGAGGACGCTTGCGGTAAGCAGCCGGTATAAGGCGTAGCTTCCGCTCACGGCTTGTTGCCCGCAATAGCGGAAGCCGGGTGCGGCCGTCAGATAGCCCACAATCTCCCCGTCATATTCAGCGACGAATGTCCATTCGGGATATTGGTCCAAATACGGGTCGATAAAGATCGATGCATAGAGATTGCGATCGCTGAAAGCCCCATCGATTGGATCCCCGAGATATCCATTGTCGCAGCATAGCTGTCTCACTCTTTCGCGATCCGCATGCCGATAGCAGCGAATCAAAGCCTCCTCTCTCTTCGCTGAGAAGGCGTGCCCCCTGGAAATGTCTGAGCTGAGGTCGTTCATCGACACCCCTCTGTAAGCCCTTTGGGTAATCCTTCGACTCAGTTCACTCCATGACGATGAAAAATGTAAGCTGGAGCGCTCAGATAGTCTTAGAGTCTGATCGGGATCATTTTGTTGTTTTACATATTCTTCTTAGCATGAAGCGGACGGATGCCCAGCGCAGGAATGCGAGGGCATTTTTGTTCAGGCATTCCCAATCTTTTGCCAGGCGGCGGCAGCGGTTGAGCCAGCCAATGGTTCGTTCCACCACCCACCGTCTTGGGAGAACGGCAAAACCTTTCACGGCGTCCGACCGTTTAACGATTTCAACTTTGATTTTTCGCCGGACACGCCGCAAGGCTTCACGAAACTTTGGCCCCTGATAACCGGCATCGGCATAGAGCAGCCGCAGCAGCGAACGGTCTTTGAGTAACCTCTCCATCAATAGAATGCCGCCGTCGCGGTCTTGGATGTTGGCCGCATGAAGCATCGCCAAAAGCAATAATCCCTGCGTATCTACAAGAAGATGCCGCTTCTTGCCCTTGATCTTCTTGCCCGCGTCATAGCCCGGCGGATCAATGCAGACCCCCCTTTTTCAGCGCTCTTTACACTTTGGCTATCGATGATCGCCGCCGTCGGTTCGGCATCTCGACCCGCCAGTTCCCGGCAGCGAACATACAGCGCCTGATGCAGCCGAGAGAGCGTCCGGTCGTCATCCCAGCGCCGAAAGTAATCATGCAAAGTCGTGCTCGGCGGTAAATCTTTCGGAATGGCCCGCCACTGGCAACCGGTACTCAAAATATACATCAGACCGTTCACAACTTCACGCACGTCCACCGTCCGCTTGTTGCCACCGCGCTTGGCCGCAGGAATCAGCGGCTCAACCAGCGCCCATTCAGCGTCCGTCAGGTCACTCGGGTACCGCAATTTGCCACGCTCGTAACCAACACGATTGTTGTTCGTCCACATCTCTATGCTCACCCCGAATCGGACAGAAGCATCGAATCATAACCGACTCCGTTGATTCAAGATGTTTTCGAACAGACACTTAGGCAATTTGAATGAGGCCGCACAGAAGCACGTCTATTGATTGCAAGCAGGCTTCGTGGATTCGAGAATGCAGGGATCGATGGACATCGACGCACTAACTGTGTGAATCTCCTGAAGCCAATCGTGCCTGGCGATCTAATGCCGGCGACACGAAGGGCGACCGATATAGGGCTGCCTTTCCGAGTTCTCGCTCGATTTCGAGTAATCGGTTATATTTGGCAGCCCGCTCACCGCGACAGACCGAACCTGCCTTAATTTGCCCGGCACCTGTTGCAACGCTCAAGTCGGCAATAAATGTGTCTTCGGTTTCCCCCGATCTCCCAGAGATGATCGCACGCCAACCGGCATTATGGCACATCGCCACTGCGGCAAGTGTTTCTGTCACTGTGCCGATCTGGTTTGGCTTGATCAGCGCAGCGTTTCCGGCTTTCTCGTGGATACCTTGTTGGATCAGGAGCCGATGGGTGACATATGCATCGTCGCCGACGATCTGCAATTCGTCGCCGAGCTGCTCGGTGACGGATTTGAAACCACCCCAATCATGTTCCCCGAAACCATCTTCGATGGAAACGATCGGATAATCCTTGTGCCAGTTCTGATAAAGTTCGAGCAATTCCTGGCTTGACAATTTGCCAACACCGGAACGCCAAAGGTCATAGCCAGCTTTGATTTCAAATGAAGTGGCTGCCACATCGAGCGCGATGGATACATCGGTTCCCGGCCGCAATCCCGCAGCCTGGATCGCAGACATGATCATGTCCAGTGCGGCCTCGTTGCTGGATAGAGGTGGCTCGAATCCACCTGCATCTCCAGTGGCTGTCGGCATCGCGGTCGCACGAAGGATATCCTTCATGGCGTGGAACACTGCGACACCATATCTGAGGGCCTCGGAGAAAGTCGGGGCCCCGTGTGGTACAATCATGAATTCTTGAATGTCCAAGGAATTCTCGGCGTGAGCTCCGCCGCTGATGATATTCATCATTGGTACGGGCAAGACGTACCGGGAGTCCGGCGAAAGGGCCTTGTACAGAGGGCGATTGGCCGAGGCTGCTGCCGCTCGAGCCACTGCCATCGACACACCGAGCAGGGCATTTGCGCCGAGATTTGCTTTATTCCAAGTGCCATCGGCATCCTTCATAGCGGCATCGATCGATTCTTGGTACTTCGCGTCCATTCCTCTCAAAATAGGACATAATTTCTCTACTACATTTGCAGCAGCCTTCCTCACGCCCATCCCGGCGTACCTGTTTGCGTCGCCGTCTCTCAGATCGAGCGCCTCGTGCGTGCCGACAGAGGTTCCGGATGGAACTGACGCTGTGGCACGTGTTCCATCCTTCAATCGGATCATCACGCGAAGGGTCGGCTTCCCGCGCGAGTCGATAATTTCCATCGCGTCCAGTTCGGATATCGCGGTCTTCGTCATGCCGAACTCTTATGCGCTGTTGCCGGGAAGTCCACGACGTTTCGTTGATCTCCCGAAGCCTCGCGCCGGCGCAAGGAGGTTTCGTAGCTGTCGATATATTCTCGAGTCCGCGGCACAGCATCGATCGCCTTAGCGATTTGAATCTGGAAGACCATCAGCCCGCCATGCCGGAAGCTCATCTCGCAAGCCGCTAGATAGAACTCCCACATCCGGCAAAATGTTTCATCGTAGATTTTTTTGATCTCTTCCCGCTTGGCTGTGAACCGATCAAGCCATGCTTGTAGCGTGTCCGCATAATGAAATCGCAGGATTTCGATATCGGTGATCCAAAGCCCGGCCTTTTCAATGTGGGGGATTACCTCCGACAGGGAGGGAATATACCCGCCAGGGAAGATATATTTGCGGATCCATGCATTTGTGGGGCCTGGCACTCCTTTTTGCCCGATCGAATGCAGGAGGGCCACGCCATCATTCGTTAAAAGCCGCGCCACTGTCTCGAAAAATGTCCCATATTGCTCCGCGCCGACGTGCTCGAACATACCGACGGACACGATCCGGTCGAACTGTTCCTGAACGTCTCGGTAATCCTGTAACCGGAATTCAACACGATCCGCCAACCCGTTCTCCTGCGCGCGCTGACTGGCCACGCCAAGCTGCTCTGAGGACAGTGTGACGCCTGTGACGTGGCCCGCGCCCTGTCGCGCCATCGCCATAGCGAGCCCACCCCAGCCGGACCCGATATCGAGAACACGCTGTCCGTCTTCCAGCAAAAGCTTTGCCGCGATATGTTCCTTTTTTGCCCGCTGCGCGTCGTCGAGGGAGAGTCCCGGCTGCCTGAAATATGCACAGGAATATTGCATGTCCTCGTCGAGGAACAGGCGATAAAGTGTGTTCGACAAGTCATAGTGGTGGGCAACGTTTTGCCGGGATCTGCGCCTCGAATTGCGGCCTTGAACCAAGCGCATCCAAGCGTTCGCTATCTTCCGCCAGATCTTGTTGCGATGGGTCTGTTCGAAGGCCGCCTGGTTGCGGCCGCAAAGTTCCAGGAAGTCCTGCAGGGTGCCATGCTCAATCGTAAGATCCCCATGCATGTAGAGTTCACCCACCTGGAAATCCGGGTTCAGTGCCAGCTTCCAGAGAGACCGTTTGTCTGTGAGGTGGATGGTCACGTTAAGGGGAGGCTCATTCGAGCTGTTCGTTCCAAACGCGCCATATAGCCGGCCACCACAGCGGATGGTCAGCTCTCCGACCTGGATGATTTTCACCAAGAGCCGCTTCAACATCACCTACCCCTCGTCGACGGGCAGGCTACCATGTCATTTGGACACAGGCTCCCACCGCATGATCAATGCAGTAGGAGTCATCAGCCCTCGCGGGCGGTTACGGGGAGACTCCATTCCCGGTATTTGTCCAATCCAAGCATACGGATTTGAACTGGTCAATCTGGAATGCTATGAGCCGTGCGCACGAGGTCAGGGGTTGTCCTGCAAAAAGCGCTTGATCGCTTTCCGCGAAGCGAATAAGTGAAGTGCAACACAGATTCGGGATGGAGTCCCCCCGTAACCGCCCGCGAGGGCTGATGACTCCTACTACGCGAAAGCGTGGTGGGGTCGGCTGTCTAAACCCGCCGCTAGGCGGGTTTTTTTATCCTCGCCCCTTCCGCGCCGTGACGTAGAGAAGGAGGGGGATATGCCGTGGAGGCAAGAAAGCGGTTCGAAGCGCGGTGGGGCCGCTCTCGCGACCTCACGACATCAAGCCGTCAGCACAGGGTGCCGGGCGCCCTGGGGCGCCCACTGGGCGGGTTTGACGTCCCTGAGACAAGGAGCTTCCTGTGCTCACTCCAGCTCCACTGCGACGCTCTGGAATGGGCGGGTGCCATGACCGATTCCTCGCTCGGCATTTGGCTCACGGCGCAGGTCACATTCACCGAGCTGATCAGCGCAACAGCAGGCCTCGACGCTGGTAGCCGGCGCCATGGGGCAAGTTCCGTGATGTGGGGCGCCGCGGCTGCATTGCTGGATTTTGGTCTGATCGGAATCGGCCTGTTGGGCTTGGCCTTCTCCATACCCAAAGGATTTGATCCCCCGCTCGCAATGTTTCTGCTCTACTTCGCGGGCATCCGTCTGGCGATTAAATCCCAGGCTCAACACAACGCGGAGCGCACCCGTTCCGCCCCACTGCCGTTTGTCCCAAGATTCCCTTCTTTGCCGGTCACCAGACTTGGCTTTGCTGCGGGATTTTGGGTGCTGATGGGCGACGGCCCGGTACTGCTCGCCGTCTGGCTTGCCATTAGTCTGGGGTTCGGGTGGCGAAGCGCGACTTTGGGTGCCCTCTTCGGCGTCATCTTGGTCCTCTTTCTGATGCTACAAACCAAAGAGATCGGGTTGTCGAAGAGAACAAGGCCTTCGGCCTTCTCGTCTTTCGCTGGCGGCGTCGTCATGGGCTACGGCGTATATTATTTCCTCCACTTCCCCAATCTTGGCCATCATTGAACAACACATCATCTACACCCTTCTTAACGCCTTATCGGCGCCGGTCCCGGCCGATGGATTCAGAGGATTGCTATGTTCAAATTTGATGATAATCGAGATAAGATTGTGCACTACGCGCACAAAAAGCCCGCTGCGAAAGCCGCATCACGTGAGGAGTTCGAGAAGCGGCTCTGCCAAGTCGCGGACCTCCTGAATCTGATCACATTGAGCATCGCAATTTTCCGTCTTGTTGTATTGACCGCACCCTCCTTGACCTCCGTGGCATCCGTCGGAGACATGTCAAATTTCCCCAAGCCTTCGCTTGGTTGGATACAAAAGATCGCTGTCCCCGCGCGGCAAATTGCTGGACCATTTTCCGCGCCTGGCCAAGCCTGCGAATTGGACCTTGCGACGATGACGAGGCATGATGGCACGCTGACGGTTTCAGGGATTCGCCCCGAAGGGATCATGCTGATTTGGACAGGAGGACAAACGGCGCCGGGAAACGCTGACTGCGGCAGTCATGCTCAGATTCTTATCCCGGAGGCGAACTATACGCGGTTAATTACTGCCGAGACGCCGGCTTATGTGCGTTAACCAGGATACAATAAGGCCTGACGTGCCGCGTTTGATCGCACAGATTTACTAGGGTCAGGACCCATTAATTTCTTGCGTCGACGCGGCTTGGTGTGATTCTGGAGATGGCGGAGGTTTCTTTGCCATGTCTGATTTATTTCTGTTGAGTGAGCGCCAGATGGCGCGGATATCGCCGTTTTTTCCGCTGTCGCACGGCGTGCCACGAGTTGATGACCAGCGGGTGATCAGCGGGATTATTTACGTCATTAAGCATGGGCTGCAATGGAAGGACGCGCCAAGGGCTTATGGCCCGCACAAGACCTTGTACAATCGCTTTGTACGTTGGAGCTTGCTCGGCGTGTTCGACCGCATCTTCGTGGCACTGGCCACGCAAGGCGGTAAAAGGATATTCTCTATTCCTCCCGCACGCGAATCGTCACGGATTATTACATGCAATCGCATAAGCTCAAGGAAGAACTTTACAGCGCTCTCCGCCGCATACCGGAAAATGAACTGACCGACGCTGAACGTCACAGGAAGGAAGAACTCGCGGCCTTGCCGGACATCAATATCATGCAGTTGATATACCGGCAGAAGCCATACGAAGGCGATGCAAAGGATTTCGAGTTCAGCAGGCTTTCAATGAGAGAGCATTGGAGGACGGGATACCACGATACACGCACGACGCTTCATCACAAGGACTGGCTGCAGATGACAGAGGTCGGAAACGGAATCCGAACTCATGATATCCACCGGGTGCATGAATAGCGGATGCCGGGGTACCAATCACTTAGGGCGGAGAGTTCTTCCGGCCTCCCTAACCCCGTTCGACGACCGACAAATGAACGCCGACTGAAACGCAGTGGAGACACAAAGGGCTTAATCCGACGAGGCGGCATGAGTCCTTTCGTGTCTTTGCCCGCCCCAATGGGCTGCGCGGCCGGCCGTGCGCGCGGGATCCGAGGCGCAATCGCTAAAGCTGACCTCTTCATCGTGAAGGAGTAGCCGCGCAGCCTCGCCGAAGCTGGTCCATATCTCTTCGGACACCTCATACAGTCCAGTAACGACGCGCTCCACCTCACGCATATTCCTGGCTGACTTGTCGCTCTCGACCTTATCCGTATCGGCTGTAAATAGGGTGGGTTGCATCGCGGCGAGATTGATCTGCATCAGCTCCTGCCCCAACTCCATTTCGCGTCTCGCCGCGGCAACCATACCGCGGAATATTCGTTCGTTGGCGTGCACCATCCTTACGGCGCTGTGCTGCCAATAGCGCATAAAGGAGTCCGGTTCTAACCTCACTGCGGTCCAGTCAGTCGTTGTCTTATGGGCGTTTCCAGTTGTTCGGCTCATGGCCAAGTTCCTCTTGCTGGGACGGGGAAAGACTCTACTGCCGCGCGGTATAATCCGCACGTCAAGATCCAAGGCTGAACAGAAGTTAATTATCCAATAATCGCCAGATCAGAAACTGTCCGCGGTCCTCTTGCTGACTAAGCGGGAGCGTGAATTTGAAGACGCCTTCCGAAAGAACCTTGTACAAACCTCCAGAACCTTATAATTGAGGAGCAACATAATCGGGATGGAGTCCCCCCGTAACCGCCCGCATGGGCTGATGACTCCTACGGCGCGAAGGCGCGGTGGGAATGCTCGTCCAAACTCACCGCGTGGTGGGTTTTTTTGTGCTCATCACTCGGCGCTAGATGACTGCCATGCGGAGGAGGGCACGTGGGAACACGAGAGACGCACGGGGCATTTGCGTGACGATTCCCCCGACATTCGGAATGACGATCGTCTGCGAGGTGACCTTCGCGGCGCTTCTTGGTTCGACCCCCTCGGTTGAATCGGGGAGCCGGCGCTTTGGATGGCAAAGCATGGCACTCGGCTCCGCCGTGGCCACAATGGACTTGGCGTTTCTAGGCCTGGCATTCTACTTCTCCGCGTTGCGGCTGCCAAAGAATGCTATCGGGCCACTGACCGTCTTTCTCCTCTTTTTTGCGGGAACCTTTTTAGCCAAGAAATCATCTCTTAGTTTCAGGGAAGAGCAGAAGCGTACCGAGCCAGATGTGTTTTCTCGGCGGATCAAATCACTTCCGCTGACCAAAGATGGGTTCTCCTTCGCATTCTGGCCCATGATGGCTCTCGGGTTGCCAATTCCCATCGTCTGGCTTGCCATCAGTTTGATACAAGGGTGGCAGTCCGCGACCCTGGGTGTTTTCCTGGGCGCAAGCGCTATGGGCTTCTGGGCTCACCAAGCCAAGCTCATGGGGTTTCAGGCTCGACCATCCTCATTGTATTCGCTATCCGCCGGCATCGTGCTGGCCTATGCGGCATTTTTCTTCCGAACAGTCATAGGATGATGTTGATTCGGCAATAATGGCCGTGTGTTAGGGTAGCGTGTCACTGACGATCCTGCCGTTCCGTAAGGTCACTTGGCGGTCCATCCGGGCGGCGAGGGATGGATTATGAGTAGCGACCAGCATCGCCACATTTTCGGACTGCACCACACGCAAGAGTTCATCGAATACGATATTTGCGATTCCAACATCAAGATTACCCGTTGGCTCATCGGCCAGCAGAAGCATCGGGCGGTTCGCCAATGCGCGCGCGATGGCGACGCGCTGCTGCTCTCCGCCCGAAAGCTTGCCTGGCGGGCGCATCGCACTTCCGGCCAGACCGAATTTCTCTAATAGTTCGATCGAACGCTTATTCGCCACCGCCTCGGGTACGCCAGCGATCATCTGCGGTATGGTCACGTTTTCGATTGCCGTGAACTCGGCGAGCAGATGATGGAACTGGTAGACGAAGCCGATCTTGCGGAGGCGGATCTCGCTACGTGCATTGTCGGAAAGTTCACCCACGTCACGGCCATCGATGATCACTCGTCCACCATCAGGTTTCTCCAGCAGTCCTGAGAGATGTAGTAGCGTGGATTTTCCTGACCCCGACTGAGCAAGTAGCGCGACTGTTTCACCTGAATGTAATGTGAGGCTGGCGCCGTCTAAAATAATGAGTGCGTCATCGCCTGATTTGTAAACGCGCCGGATAGCTTCCAGTTGGAGAAGTATTCCAGTCACTGTGTTATCGTCTCCACGGGCCGAATTTCTCGACCATCACATAGGAATTACCTGCTAAATCCACTCTTGCTGAGAATACCGACCACGTCCATGAGACGTAAAGCGAGAGCGGAGAGGTTGAATGGCAAATGCGTTCTCGATGTTGAGAAGCCCGTCGCGAAGGCTCTAAGAGCATCGGCTGACGACAGAAGAGTGGGCTCGCTCATGGAATGCATGTGGCCACCGCCATAGCGAATGCCTGGATCGAGAAAAACGCCGCTCAGCGTCAAATGGTCTTTCTGCCCAAAGGATATGCGCTGAGGTGCTCCGAGACCTGATTGTGCTTCCAGATATGCGGACCGATAAAACGGGTAGAGTGTGGCACGGCGCTCGCGGATGCCATGAATGACGACGTCAGGAACGGTCCAATAGACCCGCAAAGACAGGATAAGGCTCATCTCCATCAGATGCAGGAAATTGTAACGGGCGAGCTTCCGGCGCCCGTCTTTACCCATGAGCTTATCGAACGGCACCCCCATCTTTCGAAGCGACTTGATATAGTGATTGAATGTTCCTGGCGTTATTCCATCAGCAAAGCCGAGATTCTCCAGCACGAGCAGCGTTTGCCCGTGAGACAAGGTAAAGCCGAGTTCCGGTGGTAACGCTTCATCATCAGGAACGACAGCCGTGCTCTTAGATTTTTTTGCTGTCCTCAACGCACCTCTCCCATTAGGTCTGGCCTCGCTTCTCGCCGGCGAGCGATCTCGCAATGCGGAAAACGCCGCCGGATCGTCGAGTGCGGATCGTGGAGTCAGACCACAGCATGATATGCTATATGTCCCCCAAGCAACAGCAAGTGCAAGCACCTACCGATCATTGACGGCCTTAGGGCTGCTTCCTATATATCATGGCATAGGGATGGAGTCCCCTAAAACCGCTCCTTCGGGGAGCTGATGACTCCTGCGGTGTGTTGCACACGGCGGGAGCGGCTACCCAAATTCTCCGCGCCGGCCTGAAGCTATGAATTGGAGGCGGCGGCTGTGATACTTAATCATTCATTTTGGCCAATATTCGTAAGCATCGTGATATGCAGGGGGGCGGCGGTCCTGTTTCGTCGTGCCGCCCGCGCTAGGTTCCTGGTCACGCGCGCCGACCCAATACCCGTGAAGGGGAAGTCTCCATCCTAGTGGTGTAAATTATGCCAACATAACGCCGATCGCAATAATTTGGTCTGGCGGGTCTATTGCTAATTTTGAGCGGGAGTTCATCGTGAGAAGTTCGATTCAGTCCATCAAGGCCCTGGAGATTCTCGATTCACGCGGCAACCCAACTTTGAAGGTAACCGTCGAACTTCAAGACGGCATAAAAGGCGTTGCCAAAGTTCCTTCGGGGGCATCGACCGGTAAACACGAGGCGAGAGAGCTTCGAGACAACACGGATACGCTAAGCGCGAAAGCTCGATTTGGGGGCAAAGGTGTCCGGCGAGCCATCGCGTCCGTCGAGAGCGAGATATCTCGCTTTCTCCACCTCGCTGACGTTACGCGCCAGAGAGAGATCGATCAGGGCCTTGTTGAGCTGGACGGAACGCCGGATAAATCCCGATTAGGTGCAAACGCGATTGTAGGTGTCTCCATGGCTGTCGCGGCTGCAGCCGCGAAGGCCAGAAGACTTCCGCTCTACGCTTATCTCGGCGGGCCAAATGCCCACTGGCTTCCAGTGCCGCAGATGAATGTCATCAACGGCGGAGCACATGCAAACAATTCTCTCGACTTCCAGGAATTCATGATCGTACCGCACGGTGCTTCTTGTTTTGCCGAATCACTGCGCTATGGCGCTGAGACCTATCATGCCCTCAAGGCTGTTCTGAAAACGGCGGGCTACGCTACCGCGGTGGGAGATGAAGGGGGATTTGCACCGGACCTCAGAAGCAATCAAGAAGCGTGCGATTTGATCGTCAAGGCGATTGAGGAGGCTGGTTTTCGGCCCGGACCGGATGTCGCTATCGCCCTTGATCCCGCGGCCTCATCCTTCGGTGGCAGCAGAGGTTATGATCTCAAAAAATCGGGCGAAGGTCTCAAATCCAGCGATCAGCTTACGGGTTTGTTTTCTGAATGGATCGACGATTATCCTATTGTCTCGATTGAAGATGGGCTCGGCGAGGATGACTGGGCGGGCTTCAAAGAACACACCGCGAAACTGGGCGGCCGCATCCAGATCGTGGGAGACGACATCTATGTCACCAATACCGACTTCATTCGGCGGGGAATTGCCGAGCAAACCACGAATGCCGTGTTGATCAAGCTCAACCAGATTGGAACGGTGAGCGAGACCATCGATGCCGTTGAACTCTGCCGTTCTGCCGGATGGAGCTACATTGTCTCGCACCGGTCCGGTGAAACCGATGATACCTTCATGGCGGACTTCACTGTTGCGATGGGCGGCAGACAAATCAAAGCTGGAGCGCCGTGCCGCGGGGAACGTGTCGCAAAATATAACCGGCTTCTCGAGATCGAGTATGAGTTGGGCTCAATTGCTCGTTTTGGCAGTCCCTATCAAACTAACGTCGAAAGCGTGATTCCTCTGAAAGCATCAACGATCTAAAGTGTCTGGAAAATTCGTTGTACAGTCCGAAAGCTACAGACTCTGGATTCGTCTTGGAACAGAGGGCGGAACCCATGGAATGTGAAACCAGAGCACCCGATTAAACGTCAAATGCTCTGGGTCCACGACATCAAATGGAAGACCGAATGTCTAGGCCGGTGGAAGCGAGATTAGCCGAAGGCTGGCGCACGGGGGCCTTGCGAGAAATCCAACCCGTCCAACATCGCATAGGCAGTGGCATCTCGTGTAGCGAGAGGCTTCAACCCGAAGCGCGCATTGATGAAGGCCAGCACGGAGGTGGTGTCACCAAATTTATGGTCGACATAGCCACGCCTTGCATAGGGACTGACCAGGAGCGTCGGGATGCGTGTGCCGCAACCATACTCATCCGGCTGGGGCGGGGCTACATGGTCCCAGAATCCGCCACCTTCGTCGTAAGTGATGATGACGGCGGTGCGGCTCCAGGCCGAACTCTGCGCCAAAGTGGATAGAATGCCCATAACCCAGCTCTCACCCCATTGCGGCGCGGACACCGAAGGGTGCTCCTCATGAATGCCGACCGCCTTAATGAAACTGACCTGCGGCAGCTTGTTGCTTTTCAGATCTTCATCGAAATCCTCAACATCACGCATATGCCCGGAGCGGACATTATCGCCCCATGTCGGATAAAATTGAAACGGATTACGGTGCGGCACATAGTCATTGCTGTTATCGATAATAGCCGAACCATCGCCTGGGCCAAAGGCATCTTTTAACGCCCAGGATTTTACGCCGTTCCAACCCTCATTATACCAGGCCCAGGAGATACCAGCCGCGTTCAGCCGGTCGGCGATCGAGGGATAGGTCTGTTCTTCGGGCGGCGGAGCGATCTTGAGGCTGGCGAAATCGGCGTCGGTTGGACCCAGCAGCGGCGGGAGATCGTTAATGAGAATACCCTTAGCGTCGTATGGCGGGTCAGAAAGCGCCAGCGTCTGTGAAATCTTCAGCTTGTCCGGCGCAGCTTTCCATTGTGCGCTGCGCCCGGCAGCGAGATAGAGCGCGTTACCGGTGGAACCGCCTGACATGGCTTGGAAGAAATTATCGAACAATACATACTCGTCAGCTAGACCGTGGTAATGCCGCAAATCTTCACGTTCGTAATAACCAAGTACAGCGCCGGAAGGTTTAGAAAGCTCGAAGGCCAGTTGCACTTCGTCCTGTTTCAGCATCGCGGGCGACGATGGAGGGGCCTTCGGGTTCTTCAGCGCCAGCGCCACGAACTGATCCATCTTGCCGCTATCCACTTGAGCGAACATGCGGTGGAAGTTATGCGCCGGATCCCAAGGAACATTTTGGCCGGCAGGAATGTATGGCGCTAAATGGAAAGGCTTATTTTCCAGAATGGCATTGAAGAAGCCGGGAATATCCGCGGGTACAGGTAGGTAATCATAGGCAGCTCCCCCCGGCGTTTTCTGCAAATTGATAAATTTTGGATCAAGAACCCCTTCCGCATTTAGCAGGTTGTCGACTTTTCTTCCCCCGCGCGGGTTGCGGTACGTACCAAAATAATGATCGAAGCTGCGATTTTCCTGATAGATCACCACGACATGCTCGATCTTTTCGCGTAAGCCTTGTAAGTCCGGAGCGCCCTCGGCCGCCCAAGCAGGCTTGGTCAAGGCCGTCGCAGCCACAAGGCTGCCTGTGCCGCGCAGGAAACCTCGCCGGCTTTGTACTATTTTGGTCATTGCTTGTTGTCTCCTAGGTTCGATTAGAAGCCGCGCCGCTTTGTGCATGTATTGGCGCTAGACTAGCTTATGCGGATAAGAAAAGACCTAGGACAAGCAAAGAAGTTTTATCATTTTATGACAATAAGTCGTTGGCAAGATGAGCGAGCATGATGTAGCTCCAATATGTTGCGCGTTAGTTCTGATGAACGCCGCGAAACGTCAACATACCATAAACTCTGGAGCGATCTCGATTTTATCATTCAGAATTTGTTCTTGAAAAGCTACGAAGTGGAGTACGTCCGAGAGCTTCGTCGCCATGAATTTAGCATATCGGCAAATGATTCTGGAGGATACCCATAAGTGTCAAACAAATTTATCCGGATAAACGGCCTCGTAATTGACCTGGCGTTCCGCAGCAGAAAATTGACCCCGTATAAAGGGGGCTTTGACGTAACGGCAATGTTTCCAGTGATATCGTCCCAAGCGTAGAATCGGGAGTACAGGCCATCGCGGATGGAAATTCCTTTCGGGCTGAGTCTCATCTCAACTAATCCTGGGATCGCGCGGGGAAGGACATTCGCAATCAACACTCCGAAAAACAGATTGCCACTCTGGCTTTCCCGTAGTGTTATGAGATTGAGTCCGTGCAGACGGTTTAAGAGGACAACCAACGCTACAATAGCGGTTGAGGCGATGACCCATGGCCAAGCCTTACCCCGAAAGACTGCATGGTCGCTCTGATTGACGCCATACTCTTCGACAATTGCCATGGGTGACTTTCCCAAACTAGCGCGTAGCCTTTGCAACAGCATCAGGCAGACCCCTACAAGTGTGAACAGTTCTAAAAGGAGAACTGACCCGTGGATGGGGCACGAGGTCAGTCAATCAGGTTGCGGTGCCGTCTGGCGGGGTAGATTCCGACGAAAAATTCCCATCTTCCAGTGAAGGTCGCTCATGATCTTCGTTTTTGCATGTTATGATCTGAGAAACTCACCAATTCATGGCGCTCACACGGCAGTGCGCGCCACGCCGGCAACCCGAGACAATACGAAGTTACATCTTCCACCGCATCACTCCACCAGACGACATCGAAATGAATCCAGAACAATATTGCGAAGCTTCGGCCTCGCCTTTCTTGAAAAGTTGCCTTGTGGGTGGGCGCACAAGGCCTTGCTTTTTCTCCCTAAACTTGGCGATAACCCGTCAACCCTGACGAAGGATATCAGCTCACTGCCTCGCGCCTTGGTGCCGAGCCGAGCCAAGCTCCGGCAACAAAAAAACCCACCTCGCGGTGGGTTGACGCAAACTCCCACCGCGCTTTAGCAACGCAGTAGGAGTCATTAGCCCTTGCAGGCGGTTACGGGGGGACTCCATCCCGGATATGTCGTCTCAGCTATTCACAATCGGGGCAAATTGCAACCCCTATTTTTGCGTCGCGAAATTTTGGTACACTCCGCTGCCATCTTCGGCAGAAATAGATCACGATCGTCATTCAAAGAATAGCCGTTCCGACTGGCGTTGAGGCGCAGATGCGACTTTAGCGGGAAGTCTTTGGACGGATTTGATCAGGAAGATTTGGGCGGCCAAGCATGCTATGATAAACATCACGGCCACGAGAAACAATGCAGACATTATGACCCTACCTTTTTGGCGTCAAATATAAGGTAGGGGTCATCAGCCTGAAGGCGGTTATACGGCGAACCCCATCGCCACTTATTATGCTGCACAAATCTGAGACGAACTGTCAATCGCTTTTGATTGACGCTCTAATTAAGCTGCCATTCCAAAATGACATGTTGGCAAAAGATGTCCTTCGAGCCTGAGCAAGAGCAGCGCGTTTGCCAGGCCTTGGCGAAACTAAGTGGCCTATGGGAGGCGCACCTGGCGGTGGTGGAACTGATGGCGATCGGCAGTGCGGCCGTGCCCCAGTTGAAGGCTTTCGTCGCGGCGCCAGAGCCAAGCGGCATATTTCAGCCTCGCTGTGAGGCGGTCGGTGTTCTAGGTGCCTTAGGGGCAAAGGATGTCCTCCTTGACCTTCTGAGCCACCCCAGAGACGTCACCAACCCCGTCGAGCAGACAGGAGACGAAGCTGTGTTGAATGCCTGCGCCCGCTGCTTGGAAAAATGGCAAGACGAAGAGGTTTTTGACTGCCTCCTGGCGTCCGGCCACCGGAAACCTTTGGCCGGGATTGTTGAGGCTCTCGGCAACTATGCTCGGCCCGAAGCCATACCTGTGTACGATGCCGCTCTGGCCGAGGATTTTTCCAGAGCTGCGGCAGAGGAGGCTTTTCGCAAGCTCGGCCCTTCCACCATTCCGCACCTGATCTCGCTGAGCCAACTCCGGCTGCCGTCCAGGGGTGAAGAATCGGAATCGAATAAGCGGCTGCGCCGGAGCGCGCTAAAGTTGCTGACTGAGTTTTCCAATATTGGCGAGCATCTTGGGCCATTGATCGCGCTCACGAGGGATGGTGATCCGGAAGTCGCAATCCAAGCCTGTGCGGTCTGTTTGCCGCTTGTCTCCGGAGAGCAGAAGGAAAGCATGATCAGCCGCCTCAAGGACATAGCACATCATTGCCGCTGGCCACTGTGTGAGGAAGCAAGGCAGTTGGCGGATTCAGCGAGTGCCGGCTCTTAACAGAATCTTCACGGGGTTTCGTGGTCTCGGTAGGCGGTCCTCCGGTGGCCTCACTAAGCAAGGTGGCTCCTTGTTTCTCATTTTATGTAAAAGGCTTGAGCGAAGTGGCCGGACTTTGTAGCCTAAAGACTGGACATCAAGGACTGACCACCCCACCTGCCATCGTGAGATCGATGATCGAGCGTGCCCGGATTAGCTTGACAAGGCCATGGTCTGTAAGGTGGTATGCTTTTAGCTAGGCGATGGAGTTCGCCGTATAACCGCCCTCGGGGCCGATGACTCCTACTTTTGACCTGTTTGTCAGGAGTAGGTGGCGTGCGTGTACAGTTCAGCAGCATTTTTTGGCGTGACACTGGCCTTGCGAGGCTCCCGCCAACTCATCTTTGGCTGGGCGGAGCACGATAGCCATGCGCGACGTCCTGCTCCAAATCGCCCAGGTTCTCACCGTTCTCATTCTCGCGCCGCTATTGCAGGGCATCATCCTGCAATTCGAGGAGCGGGTGCAAAGGGCGCAGGGCCCAGGCATCTTTCAGCCTTATCGGGATCTATGGAAGCTCTTCCATAAGCAACTGGTCATCCCCGAGACCGCGTCATGGCTGTTCTGGATCACGCCGGTCATAGGCTTCACCACGGTCCTGACCGTGCCGATCCTGATCCCGGTGCTGACAAACTTCCCCCTGCCGCAATCCAATATGGGCGACATTCTCGGCGGAGGCCTGATCCTCACGCTGGGCTCGTTCATGATCACCCTTGCCGGCCTGGATTCCGGCAGCGCCTATGGCGGTCTAGGGTCGAGCCGCTCGGTAATGATCGGCATCCTGGCGGAACCCACCCTCATCCTTGTCTTCGTCGGCATCACGTTGTTGGCGCGCGCCATGCTGCCCTTCGTTGTTAATCACCTGCTTGTCAGCAGTTGGGCGGCTTATTTTAGCCCTGCCCATGTATTTATTGTGGCTGCCTTCTTCATCCTGCTCCTGGTCGAAACCGACCGTATGCCGATCCATTCGAGCACCCATATCGAGGTCTACATGATCGAGGAGGCCCGCATCCTCGAATATTCGGGCCCCCTTCTGGCGCTGCTCAAATGGGCCGGCATGATGAAGCAGTTCATCCTGTACACCATCTTCTGCAATGTCCTGCTTCTGCCCTGGGCGCTCTCGATCCAGGGAACGGCACTCGGCGCGCTGGGCGCCGCAGCCGGGCTGATCATTAAATTCACGCTGGTCGGCTGTCTCGTCGTCACCGTCGAGACCATGCAATCCCGGCTGCGCTTCTACCGCTACCAGGAGCCGCTCGCGGCCTCATTCCTGCTCGCCATCCTCTCCATCGTTTCATCACAGATCGCCTGACATGCAATTCGCACATCTCCCCCCGCTGGCCGCCTCATTGTTCAGCCTCCTGGCGACAGTTAGCCTGCTGCTGTCCTTCGTGATGCTTGGTTCGCGTTGGATTTCCAGTTACCTTTATGCCTTCGCGGCGGAATCCTGGACCATTGCAGCGCTGTCGGCCGCTGTCGGCTTCTACGGTGGCTATCCAGAACTCTATTTGATCGCCCTGCTGACGGCGCTCTTCCGCGGCTGCGTCCTGCCATATCTGATTTGGCAGATCGTGCGCAGCACGCGGATCACTCAGGAAATTCACGTCATGCTTCAACCCAGTACAAGCCTTGTGCTGGGGGCATTCGCCGTTGTCTTCGCCTTGCTGATTGGTGTGCGGATCGGTGCGCAGATGGGTCTATCACAGACCGTCATCATTCTCGCACTCACCGTGATGCTGTCGATGAAACTCATCGGCTTCCTGATGCTGACGCTTCGCTACGAAGCGATCAGCCAGGTTCTGGGACTGCTCGTGCTGGAAAACGGCATCTTCCTCGGTTCGCAGATTCTGGTCCCTGGCATGCCACTGCTCCTGGAATTGGTGATCCTGTTCGACCTGCTCGTCGTCGTCGCCTGTTTTGGGGTGCTGGTCCGCTACCTGATGCGGCATGTCGGCAGCACCAATACCATGCAACTGCGCAAGCTGGTCGGGTAGCATGATCGAAACAATTCTCTTCATCATGGTTGGCGCTCCGGCGGTTGCGGCACTGGTGGCACTCATTATTCCGTTGGCTCGACTTGTGGAAATGGTCAACCTGCTGGCCGCGATCGTGGCCTTTGTCTGCGTGATCTCGTTGCCCTTTCAAGTTCATAGCAACGAGACTTTCCTTCATAACTATGCCGGTATCGAGCCTCTATCAGCCTGGGTTCTGGTGTGTACGGGCATCGTCTATCTTCTCGCCTCCATATACGCGGTTGGGTATATGCGGATGCTGAACGAGCCTGAGCGCTTGCCACGTTTTTATACGCTATTCGCCCTTTTTGCGATGACGATGCTGGCGGCGCCGTTGATGAACAATATCGGTCTGTACTGGATCGCCATCGAACTGACGACGCTGGTCAGCACCTTCCTCATCGGCTTCGAGCATGCGGCGGAAGCCATCGAGGCGGCCTGGAAATATATCATGATCGTCTCCGCCGGCATCAGCCTGGCGCTGCTGGGCACGATCTTCCTGTACTGGGACGGCAGCCTCGTGCTGGGCCCGACATACGACATGACCTGGCAGGTGATGCAGGAAGCAGCACCGAAGCTCAGCCAACCCGTGCTGCTGCTCGCCTTCCTGCTGATGCTGATCGGCTACGGCACCAAGGTTGGCTTGGCGCCGATGCATAACTGGTTGCCGGACGCCCATAGCGAAGGGCCGGCCCCGGTGTCGGTCATGCTTTCGGGCGCGCTCCTGAACACGGCGATGATCGGCATCGCCCGCTTCCTGGCCATTGCCGATTCGGCCGGGATTGGCCCTATTTGTCATATCGCCCTTGTCGCGCTTGGTGCGCTCTCCCTGCTTGTCGCAACTTTGTTCATCATCCGCCAGAGCGGCGTGAAACGCTTGATGGCCTATTCAAGCATCGAGCACATGGGTGTCATCGCGCTTGGCTTCGGTTTTGGCGGCATGCTCGGCATCGCCGGCAGTCTTTACCATATGATCAACCACTCGCTGAACAAATCCCTGATGTTCTTCGGTGCCGGCAATGCCATGCGTGCCTACGGCACCAAGGACATCGGCAAAATCCGTGTCTTCGCGCAGTATTTCCCCGTTGGTTCGATGATCTGGCTCGCCGGTGCCGTGGCCATCACGGGAGCACCGCCGTTCGGCCTGTTCCTCAGCGAATTCACCATCCTACGTGCGGGCTTTGGATCGATCTCCGCCTGGGCCGCCTATGCGATGGCTGTGCTGCTCATCGCCATCTTCATAGGTTTCCTGAACCAATTCCGGCGCATGTATGACGAACCAGCGCTGATTGAAACCTCTGCCGCTGGCGCGATCCCCGTCTGGTGCACCGTACCGATGGTGCTGGCGATCATACCGCTTCTGGTTTTCGGTCTGTGGTGGCCGGCTTCGTTCTGGCACTATTTTCGATTGGTCGCCATGCAGCTTGGTGTGGGAGGCGCATGATGGAGGAAAAGCCCTACCCGGTACGAAAAATGACGGCGAAGCTCGTGTCAATTTCCGACAAAACGAATCATGCACCGCAGTCTGATGTCATGGTGGCCGCCGACGCCGACGCACAAATGGACGTTCCGCCGAAGCCGGGCGCGTTTGGCGAGACGGAAGGGGGCCAACCGAATGTAGTCTCCTGCCGCATTGACGATATTTTGCCTGCCTTGCAACAGGAATGCAGCAATGGCGGACGGCTGGAAATGCTCTATGTCCGGCCGAAATCCGGCTCCGCCTTCGAGCTTTGCTATCTGGTCAATCATGCCGAAAGTGGCCGGTTTGTCATGATTGTCAGCGAGGCGATGGACGTAGCACCAAGCATGGCGCGTCATTTTCCATTGCTTGGCTGGTATGAACGCGAAATCCAGGATTTGTTCGGAATCAAATTCGCGGATCACCCGGAGCCGTACCCGCTCGTGCGGCATGACCACAAAGACGGACGTAAACCGCTGTCGCACGACCCAGATGTGCAGCGCTTTCCATTCGGGCCGATCCGCGCCGACGTCGTCGAATCCGCGGAGTTTGCTTTCTACTATGCCGGCGAGGCGATCCTTCATTACCATCCGCATCTGTTCTTCAAGCATCGCGGCATGGAACGCCGGTTCGAGGGTCTGACGCCGCAGACAGGCGTCATCTTCGCGGAACGTGTCTCGGGCATCGGCAGTTTTGCTCATGCATTGGCGTTCGCGCAAGCTTGCGAGGTTGCCTCGGGCTGTGTCGTGCCCCAGCGGGCCAAGATGCTGCGTAGCCTGCTTGGCGAGTTGGAACGGATTTACAACCATCTCGCTTATCTTGGCCATCTGGCGGACACGACCACGCTCAAGGTCGGCCAGGCGGAGGGCAAATTGCTGGCTGAACGGGCCAAACAGATCAATGGCAAGCTGACAGGCAGCCGTTTCCTGCGTAGCGTAATCGCGCCTGGCGGATTGCGCCGTGACCTCGAATTGAAGGCCTGGTTCGAGCTTGACCTCGATCGGCTGCGCGGCCAGGCGGAGTGGTATACGAATTTCCTGCTGGCGTCGAATTCGTTCCGTGACCGCCTGCTGACCACGGGACCTCTCGACCAGCGCACGGCCTACGACCAGGGCGCAACGGGGCCGATTGCGCGCGCCTCGGGCATCGATCGTGATTTACGCCGCGATCACTCCTATGCGGCCTATGACACACTGACGGTCCCCGTGCCCGTGCGTCAAAAGGGCGATGCTGATGCGCGATTCCGTGTCCGTATCGAAGAACTTTTTGCGAGCTTCGATATGGTTAAGGCGCTGTTTCGAAGATTGGAGAAAGGTCCAGTCCTATCATCCTATACGCAAGAGGCTTATGCCGAAGGGTTGGGCTGGGCCGAAAGTCCGCGTGGTTCGCTGTTCTATGCGGTACATTTCGGGCCGGAAGGAAGATTGCAGCATGTGAAGATCAAGTCCCCCTCGTTCTCCAACTGGCGGGTCTTTCCGTTCACCGTGCAGGATTCAAACATGATGGATTACGCGATCAATGAGGCCAGCTTCGGTCTCTCCATCGCGGGCTGCGATCGCTAGGAGAATCGGGATGCCGTTTTGGACAATATCAGGGCTGTTTCGCGGCAATGCCTCCACCAAATGGGGCGTGCGGGATGGCGATGACGGGCAGGAAGGCGTGCTTGGCATGCCACGCTTCAATCCGGCACATTGCCTCACGGATTGCACGGTCTGCGCGGAGTCGTGTCCG